>Ga0193705_1000016_pt1 | contig 33561 bp, 25 predicted proteins | sample U3m2metaG_FD_143045 | JGI IMG/M metagenome (GOLD analysis project Ga0193705, IMG submission 143045) | Soil microbial communities from a riparian zone of the East river system, Colorado, United States - U3m2 | ecosystem: Environmental > Terrestrial > Soil > Riparian zone | place: USA: East River... | reverse complement strand
AATAACTCTTCAGGCTTTCTTGAGCCACCTGATGAGAGTATATTAAGATATCTGGGTACAAACGATTTTCCTTCAGCTTTATACTGTTGATACAGAGAAAGTGCTAGCAAGTTTCCAAATGAATATGCGTAGCAATAGAAAGGACTGTGATAAAAGTGTGGTATATACATCCACTCCCATTGAAAGTCGAGAGAGACATTTACTGAACTACCAAATTGCTCTTTCAAATTATTAAGATATATTTCAGAAACTTTGTCAATCGTTGCATTCTCTTCTGCAATCGCATGATGTGCATCTATTTCAAAGATCGTAAAATAAGCCTGCCGCATTATCGTCGCATACAAGTCATCGATCTGTTCTGCCAGTAGTAATCTACGTTCTCTAGTTGACATTTTTTTAGCTAACTTATCGTTGAGCAACATTTCTGCGAATACAGACGCAGTTTCAGCTAGAGGGAGTGAAGCATGTGATACTGATATCGGCTTATCTGAAGCCGCCAGACTATGTATACCGTGACCGAATTCATGAGCCATAGTAGATACATCTCTTGTCTTGCCATCAAAGTTTAACAGTATGTACGGAGTTCTTTTCGGAGTCACAGTATAACAGAATGCACCGCCACGTTTATTCTGTATAATTTGAGAGTCCACATGTTGCTCATTAAATATTTTTTCAGCGAATTCTCTGAAGCAAAGATCAAAGTCTCCTAATGTGTCAAGAATAGTCTCTGCTGCATTACCATAAGTAAATTTTTTCTGGTCGACAACCTTTGATGATATGGGTGCATATAAATGGTAACGGGGTAATTTTTTAATACCAAGCAGCTTCGCTTTTTCTGTAAAGTAGTCTTGGAAAATAACAGAATTTTTTCTGCAGACAGCAAGAAGCACTTCCACCGTAGCGTCATTTAGATTATTCGAAATATTTCGAACAGAAATAGGCGAATTGTAGCCACGCATAGAGATATGTTCATCACGCCATTGGATTACAATGTTTTGATATATTTCGCCTAATACACCACTATTTTTTTTATAGATTTGCCAAAGTGACTTATATGACGCTTCTCTTTCCTCAAATCTAGGGCTGCGTATAAAAGACAACATTTTTTCCTTATTAGTGAACATTTTCTTGACTAGCCGCTTACCTCTTTTTATAATCATGACAAATTCAAAACCGCTTGTCATTTTGTCATAAATCTTTACAAGTGCTCCGGTCCCCGTAACCTCTAATGTACTTATGACCTTCTCCTCATTTTCGGCTAATGTATGCCTAGCAAGCAATCGTTTATGCGTAAGAAATTCTTTGTAATCAGATGGCACTGCCTCTATCAAACGTTGAGCGTTATCTTCATCGATATCTTTCTTAAACCACAAATCGAAGAACAACAACCGATTAGTAATATCAGAGGCCAACTTTTCCATTTTTATTACAAGAGCGGCCGCTTCATTTGAAGATGTATTGGCATAATATTTTAGATGTGCGTATGCGCTTATAACGCTAACTTTTGTAATTATACCTTCTATTGAATGTAGAAGATTTTCAAATTCTTGGACAGGAATCTCTGATTGAAGTTCTTTTTTTCTTGATTCAAATTGTTTTACATCTGATTCAATGGTTGTCAAATATTGCTCAAATTCATTCCCCCGCGGTTCCTTTACTAGGTCTGTTAATTTCCAGGATCCAACGCTAAGGTGTTTGTAAATCATCATATACAGATAACTAACAGATTAGCTATGCAGTGCTTTATGTTTCTTCCACTTGTATTGACTACTATGTTAACCACTTTTGAGAATAACACATAAAGCTAAGTAGATAAATGTCTATCTTGCTGGCCACATCTTACACATGGAGTCAATTTGGTAGGGAAGCGGAGATTACTATTGCAATTTACATGAAGTGTAGGGGATGGAGTGTAAAGCTATCACAAGGAAGCAGAGGACCAGCAGATATTATTGCTGCGCACAAGTCAATAAAATGGCTAATCCAGGTAAAATCAAGTACGAGAATACCGAAATTGAAGGGTTATGAAGTAAAACGACTTATAAAAATGGCTAAAATTGCTGGCGGGTTGGCTGTAGTTGCTACTTTACAACCAGCTGAGACGGTAATGGTCCCAGTAGAAGAACATGGTACGATATCACCTATATCTATAAAAGAATCGGGAATTCGTATTGGAAATTACATGTTGTATTTTTATTCACTCCCTGAATGGAAAAGAATATCTCCGTAACTAGCATATCGAGGTCGATTAGGTGATTTGCCTTTAATGCGATGAGCAATGTTAATTCCGAAATTTTCGTTAACTTGTTAAATAGTTACAGCCCATCCTACCACGGTTTAGTCAGGGTTATTCCCTGTTTATTTTGTTAGTAACTTGAAGATATGATTTCCCGTGGTTGTTTCAAAAAAGTACGTAATCCATAGCATTGCAAGGGGGTTCAAGAAGCCTAGCTCGTTCAATTCCTCCTATATCTATTGTTACCCAACCAAAGAGAATACTCTCTGTTACTGTTTTCTTCGCGTTACAGATATTAGATGTATACAGATTATTCGCAGCAGCACAGTTAATAAATCAAAAAGAGTTTTTACCCATATTATAATTTGGCAACTTGGTACTAACTAGTTATGTTTGGAAGATTGGCGATCTATTATCATCATTTCCTCATATGTTTAACTGCTACCTTTTTATCGCTTAAAGATGCAGTGTGGCACTTTATACTGCTACTGCTACTTCTACCATATGCAACCTTGATGATAAATCAATCAGCACAGTTTCTTGACAAGTTGAAGGTTCTAGGGTAAGTATGAGGAATTGAAGAAACGTAAAGAAGGTGTTGCTAGTCGAGGATGAATTGGATATTAATTTAGTATTCAAGACAGTTTTAGAGTATAGTGGATTTGAAGTAGACGCATTTAATGATCCTCTTTTAGCACTTCAGAATTTAGTAACGACTCATACGATCTGTTACTTTTAGATATGTAATGCCAAAAATGAATGGTTTTCATCTGTATCAAATGATAAGGAAGATAGACGCTACAATCAAGATATGTTTTATAACAGCTAGTGAGATGCATAATGAACAGGTAAGAAAGGAAGTATTTCCTCAATTTGCAGATATAAAAGATAAAATTTGTTTTTTTATTAAAAAACCCATTGAGAATCAAGATTTGATAGAACAACTAGACAAAATAATAAACCCAACGTAAGATCATTCCATAATGAAGTTATTATCATAACTTAATTACCAAAAATATGAAATCAATTCTTCTGTCATCTGATGGATCATTATAATTATCATCATATTGTACTACATTTATCTTTTAACCCTTTGTAATTTGGATCATATTTCAGATACTACTTTTGCCATTAATTTAGTCCATGAAAATCCTTTGAAAGCAAATGACAATATTCTGTAACATTGGAGTTTTATGGTGTGCATAAATTATTTATAGTGAATATAAAGATCATGCAATTCTTATTCGCGGACATAAATCAAACATAAATGATTAAAATTACTTTATGTTTGTATCATAAAATACTACCAGCTGCTTTATAAGGGACTTTACGCTCAGAAAACTCCCCGCTGCACAATCTGCGCGGGTTTCAGCATAGATCACGAATGGGATAGGCAAGCAATATATGTGTGCCTGCGGGCAAATTTGCCAGCCGGTTTATGACGCATATGATAAGGCCTTACCTAATCTGTGCTGTAGATTATCCATCTTGGTCTATTATTTTGTCAAAAGAAGCAACATGAAACATTTATTGGAATTAAGAACAACTCACACATAATGCGGCATTCTTTCTACAGCCCCGTATGGCGAAGTCTCTTAAGACTCAAGAGACAAGAAATCAAGAATATGTAGTAGAGGATATAAACAACGAGAGACAAAGAATTAGCTGGCGAGTAAATGAATTTGAACGCGGATTTTTCGCTTTTTGCCGTGAGGGCGAGTATGAGAGGCCAGCAGCGAGATGCACAAAGGACATTTAGACAACAAGATAAAGAGAAAGAGTTAGGAAAGAAGGAATGAGCAATAAGAAAACAATGAGGTGCATAGACTGTGGTAAAGAATTTGTTTGTGATACCTATGAAAAAAACGATGTCGTCTGTGATAATTGCATCCAGCTTTTAAAAAGACAATTTTGGAGTTCAGTAAAAATATCAATGATAGATAAGAAGTTGCAGGAAGAGAGTAAGGAAAAAGAGAGAGGGAGAACATCGGCTAATGGGAAAGAAGGAGCGATAGAAGTAGACTAAGAACGTAAGGCTAAACAGGCATAATAATGTCTTTTCATAAATTTTATTGAAAATATAAGATCGAACTCATCTCTATTGTGCTATGTAATCACAACATTATCTAAATTATATGATAATGTTAGTTAGGTATCTAACACTGACCTTGGACGTTGTGCAGGGTAAATATCTGCAAGTTATATAAGAGAAATTGCTCCTATTTATTCTATGAGTACCAGATAAAATAACAAATCATTAATTTCACGACACAATATTTATTGGTAGCTACATGAATTGTTGTTGTTCATAACATTTTCTCACATATTTTATAAGTTTTATTGCATCACGTTGTTTTAGGCTTACCCTTTTATTGATGATATGCGAGCGAAATGCCTCCAGGTTCTCGATCAAATTAGGATAGCGTTTTTTTGATTGGTCGATGATATTCGCGTAATGCCGGTTCGGGAAATACAGATTCTTTGCAACTCTAGTTATTGCTTTCCTTGTAGCTTCATCAATGATTCCCTCCTTCTTTGCGATAAATAGATTGAATCTAACATCTATCATTGCCTCTGACTGAAGACTCTTTTCTTCGTCTGCAAAAGTAACAGCAACTTCATCGTCAGCATCAATCTTGCCGCGCTTATATAATTGAAAGATCTTACCAATTCCAATCATACCATATTTTTCTAATTCTACTGCACGCAATGCGCCAATACTAGCAGCTCCGATAACTATTACATTTTTTTTTATCGTTAAATGATAAACTTCTATCGGTGTTGGTGGATAGTCCTGCAAGAAGAGACCATCAACCAGACCCACTATCCTGACGTCATTTGTAAAACCTGATAGCCTTAGAAAATCTCCCTTTTTTGCTGGAGGCCTGTAGTCTGCGTCAAAAATTTTTCTTGCTTCCTCATGTCTAAGGCTGGGCCCGAGGAAAATAATGGGCTTATTCATAATATTTTGAAGGACTTTTTGGCACGCCGACCCATAATGGATTTGGTAATTTTGAAGGTTTCAAGACCAGGTACTATCGCTCGTACTACGGGAATACCTATCTGTGGATTAGTCAAATCAACTATTATGGCTGTTTTCAATTCAGCTTCAGCTAAATGATTTAAAATCAGCTTGATATCATCAAGAATATCTTCGTTAAAGAATGTTTTAACTTCAGAGAATTTAACAACCTTCTTGGACGGCATAAATTGCCATGCGCGTTTATCATCAGTATTGTTTTCTCCGTACTTAATCTTCCTAAGGTCATCTCGTGCACCTTGGATGTTAGCAGCTCTAGTTTGCGAGACCTCAGTTACAGCTCTCAAAAGTGCAATCCTGGAATCCGGATGTGTTCCGTGACCTTCTGCAAGATAACCATAATCATGGGTCAGCCATTCTATACTGCTTGCGTTAAATGTCGGGATCCCGATATCTGATGTAATATCCTTTATAATTAAAGGAATTCCTGCTTTTTGAAATTTTCTGACAATAATCTTTAATGGGTTAAAGTCAACGGCTTGTATATCAACATCAGGAAAAATACCTGGATCATCTATAAATTTGTTGGCAGGGATCGCGGCTAGTGGATATTCTTTCGCATTTAATGTCTTTGCAATATGTTGCAACAAATGAAATGGCATTGCGCTAGCACGTAGTTCTGCTAAACTCATTGCGTCCCTTTCTATTACTTCACATAATGAATGACAAATTGCCTCTTCTAGTATATTGCCAGATGCAAGTCCATTCGTGTGATGAAACGCGAACGGATTTACCGCAGGGGGGTTAGGGGAGTATCTAAATAGAGCGAGCGGTGCAGGAACTATTATTTCTTCATTAGTAAATAGATCAAATCCAGTGACGAAATCCATCGTCATGTTATTCCTATAATTGAACGTAAGGGGTTCTATCATGTCATCAGGATGCAGCACTCTATGTGTCTTCGATAACTGGTCATAGGTTCCTTGAATAATACTTGTACAAGAGTTACTCGGCAATGAGGAATAGCGTTCAATGCATTCCATCAATGCACTAGCTCTAGCATCAACTCTTGTTTGACCTTTGCCATTATATACCCAAATATAATCTTCTGTTCCTGGTAAGACAGCAGAATAGTTTGGAATATGTAGGACGTCCATATGAGTAATATCTGCAAGTCTAGTTACACCAATTGTTTTTGATAAGGGGATAACTTTCTCCAAGGTCTCGTGGGAAGGTAGTATTCTTGAGGTACCATCTGGACTCCATTTCTTTCTGCTTTGAAGATGTAACGGTCTAGCAGTCATTACTATACATTTTAAAATGAACGAATATCAAGCTTACTACTCCTGCATTAGGATTATATATTTGATTTTCTATCGTCGTACCAGTTGGATGTAAAACAGAAAGATGCAGAAATTGTTAGTGACATTTTACTTAAAGCTGCTAGTGAACCAGAGTTCAGAAATATATTGATAAAGGAACCGGCGAAGGTTTTGGAACTGTATGATATTTCTCCAGAGGCGAAATCGACCATCATGAAAAGCATAATTGACTTCACACAATAATAATGAGTGCCCTTGACAGGATTCTTCTAATAGAATTACTATGAAGAAATGGTCAAAGCAGTACGATATTATGTAAAAGATATATATTCTATCATAAAATTACATAGTTATTATGACAATAAAAGAAATTCACTGCTGACCAGTTATCACTAATATAGTCTGCGTTTTACATTTTGCCAAAATCCCACGTAGAGAAGGACTTGGGATTGATTTCAAGCGGTTTCTGAATACCATTTCTTGCATTCACATGTGGTATCTTGGCCCGTGGGTTATCATTACAAGATACTTCAAACCAATATATCTACTACCCCGGCCTTTGACGCCTTGTAGGGAAAGCTCTCGTCGTCAAATGGAAAAGTACACTCGGGCTTCCTGCGAATATTCTGGACCTTTGATATTCTGGGAGTCATAATAGATCTCTTTTTTGCCATAATCATGGTTGATGAGAGACCGTAAACATTAGGATCACCCATTTCATAAATGATAGCTAACTGCAAGTTCATTTTACTTTCAGGGAATCTATCAGGTTCTTCCTAGGTCATCGCAGGAGCTGCGGGAATGGCACAAATGATTTCCCTATCATATATGTGACATTGATCTTCGATACAAGGGCTAATGAAGATCCCAAATAGTTCTATATCAATGTCATGAGGTGGTGCAGATTAGCAAACCTACTGTTACTAGAAACAGGTTCTATCTTAAGTAACAAGCAAGAGATAATATCACGAAATATATTGATGAAAGAGAAGAGTTTACAAGCATTATTTTTAACTAAAGTTATGCAATGGAGTTAGGTTTACTTACCAACGCAATTTTTACTCTCGCAGAATCTCGGCTAAATCGTTAGATCTCTTTTGGGGTATAATTGATGTTCATAATATGATATATGTACTTCAATCGCTCGAGCAACAATTTTTCTGGATCAATGATTTTCAAACCGTCAGCACCACTTAAATTTCATGCTATATTGACACTAAAAAAAACGCGCGAGTATCAGGGTAAAGCGGGATTTGATTGCTTTAGAAAAAAGGTTAGATACTGGTAACTCTAATATCTAGGAGAATATAGAGTGAATTTCCTATCAGGAAGGCTAAAGGAAATAGGTATCGTTGCTATCATTGTAATTGTAGCACTTTCATTCACATTATTATTCTATATTGAAAGTATTACTGAAGCCAGTATCAGAAAGAGTCTTTTTGACGAACAAAAACAGCGTCAAATAGAATCTACAAGGATTATTTCACAACACATTGGATCAGACTTAAGTTTAGTTATGAGTATGCTAGATGGGCTGGCTAACTCTTTGTATTTACAGCAAGGAGACCTTTATGGCGACCAAACTAAAAAACTACTAGAAGAAAAATATAATCAATACAATACTGTAATAAACAGACTATTTGTATTAGATAAAAATGATATTGTGACTAATAGTCTCGCTCCAAAAGGAGCCGAGATTTTCATCACTTATCCTATAATAGAAAGAGGGACTGGGGAGTACATAGGAACAATCGCAACGTCAATACCTACTGTAGGGTTTTTTGCACACTATGGAAATGTTGAAAATATCGACAACCAATTCCTTGTTGTCTTTAACAAAAAAGGAATCATGCTTGCCAATGGTGCTAGCAAAACACTTGTAGGACAAGACTTTTTCAGTGACTATACTCAACAGTTTATACGCCATAATAAAATTCTAAATGATTTAACCCGTAACCTATTGGCAGGTAATTCGGGCTATGCGGTGTATAGCTACGGAAGAGGCGAAAGACTCACTACTGATTATCCGATATTTGTGCAGGGTAAGCCGACATACTTTATCCAAGAAGTGACTCCAACTACATCAATATACTCGCAGGTCAACAGTGTTCTTTTCACAGAAAGGGAGAAGATGTTCTTGCTTTTTGCTAGCTCCATTGCTGCAATAGTAGTTCTGATAATATTCTTTGTTAAATGGAATAGCACTTTAGAGATTGAAGTGAGAAGAAGAACAAAAGAATTAAACGAATCAAATATGCAGCTCGAATCAGCTAATGAACAATTAAAGCTCCAAGAAAAAATGCAGAAGGAGTTTATCAATGTTGCAGCACATGAATTAAGAACTCCTGTGCAGCCAATACTTGGGTTATCTCAAATCCTGCGCTCAAAGATTGGAAATCCTGAGCAGAATGAATTTTTAGACGTGATTATTAGAAATGCAAAGAGATTACAGCGCCTTACCGAAGACATATTGGACGTTACAAGAATTGAAAGCCAGCTATTAAAACCAAACAAAGAACGGTTTAACCTAAATGATGCTATACTTAGTTCGGTAGAAGATTGTCGAAATCAAATTGAAAAGGCCCATGGCAATATACGGTTACTATTCGAACCTAAGGATATTATTATAGAAGCAGATAAAGGAAGGATAGTGCAAGTTGTTTCTAATCTTCTAAATAATGCTGTTAAATTTACAAGAGACGGAACAGTATGTGTGAAAGCCGAACAGAATGCAGATCAAGTTATTGTAAGTATAAAGGATACAGGTCAAGGTATTGATCCCGAAATTCTACCTAGGCTTTTTTCAAAGTTTGCTACTAAATCCTTTTCTGGGACTGGCCTTGGATTGTTTATTTCTAAAAGTATTATAGAATCCCATGGTGGAAAAATATGGGCTGAAAATAATAATATTGATGGAAAACGAGGTGCTACGTTTTACTTTAGTCTTCCAATTGTCGATCATAGGTTTTCTGTATTTCAGCTTTCAGACTAGAATCTTATTTCTCGCATATATCGAATCCAAAGAGAATAGACTCCGAAATTGTGATATCGTTATGAATAATAGCGTCGATTTAATTATTGGTTGAATACAAGTAGAATAGTTTAGAAAACTAACTGTAGTTAGTAATTTCAGTTTGAGTTAACAGCGGCAGTAGTCTGATCCTCTCGTCCTTTGTCTTCTTCAGGATGTATTTTATACTTTCTGGCTAGAAATAGTAGAAGTAAACCAAACATAGAGAGAACTATTGCAAGTCCTTGTGCTCCACCGTTAGGTATTGCTACAAAATAAATTATTGAAAATACAATACTCGTTAATCCCTGCAAAGCGTATTTTAAGGATTCGTGCCATCTACTCTTCTTTGCAACGTATCCCAACCCAAATATGACTGCACTTGGATAAATGGTAAGGAGAATATACTGATCAATATCTAATCCATTATGGGTCAACAGTTAGTCGTTAGTTAGGTATCAATTGAACAATATTTGTCTTTGGTTTTAATCATTTTTATAAGCTAATAAGCTATTTGTATCTCAATTGCGTCACCCGTCTGTATTAAAGAACGTGCATTCTCGAGTGGTAATGTTGCTACGTCTTCTTCTTGAAATGGACCATATCTGGCCATATCTATACCTACAAATTGTTCCATTGGTCTGATGAATCTCACGACGATTTGTTTAGAACGAATCTTGGATATGATTGACTCTAGTACCTTAGGTCTGCCTCTAATTGTTGCATTAAGTACTAGCTTTCTTCTTTTCTGTGATTCTTTCTCTCCATCCAAGATGTATTTTTCTTCATCTGCGAGTTTTGAATAATCAATTACTGATCCTGTCACTGCTTCAGACTTTTGTGAAAGTGATTCGCTTCGTTGTTCTACTAATAACTTCTGATTTCGAATTTCAAAAAGCAGCTTAGCGGAACCACATATTAATTCTATCAAATTATCTCGAATCTTCGCTTCCATTCCTTCGTACCTCTGTCCTTTTAGGCCTGCTAAACTGGTGGCAATCTTAAGATATGTATCAAGAGGTATTGGCTGCATAAGAGTAGACTGGATTTCTTTAACTAATAAATTATATATATATCTGAATGTCACCACAGAGTTATCGTTCTTCGCTTCAGCAACAAAGTTTTCTCCTGCTACAGTAACCATTTATAGCTATTCGCATTCTCGCCTTATTTCTTTTCTTCTCTAATATAGACTTCCTGTCTCGATAATTAATTCTAAAATCATGGATCGCACTAGTATCTGAGAAAAGAAGAACTGCAATACAGCTGAATTTCCTTTCAAATTGACTAGGCTATTGGTGTTGTCAATAAGAAACTAACAAAAATCACTCACTTTCTTATATGTATAGCCCTAGCAGAGTAACTTCTACAATAGAACGTAAGAGAAATTTGAAGCTAGCTAATCTAGATCCTATCTACACGACCGGGTTTGAATTAAACTAATAGTGGCGTTATAATACAATAGATTCCTATTGATACAATAAGAATTGAATTGAATTGAATGATGGTCAGGTTGTCTTATTGAGGAGCTTATCTTCATTCAAGTGAATTTTACAATATTCGCAATTCTCATCCAAGCTGAGAATCTTTCCTTCGTTATTTACATGATATTTTAAGTGATTGTTTGCTATCTCTATATCTTTTTTGATACCATTTAGCACTAGTTCCTCTATTATAGTACCAATCACGCATTAATCTGCATTTCAAGGTATAAATAAGTTGCTTAACTTCCCAGATATGATGTAATACCCTGCCATCTACAATTGTTGGCGACAAATTTGAATAGAGGATATAAGCGCGGCAACAAATTATAACACAGCGTAACTTGAAAGAGCTTATCGAACGGACGCATAATATTCATTCTAGTTGCACTGATGTTAACTGTTGTATTTGATCAAGTCGTGGCACAGCAGCAAAAACAGCATAATACTACAACATATAGGCTTTACCAAACATGTTGCCTTCGTCATCTCCCTCTTTAACCGACCTCTTCAAGCCTGTAGATAATCCAGTAGTTCAAATAACATGTAGATAATCCAGTAGTTCAAATAACAAGTATAAAATCTAATCCTGATGAACTTGTGATTATAAATGGCAATCCTATAACAGGACAGAGTACTGCATTAGGCTCTGGTTTTGTATATAATAAACAAGGACACATTATAACTAATTATCATGTAATAGCAGGTGCTAGTAGGGTGGAGGCGACATTCATAGATGGAAATACTTATTCTGTAAAAGATATAGGAAAAGATCCTTATTCAGATCTATCTATACCGCAAATTCCCGGGTATCCGTAGCACTATTGCTGCCAAACATAGCAAGTTGAATGGATTGTTGAATTTTACAAGTATGGGGATAATCATATAGCCAGAATACAGGGACAGATAGAGCAATGTTATCCTCACAAAGCAGGGAGAAAGTACGTTGAAAATATTGAGACTAATAGCACCTGCCATAGTATCGGGATACTTATTTAAATTATAGCATTGTATCGAGAATTTGCTGATCTGATGGTTTAATTGATTTTCTGCGTGATTTTAGAGAGATGTTAACTATGCTTCAATTTGTTGACTTCCCAACTTTAATTCTTGCATAGTCAGTCCTTGTATCCCATATTGTTATTGTACATAATAGCTACCTAGACCTCGTTCTTTCAATATCACGTAGTATTTTTAGCTGGTCATCTAGAAAAGATTCGTCTCCAAGATCGAACACATACGAATAAACCATTCTTGTTACAACTTCTGCCTTCTGGCCCGGATAGAATTTATATGATAATCGTTCAAATTCTGCGAGCTTTACCATTTTTGAGGTTCTTTCTAATGGTTTAGGATAGACACGCTGTTTATCATCATGAACTGGTTTATGGAAGGATTCTTGTTGCAATACTGGTAAAGGAGGAAGATTTGGTAATGGAAATGAGGGATGCATTCCATATGTGTTATAATTATTCTAATCCTTCTCAGAATTACGATTATTGTTATAAATTCCATGGGAACAAACAGGATAGGCTGCATTATTAGTATTAGAGTTCTGAGTTTTTTTATTGTTCTTCCTGAATAACAAAGGATCAGTTGGCTCAGGGAAGCTACCATTTTGCCTGCCAATTATATATTCATATGGTCTAACGATCATGCCGTTCCCGACGTGAAGATTTCTATTGTGTCTGTTAGCGGTTGACCTTCTTGTGAAACCGTCGCCGCATATTGTGCATGCCCAAGTATCTTTGCCGGTCATACTCGTTATTATTTACAAAAGCTTTCTTTAAAAAAAAAAGAAAGAGCAAAGTGCAACACTGTGCAACAGTGTACAGTAGGATAACACAGCTAGTACAGTAGGATAACACAGCTAGTACAGTAGGATAACACAGCTAGTACAGTAGGATAACACAGCTAGTACAGTAGGATAACACAGCTAGTACAGTAGGATAACACAGCTACATTATATGTTATACGCTCACTATTATTCTTGTTCTAATCTGCACCTTGCTAAAATTGGATAAGTACTAGTTGTATCTTATGTAATACTTTGATGAATAGACTCCGCTTATCTGTAGCGGATTGTAGTACCCCGTATATATTATACGTATATATAATAGACGTATACGGTATACGTATATTGAAAAACCCAAAATAGCAAGGGATAAAACTGAAAAGCAAAAGCTCACGCTTGGCATTGAGAGAGGTATTATTGATAGAGCTAAAGCAGCTGGAATCAATATTTCAGCAATTACTGAACATCTTTTGAGGTCCATAACTTATGACCCGAAGGGTGATACTACAGAACACGTTGCTAATGCGTATCAAGCATTATTCAATGCTACATGGCCACATCTTGACAAGTACGATGCACTGTAAAAGTGGGTGTAGACGTAGACCACAATGCTTTCTTAAAGATATCTTCAGAAGTGTGTATATCCAAATCCGTATTTCTTATATAGGAGCCGCTGGCTGGTGAGGGAAGACGACCTTCAGCGTTTCCTGTAAACGAGGAGCTAGTACCATACCTCTACGAGCAAAAGGTCATATTGCAAAACCTAATTTTGGCAGTGTCAGAGGCCGCCAAGAAAAACCAAGAAAAAGTCAGAGAGCTAGACTTTGCATTACATCTTGTCCAAGCCTTGTTAGATGATAGCAATAATCAAGAAAAAGATGAAAACAATAAAAATTGATATCGTGTTGGGTTATTGAAAGCCTACAATGCAGTTACATGTCCTAGAATACTTAGAAATGGGACATACATGATCGTAGATTCTATGGTGTGCAAGCGTCCTCGAGATTTTTTGAGATCGACAGGTGAGTTTCTAATGTACTACACGGTAACCATATCCTGTCTCCGCAATCAGGTTTGGTAATATTTCATAGAATTACAATATTTGGATTATCACCTATTGCTACAAACTATGTAAAGTCTAGACGCTGAGGGGGGCGAATTCCCTATGATGAAGCTGGATCCCGGGGTAAGTAGATCCACAGAGTGTTTGTAAAGTAGTCCCATATTTTCATCATTTCCACACTTTAACTCTTCTATTATTTGATCGAATTTTCCAGGCTTAATCTTTCTTACGTCTTTTATCGCTCTAAACAGAGTTAATAAATTTATAATATTCAATGTGAATTTACGATCCATTATTATACGTAAAATAAGATATCGTAAACCTTTCGAATGTGTTCCGTCATTAGTTATAATAAAAGTTGCAGTTTTGGGGCTAGATTTTCTCCAACTTTACGTATTCTAAAACATAGAACAACAACAGCAACGGCACCTAGAACAAATTGCAATTAGAAATACAGCCCTAGGTGGGATTCGGACCCACGACCTAAGGTTTACGAAACCTTCGCTCTGACCAGGCTGAGCTACTAGGGCAAAACAGATATAGGCAGATCCCATTGCTGTTTATTTAATTCTTCATTTTTGTTAACTATCTGAAAGAATATTGAATTAGTTAGAGGAGAATTAAATAGTGTCGACACTTTCTTTTCCTACATGAAGATATCTATTTCCGGTGTCAGAGGAATTTATGGCTCTGACCTAACCTTACAGGAAGTGAGTAGATTTACCCGCTTATTTGCATCTTCCATGATTAAATCAGAAAAGAAATGTATACTTGCCAGAGACACCAGACCTTCAGGAAGAATAATCATTCAGACCGTCTCGGCTAGTCTCATGGAACAAGGCATCGATGTTTATAGTCTCGACATAGCGCCAACTCCTATGGCATTTCGAGAAGCAAGAAAGTATCAAGCAGGATTAATCGTAACGGCTTCACACAATCCGTTGGAATGGAATGGGTTGAAATTCATAACCGAGGGAAGAGGAATTTTTGAGAATGAACTGGATCTGCTGCTTAAGGGCAATCCATCCACCTCTACTTCCCTTGGTGAGTACTCTACTATATCATCAGATTATGTGAATGAACTCGCAGATTTGATTAAACAACCACAAAGTGACAAAGTCATGAAAGTCGGACTTGATCCCGGTGGAGGAGCTACATGTAAGTACGTTGACCAGCTATTTCAAAAACTTGGCTACACATCTTTTTCAGTAAATGGTACTGAGGGTATATCATCGAGAAGCCCCGATCCGACTAGTGACCATCTAAAGGAATTAGCCACATTGATAACAGGAAATAAACTTGATATTGGATTTGCATTCGATTTAGATGGAGATAGACTAGTGGTTGTCGATAGCAGCGGGAAGAAATTAAACCCCGATGCTACGCTTTTGTTATGTGTTGCCAGTGCGCTTAACCTTGGAATGAAAGAATTTGTAGCAAGTATAGATACTAGTGTATCAGTGGAAAAACTTATTAAGACACATGGTGGGAGGTTGGACTATAGCAAAGTTGGCGAAGCAAATGTTGTTAAGAAAATGTTAGATACTGATGCAGATGCAGGAGGCGAGGGAAGCAGTGCGGGTTTCATTTTGCCAAAGTTCAACAAGTGTAGAGATGGATTTTTAGCTAGCGCCATAATCTCTACATTGGATATGCAAGCAATGAATGAGTGTCTAAGCTATATTTCAGATTATGCTCAGATTAGGTCAAAAGTGGCTATTGACTCTATTCTTCATATGGAAATAATGGAGAAATTCTACGATCTTATCAAAGGAGAATCGTCTCAAATTTTAACAATAGACGGCATTAAAACGATAATAGATGATGATTCATGGGTTCTCATCAGACCTTCAAATACTGAAGACGCTATTAGAATTTCAGTCGAATCAAAGACTACTAGTACACAACATCTGTTTGACAAAATTAGTGAAAAAGTTCAGTCCGCATATGAATATGTTAAACGAAAAAGAAATAATAGATCTTCTTACCTCTAGGCTAGGATCAAAAAGCCAACCTTGTCTTGGAAAGGATGATGTTGCAGTCATTCCTTTCAAGAAGATGAAAAAAATTGGATCTTCAAGCCTTATTTTTAAAGCCGATATGTTAGTAGAAGGTACTGATGTGCCCAAAGGAATGCAGCCTTGGCAAATTGCTAGAAAAAGTATAGTTGCATGCGTCAGTGATCTATCTGCGAAGGGTATTAAGCCATACGTATCGATGATTTCAATAGGAATTCCAAAAAAATATTCTGATACTGAAATTGAAGACCTCGCGAATGGTTTTAAAATTGCATCAAAGGAATTTGGAGTATCCATTGTAGGAGGTGATACTAATGAATCTCGCGAGTTAGTAATTGATTGTAGTATGATTGGATTCTCAGGCAATTCTGTCGCTAAGATCCCCAAAAGAAATGGCGCAAGTTCAGGAGATCTTATCGTCGTTTCAGGAGAATTTGGCTATCCTTCTTCTGGATTAAAGATCTTGACTGGCAATGCGGTAGCTCGAAAACGATTTAAAACTAAGGCTATCAGTTCTGTTTTCAAACCTACTCCGCCACAAAAGTTCGGAATTGCCCTTGCAGAGTATTTTTCGTCTTCGATGGATTCTAGTGATGGTCTTGCTATCTCGCTTCACGAATTATCAAAACAGAGTCACGTTAACTTTTTCATAGATAATATCCCGGAAGCCAAAGGCATCAAAGAATTCGCTAAGGTTAATCACATCGATGCTAACGACTTAATTTTTTTTGGTGGAGAAGAATATGAAATAATCGCAACTATACCATCTTCAAAAATAAAACAAGTAAAATATATTTTAAGAGAATTAAATCTAAAAATGCTAGTAATAGGAACAGTAAAGAAGGGAGATGGCAAAGTCTTTGTTAAAAACCTAGCAGGAGAATATTCAATCCTTGATCCCCGTGGTTATGTGCATCGTGTGTCCCCGTCCCAATACAACTAGGCTAACCAAGCCGAAGCTCCAAAATAGCACGTTTATACCTGGACGCGTTATCAACCCTTAGCGGACTTCTTAGTAACATATCGAGCTGTTACCTAACCAGCTATACGCATTGCAATTCTACTTTACTCAGACTTGGTCCATTATGCCTATAACTATCTATACAAATTACATTCTGGATTCAATTTGAAACGAAAATTATGAAAAGAGGATTCTAAATGGCTTCTAGTGTGGCCCAATGTCACTAGAAAGCATATTTATCGTCAGAAGTCATGTTGTATTGAAGATGTAAGCTTCATCGAGTCGTGGATTAAAAAGACCTTATACAGAGTGAGTACAAGTTAATTAAGACTCCCATAACTCTGTATATGGTAAGAAGTCTAGTCTAATTAACATTACCTCTCATTTATATTCGAAAAGAAAGAACGATCTCCTATTTTTGAGAGGATTACTTTTTATATTTTCGTTATTAGTCTTTTTTTTATACTTCCATCCTTTCTAACATAAAACCAATATGAGGATCATCAGACATACTAATAGTACGAACACCAATCTATGAACAAGATATACTATATGGCCCATCAATTAAAACTAGGGATCAAAGAAAGACATATCGTTTTATTTCTCTTTTCTACTGCGTGTTTAATACGCCTTCTTCCAGAGCTAATTTCATACCCCTATCCAATAGGCTACGATGTAATCAATTACTACATTCCCGTTACGACTAATTTTAGTGAGCATTGGGCACAGGTTTCTACACAATTCCCACTTTATGCTTTACTCCTCAATATAACGAGGATTGCAACTGATATTTCACCTCATCAGACCGTTGTGATGATGGCAATCCTAATGTTCGGTTTTTTTGCACTGGCAATCTTCTTTCTGGCTAGGAAGTTGATGAAACTGAACATCAAATACAGTTTGTATTTAGCATTCTTCGTAATTTTTCAAACGGCTGTCCTTAGAACTACGTGGGACCTTCACCGTGACATTTTTGCACTATCAACAATGTTGTTCACATTCTCGCTACTCCACAATGAAAGAAGAGAAGGGTCAATTTTCAACTGGAAACTTCTTGCAATTGTAATGATCCTCTCTGCAGTTACTGCCATTTCCGATAGGATGATTGGATTGTTATTTACTGCTTCATTGTTGATTTATTCAGCGATCGTCAAATCAAAGACTACAATTTTGTGCGCGTTAATTGCTATCGGTTTCGTTGGCTTTGCAATTTTTAGTAGCAATAACGTTTTTTATGATGTTGTTCATAGCAATACAGAAAGTACAATAAGTGATTTGTCATCAGGGGCAAGAGCGCCATATAGATCCTATACTCCAGCGAACCTATTAGTTTTATTTGTTATAGTAAACGGTTTACTAATTCCCAGCGGGATAGTGGGGATCAGAGTATTAAGGAATAATCTACTAAAAATTACTTGGGTAATTACATCAGTTTTATCATTCTCTTGGCTGGTTTTCCCAAAGACTGAAACACTGGTAGCAGACAGGTGGATTATTCTATCAGGAATCTTTCTATCAATATTTGCTGCTTACGGTGTCATCCACATAATCCAAAGAGTGAATATTCATCTCTCAGAGAAGACATCTTCTGTCATTTTTTTATCATTTCTAGGAATATTCATTACAATAGGCATAGGATACACAATAATGCCCTACCATACGCCAATTATTTTATATAGTATTGCACGTGAGAAGATTGAAACCTTCGTACCGGTTACCATGCAATTTAATTCTCTAGATACGAAAGACAATGATAAGATACTATCTGCAATTTCTTGGATAAATAATAACACAAATCAGAACGCAATAATAATCGGTGAAAAAGATTGGCGCGGCTTTATGGAATTATATTTGAAAGATAACCGTCATTTCAGGTATTCTGATAATTTGAAAAACTTATCAGAGTCATTAGAGCAAAGCAAGCAAAGTAAAGCAGCTATTTATATGATAAGGTATTCAAACTACAAAAATATAACTCGTCCTATATATTCCAATGGGTTATTCTCTATTGACAATGTAAAATAATTCCCAAGTTTTAATCACATTTGATATAGTATAGAATGTGTGTTTGTATTCTATGTTTCATCATCTTCAGAATGCAACCGTCTACTTTAGCCAAGAATAATTTTGTATTGAGACAATTATGAAGAATGCGAGTTTAAGTTTAGCCGATCTTTCAAATGACTTTACAGGATACCGAGTAATGACTCTGACTATCCGTAATTAGATTAGATTATGTCAATAAACATTAGGATAATTATAGATTCCTGTATACTTCAACTAATATGTGAGTTCTTGCAATATACTTGTTTTATCTGCCAAGTTCTTAATCTACTCGATGAGCTTCTTTCAAGCGTTATTGCAGCACGTTGATAAAACTCGTATGGCATATTCTAGGCTGGCACGAGGGCAAAGCACTAGGTTCATCAGGCTAATGAGGACTATTTGTTGAAGTTAAACCAAGTTTCTACACTTGTTTGCAAGAACTTTTCTGGGAACATTTGAATTATTCGATTAGTGGTACAATGGCAGGGGACAATATACTCGGGATCAGTCTTCCGCAATTCAGTCTTGTTTAATTTTACTTCATCGGATCTCAATTACATAGCAAGATAAAAGATCTAGCTATCAAGATTAATACTTACCTTATTTCAAATCACTTCTGTGACACAACTGAACATTGCGCCTAAGATAATGATGTGGCTTTCTTTTGCTTCACTATCTTCTGTATACGCAGTTATGCTTATTGGGGTCTACATAACTGCCTCTCATCAAGGTTTATCCTGTCCTGAGTGGCCTCTGTGTCCGAGTGGCTTCGAATTTCCCACAGGAAAATATCTTTTTGAAGTTCTTCACAGATTACTTGCTGTTATTACTGCAGCAATTATTCTTGCTACAGCAGGTTATGCAGCAAAGAGAATGCAGGCTATAAGGAAAACCGCTATTGCATCAAGTATTATAGTTTCAGCTCAAGTTGTGCTTGGAATGTTTGTAGTAAATACAAAACTTGAACCTTTGATTGTTGCAACTCATTTATCATCTGGTGTTCTTCTCTTTGCCATGACTTTAATGACATTTCTATTTGCCTATCGAATAATAAAGAACCCAACTCAGTACTAACGTATATTCTATCAAATGAAAAGGATTTTCCGGGAAAAAGCTCTCTAAAACAAACTATGATCAATCTAGACCCCTCTAATGAATTAATTCGAAATGAAGGTATCAAGGTAGCAAGGTACCATTTATTATACCAGGTTGTGTGTTAGAAATTATATAGCAACGGCAAGTCTCTTTCCTGTCTATCATAGCAACTTAGGTCAATCTGCATACTCAAGTTTTACAATATAGTATACCTAGTATATCTCTTAATGAGTAGACGAGATAGTCTCTTCTTTGAAGCATAAGTTGTATTAATGAGTTTTTTTGAGATACTAGCCATGTGCAAATGGCTAACGAGGTGCATTTCAGCCACAATGCTTGTCAAAAGATTTTATAGTTTGGTATCTTCATCTAAGGATAGTGTTTTTATGGTGATCAAGTTTTTACAAAATGTAACAGTTACAAATATCTCTGACTCGTTTAAGAGGAACCTGGACAAATAAATTGCAATATATGTACCAATATAGTCAGTGTGATTCGTTACTAACTACGAGTTTCAAGACATCGATAGTAGGTTACTCCATTTACGATAATATCTTCTATCTTAGCTAGTGTGCGTCTATTAGTAAAATCATATTTTCTAGGAAATATTCCACCAATAAGACCGTTTAATAGGTCTGTCAAACCTAACTTTACCATTGTATTATTTACGTCTTCCTCCCTTATGCCTAGAGATTCTGCTATCTCCTTCGCCGAAAACCCCTTGTCCTTATTTCTACAAAGAAACTGTACTATGATCGAACTCATGTCCCTATGAGCATTAAATTCTGCCACATCTATTGGTGGAGGAGGAGGACTCATACTTCTAAATCTATGATTATTTCCATATAAAAAGTGACATTAAGTTTGCATTAATTAAATCACTTCAGGAGCTAATGACAAAAGCTCTTATTAGCTTACAGTGTTTTGAGAACATTTCACATCACCATTAAAAGATCCACCTGTTGTCAAAATAGGATCGTTTGATTCGAACCGTACATTTATAACAACACTTTGATTGCATGACCCGCTAATAGTAATAGGTACCGAGACTGGAGGTTCACAGAAATGTGTTTCATTGATCTTCTGACCTGTTATTTTGTAGTTACCTGATTTCAAGTCCACTGAATTAAATGCTCCACTAACAAATCCGGTATTAGGGCTTTGAGCAGAAGGTAGTTCATTTATATTCCAATTGGTTGTTGCTATCTTTCCATTACTACTATTCCACGATACAACAAAAGCTATAGTTGCTTTGTTTGAAGAGCCATCAGGACACGTGATAGAACCGGTGCCACCACCACGAATTAGAACAGAATCAGAGTCACTATTAATATTCTGACCATAAGCTGTTGTTGTTAGCAAGGGTGTAGTATTATCGATGAATAAAGAAGGAAATGACAATAAAATTAGTTGAGATATTACAGAAACAGTTAACAATGAAAAGATATAGTTTTTGTTGTTTTGAGCCATATATTGGATTGACATATGTCACTACTTGATAAAATATATTACTATTTTGAGATTTTTTAATACATTAGACCATTGGACTGGATTCTATGTATAACGAACAAAGTCCAAGGTTATTTGGGCAATCTCATTACATATTTGAGAGCTTCAAATAATTCAAAACCCAAAAACACTCTTCGCATTCTTATACATTAGAAGATTAAATGGTTCTTGATTGAGTTCTAGCTTCTTAACGAAGCTGATGTAAGAGCTCATACTACAAATAGGCCAATCGCTTCCATATAATAGGCGATGTTTCTCGCCTACATAGCCTAATACTTCTCTTATTTTAGGTATGTAATGTGTCTCTGCAGATAGCGTAAAGTCGCCAATAATTAGACCAGAAATATCTGCATATACATTTCTATTCTTGTATAGTATTTCTTGGCAATCTACTATCCAGGGATTTCCTAAATGACACATAACTATCTTTAATTCTGGATTATCAACTGCAATATCATCTATGTTCATAGGATGAGCGAATTTGACCTTAGCTCTATCTGAGAGTGTATCTCCTGTATGGATCATCAAAGGCAATCTATACTCTACACACATGTCATAAATTGCTTGATATCTTTCATTAGAGGGATAATAGTGTTCATATCCACAATAAAGCTTTATTCCTTTAATAACACCGTCCTTTATCCATATCCTATAATCTTTTAAATCCTCGTCAGTGTGATTATCAATTGTAAATCCTGCCACAAGTCTAAGTTTATTTTTAGTATCATACTTTCTCATAATATCAATAATTTGGGAAGCGGATGGTCTGTTCGCATCAATTTTGTAAGATGAGAGTATAATGGAGTAATCGATATCATTATTGTCCATAGATTCAAGTAATGCCTTTAGTCTTCCTTCTAACGTAAGAAATATTCCAGTCATATTAATTCCTTCATATTGATTTAGGTGCACATGACAATCTATAATTGACATATAACAACTTCTCTATTATTATTACAAAATCCGGTACTGTGGATTTAACCATTCTATAAAGCTGGCATAGTTTAAAGAACGTTTGTCATAAAGATAATCGGAAAGCACTTTAATAAATTTAAATCCATTTTCTAATTGAAATGATAAGACTAGATCTTTAAGTTCTCCATTTACTACTTTTTCGGCATATTCTTGAGCTGACATTGTACTCGCGTATTTATGATAATTATACAATCGTCCTCCAGCTAATATTCTCCGTAGATTCAACCTAATGGTCATATCTTTTCTTACATTATAAAGCATAGTTCCAATACCATTACGACGAAATTCTGGGTGTATGGAAATATCAGCTCCATAAAGGCTATCTCCATTGGGATCATGATTTTTGAATAACCCATTTCCTGTGATATAAGCCCAGGTGTGTTGTGCATGATCCGGTCTTAAAGAAACTATTAGACTACTTGCTGAACCTATTAATCTACCATCAACTTCAACACATAATTGACCTTCTGGAAAAATTTGAATATGACTTTGAAGGAAAGATGACGGCCATATCATGCCATATATTGCCATATCCTGAAATGAAGCTCTTTGAAGGTCGACTATTTTAGGAATATCATTTTTGGTTATGTTTCTAATTATGATTTCACCTATAATATTTTTTACTTTATACTCAATATCCTAATTTCACACTTAAATTTAATTCGCCTATCATTTATTAACTGTTGTAAAAATTAAACTAACTCGAGAACAAATTATTATGCGTAAGAATAGAAGTATGAACTACAATGATCCTTATAGTGGTACTAGCAGCATCACCAATGGTTGTAGGAACGAATCTTACATCCCCGAAGCATATACTTCAAGTCACAGAAGCCAATATTTGATACAAGGTAACCTTTGTGATATGTGTTCAGATAAAGATCTACATGCAAGGTGTACAACAAAGATTAGGAGAAATTAATGCAACAGATAGAATCGAAGAACAACCATGGTTAAATATAGTAGTAAAGTGGCGAGAGGCTATGACTTCTTCCTTCCGAGGGATTTACTGTAATACATAATGATAGGCTCAGGTGACGTACCTCGATCGAAGTATAAAGTCGAGGTCCTGTATGACATAGTGGTATTAATAAAGCCGGATAATGACCTGCACGCTTGTCTGGCTAATGACAATTTAAATAGTCTTCAATCTGGTTCAATGACACTAATGCTGATGATACATATACAACATTTGGATGTATGGGAGTTACAAGGAAGAGATCCCCAAATTCTTTTGCATTTATGGTTGATAGTGTCTTATTATCAATATTAAATCTGTGACCCAATGGAACTTTTACAGGTTCGCTTGTCGTGAACGTCAAAATAATCTTTTCATCTTGCCCGTGTGGTAAGATTATTGTTCTGTGAACTGATTGTTCGGGCCGTCCAGGTTCAGATTCCTCGATGCGTTATTTCTTCATAAGTATTATTGGATTATTAACTAAAACATCATACAGTAGAATGTTGAATTAATGATGAGGAAGAATTGCTGTTATCAATAATATCTATTCCTTATAATCTTAGCATGTGCCTCAGTATACATTGTTGAGCAAAGCGTCGCCGCTAATACTGTCACACTTAAGATGATAAATATTACTCATTTTCGAGAATATCTTTTTTCTGTTATTAATGGTTCTATTGTAAGGTAAGAATTTCAAATACTTTAATGCATAAACATAATAAAAACACTATTCTGTTTACTTGGGGTGTGGAAAAGTTAAGTCTTCAATACCAGAAAAATTAAGGAATTACTATTCCTATATGAATTCCATTGCGATAATGCCGGATTTCTTTGTTGATCGAATAATCAAATTAAAATCAAAGGAGCATTTGTGTAACGCTTTGACTGATAAAGGGAAGTTTGGTGGAGGGAGTGTTCGTGACGTTCCATCTGTTGACATTATCGGAGGAAATGCAGTAAATATTGCATATTGCATTGCAAAACTTGGAGGAAAGGTTACATTATTTACAGTTGCTGATGAAATCGGATCAATCATGCTCAGGCAGACGTTTTCCAAGTTTGGAGATAACACAAGCCTAATAATTGCAAATGGGAGACAAGGCCGTACCACAGCATTTGAATTTCTGAATGAAAAAGGTTCTAAAGTAAATGTAATGGTGAGCGATGTAGGCGATAATATAGATTTTGGTCCCGACCGTATTAATTCAGAGGATCAAATAAAAATTTTGAAAAATGCGGACGCAGCAATAGTAGTTAACTGGGCTAGCAATTTAAAGGGGACCCAGCTGGCCGAACACGTATTTAAAAACTCCGCGAAAGCTCTTCACTTTATCGACCCTGCTGACATTCAGGCACGAAAACAAGAGTTTCGAGATTCATTATCTAAGATAGCTGATATTACTGATGTACTAAGTATAAACGAGAATGAATGTAATTCTCTTGGCGAAGCCTTTGGCCTAGATTCATGTCTAATCTCAGAAAACGGTTATGGAGTAGATAGCATAAAAGAGGCTGCGATGAAACTTGCCCAAAAAACTGGAATCAGCATCGATCTACACACAAGGAAAGGTGCAGCATGGTCAAACGGAAAGGAAACGGTATTTGTAAATGCGATCAAGGTTGAAGTCAATAGGTTAACTGGTGCTGGTGACTCTTGGGATGCTGCAGATATTATCGGTTACCTGGCAGGCATGGATACAAAGGAAAGATTAACATTTTCTAATGCTTGTGTTTCACTTTACCTTAGAAATCCATATGGGGAACCACCTACTATGACCCAGGCTTTCGAATTATTAGAAAGGACATGCTAATAATATGATATCACGTTGTTGAGAATATTGCTATACTTCATAACAGGATAATATAGCCACCACCACAAAATAGGATCTTAACATTCATGCCGACAAAGGATTGTAAATGTGTGTATGTATGCACTGTTCTCTGCTTTCATAGATTTTCACGGTAGGGATATAAGATAAATCTAATTGCGACTATTCTAAATATTGCACACGATTAAGCTAGTTATACTTACTACTGCCACTGTAGCAGACGATGCCACAAAGTTTGTGACAGTGAAAAATAGAGATAATATAGGCTTTATGAAGGAAGATGCAGATCATGATATCAGAGAAAAGAGCATAATACAAATTTTTTGATAATTCATTAGAAATTAAATTCACAATAATTATAACAAAATAACACATTAATATTTTGTATTTAATATGTGATTTTGTGGCGAGCCGATACTATGGGATCTACATATTAGACCTTGTGAATCTAGCCACGGGCAGAAGCCTAATTGTAATCATTGATCATGCGATGGTTAGAGTCGGGCATGTAATCCTGCTTAAAACTAAGTTTTTTCTGGGCTAATTTTGTAATATATTGTAAAATCCTGTATGAACCTATCATCGCATCAACTTTTTCCTTATATGAGTCTGCGTTTGTTTCTACTAGAATGTAGCGCGACATAATTCTCAGTCTTATCTGAAATGAACTATTATAATACGATTTATCATTCGAGTGATTGACACAATCTGTAATATCAACATTATCACTTACCCACTGTAAATCATGTCCAGTGCCGTCTTCATTTACAGCGGCCCATCTAAAGTTATGAAACCATTTTCCCCTCAGATCATTTATTATGTCACTAGACGATAGATTGACCGGAATACACGTCTGAAGAAGTTGCATGTATAGATTTCTTTTTTTTTTATCTGATACGATAAACTCTCTTTTCGACATCATAATAGACTGTCCATTATTGCTCATCTTATATCCAAAAGGTACCCTCTCAATTAATCCCAAGTATTCTAGTCTATGCAATGACCTGGCTAGACTCTGTTGATGAAGGTCCAATTTCTTCATTAGACCTCTGAAGGAATATCGAGATCCAATCTCACTACTAAATAGAGATAAGATCTTGTGATCATTATTGTGTAGATCATTAAAAAACGAGTCATTAACATTCTCTTCATTCTGAATTATTGATTGCATAGCATTTATTTTTGTTGAGGATATTTTCAACCGCTCTTCTCTCGTAGGACCTGGGGCTGTCTTTCCCAATAATGAGACAACAGGTTTCCTTTCAGGCAACTCCCTCTCTAAGAATTTATCCTTCGCCATATGATAGTTCTAACTAGAAGGCGAATTAATTGACTATGTATGTGAAAAGCTAGTCACAATAGGATCCTATACCATGACTGCAATTCCATAGGTAGTACTTATTATTAATATTTTGAGCGTATAAATGATGATATTTAGACCATACTGTTGGGATACCTACCATCTATCAACTCAGACATGGACGTATAATACCGCTCCGTATTTGTTCTACTTTTGAATTGTTAAGAATCTGATCTCGACGTTGTGGAACTTATTGAATAGGCCGCTAGATGGTTTTCCTGAGGAGTCTTACTTGCTCTCCATTTGTTATTATTTCTTATGAATCATTTTTTCTACTAGTCTTGTTTTGGCTAGACGGTAATTTATGTTATACAATCCTGCAAAGAAAAAGCAAGACTATGAGGATAGGGACTAGTTGGAGAATATTTTTGGAGATACACAAAAAGATGCTAAAACATCATTTAAACCAAGTGTGTCAAGAGCTTGATGTATCGCAAGCATTTTCTTGTCCATATTCTTGATTATTACATGCATTCAGCATGAGATTATAGTTTTGACTCGGAGAATGTATTGATCAATATGTAATTTTTATAACCCCCAGAATATAATAGTTCCCTGTATAGAGATGCATAGTTCAAGTCTAGAGAGAGATGAAATAAGAACAAGAAACCTCTTTCTTGCAATATTTTATTGCTGTGCCATAATAATGGCTACTATTACTGTGTATTCCCTATACATTAGTATAGGAGAATACATAAAGACAGGAAGAGTAGTTATCGGTGAAGTTCTTGTCAATACGGAATTTCCTTTTCATGGGCTTTCTAAACTTGTCACGTATTTGATGATTGTATCTGTAGTAGGTTGGTATTGCGTAACTAAGATAGGCGCTGAGAAGGTTAAGAGTATTTCTCCATCTGTTAAGTCGATTTTGCAATTGATTGTTTTAGCCATAGCGCTGCTATCGCTCTATGAATTTATTTATAACTTTATCATATGGAGTTCTCTCATTACAGCCGATGCAATGAGAGGAATAATTAGACTTGATGTCATAAACGTACCCTATCCTAATCCGAAGACCCCTTGGAACCTTGTATTCGCAACAAAGATGTCGTTAGCAGCTTTCCTCATCTCTGCTCATGGCTTTTATACCATGTCCAAGGCTAAAAACGATCTGGCGTAAAGGATTTATATCAATATTATCTTGGATCATAATAGTCTACAATACACCATAGTCTAACACAAGTTGTTTTCCTAGAAGTTCAGTTCAGCTTCGTACAATAAGCATTTACACCGTATTAGCTGTTAATAAGAGAACCTTATGCGGTGGCCCGCTTTATGAATTCAGCAAATTATTATGAATCAAATTCCATTACTATGAATTTTGTAGCTCAGCTTTATGCTAGCTAGTAGTGTATACAGTTTAACATTTGAACTTAACATATTTTAAATAATCAGAATTAGTCATCTATGGAACAGCATCAACAGCAGTTAGGGAGTGATATTTCAAACGCTACAACAGTGGTAAACAATCAACTCACTCGACTGAAGATGCTGGACGTAAAGTTCTCAACGATGGAGAAGGATTTCCGGCATCAGATAGCTATGAATATCAAGACTGGCAATAATTCACGAGCAAAAGCTCTGGCAAATGAGCTATCTAATATCCGGCGTATTCAACGAACTACTCAGAATATGAGCATAGCGTTAGAAGTTGTAGTGATTCGGTTCAGCACTATTAAGGAATTCGCAATGATCATGGAAACTATAAATCCCACTATCGAGATGATTAATGATATTCAAAGAGATATTTCAAGGGTGGTACCTACTGCCAACAGCGTATTTTCAGAAATGTCATCGATAACATCTGATGTTTTGGTTAACTCTACTATCAAGTTAAGCCCAGAAAGGATTTCATCACCTCTGGATACGGATGCTATTTCAATATTAAAGGAGGTTCAAGGGATACTTGAAGAAGAAACAAAAGTAAAATTACCAGAAGTCCCAACTATCACTGCTGAGAGAAAAATGATCTTAGAAAAAGAGGATAAAGCAAGAAACAGAGATACTATATTAGTAGAAGGTTAAACAACCTTCCTCGCTGAAGCAGACAACTCAGATTAGAGTCTATTACCCCATTAGTAAAATATAATATACATAGTGGCTTTAAATATACAGTTACGATATCGGTGGCAATGGAACAGTTGAGTCATGAATATTCGCTTCAAACAGAATCTAGACGTGATGGCGTCTTGGAATCTGCCTCCAAACGAGTCAGAATGATTTTTTCTGTGATGGCCAGTCCTAACAGAATTGATATACTTCGAATTTTAAATTCTAAAGGGCCTCTTACCTATTCTGAGCTAAAATCACTAGCTGGATTTAAATCCAAGAAGGAATCTGGAAAGTTTGCATATCATTTAAGAAAACTTCTTAGACAATCACTTGTTGCCCTTAATAAGGGGGAGCGCCGTTATACCATCACAAATTTAGGCAAACTTGTATTAAGTTTAGCCAGACAAATAGAAGAAAGATCGATTATTGAAAGTGGAAAAATGTATGTTAGGACAACTCGACAATCAATTGAAGAATTCAATTCACATAAGATAATACAGTCATTAGTAAGAGAGGCTAACATGCCCCTTGAACAAGCTCATAAAATTACAGAGGAAGTTGAAAACAGGATTTACAAATTCCAGACAGTGTATCTTACGTCATCTCTAATTAGAGAAACTGTGAACTCTGTTCTTATCGAACACGGGAATGAAGAATATAGAAACAAACTGGCTAGGTTGGGAATGCCTACATCTGACGTTCTGGAAACCTTGAATAACTCACATACAACTAAAAATGGAGTTGATAGCATATTGTCAAAAGCTTCTCAGTCTATATTTTCAGAACTTCTAATAGCAAAAACGCTTCCGAAAGATATTGCAGATATGCACCTAGCAGGTGAAATAAATATCTCAAATACTGGCCTATGGGCTTTAATTCCGGATACCGTTTTTCTAGATTTGGCTGAGTTTTGTGAAGGCGGGCTAGATCTAAGAAATAAGTTTTTAAATGTCTCTAGGCTGCAGAGATTAGAGAATAATAAAGATTTTAGAACAATTTTTCCACTATTAGTATCGCTTCTGAGCAGAGAAGCTACCACAGAACTTGTACTCGAGGGGGTTATCCCCACTCTACTGGAGCAAACCGGAGGACCGGAGGAAGTTGTTTCGATCTTTTCGAAGGGGCTTATAGCATCTTCGGTAGCTCCCTCATTTTCAGCGTCAAGGTTTCCAATCACTACGCTACCCATTCCTGCTGACAGATATGATATTAAATTCATAGATGCGGTTATTGATGGCTACAGAAGATATGTAGATTCTACACCTATTCCAAGGATAGGATTATCTTTAAATTATAATAAAGATAGCAATAAACTTACAGATCATTCAGAACTTATTGCATCAACAGTACGTGCTGGTGGGATGATCTCAATTTTAAAAGACGGATTAAGGGCTAACAGTGGTGCATGTAAATCAATAGGTAACAAGAATTCCAGCACTGTTGCGACTCTACAATCTCTGTCTATTAATCTTCCTAGGCTTGCATATCAATCAAATAAAGATGAAACCTATTTCCGGGCAAGGCTTGCTCTGATGCTTAAACCTGCACTTGCAGCAATGTCGATACGAAAGAAGGGCATAGAAGATCTCATCAGAAAGGGTATCATTCCAACAATTGCCAGTAGTAAGTTTATCCAGCTTATGACCACTAATATTATAATTAATCTCACGGGCATAAAAGAATCGGTTTACGATATTTTAGGATATGATATCAACAGTGGCGCTGTAGAAGTCCTTCAAAAGGTGATGAAGACCGCTGTTGATGTAGCTGCAGATCAAGGAAGACATTTTGGAGAAGATTCTATAGGAGTTGCTATGTTACACGATGATAGTGCGATGAGATTTGCAGGATTAGATTCTGATAAATATGGTAAGATTTCTTTATTAACTCAACAAAATACACCCAATTATTCCCAAGGGATCACATTGGACGGAAAAGACTTATTGTTTAAAAATAATAATTCTTATTCTTTAATTGAAGACTGTGTGTCATTAGACAAACTGTTAAATGGTGGGATTTCGGTAACTCTTGACTTGAGCAACCTTTCATCTAATACAGAAGCGAAGACTGCAATAGAATCTGCGTCGAATCTTCAATTTTTCTGCCCTGTGAGAAAACTTATGATATGTGATAGCTGTGGGAGAAGGTCAAGCACCCAGAGTATTGAAAAATGTGAATTTTGTGCATCGCCTTATTTGATACCTATGCTGTAGATTAGAGTATAGTGATTTAAGAGAAATATAATATATTTTTAGAGAAGGGTAGGCACTTACACCTTAGATGTATTATTTTTTAGAAAGCTAATGCTTTTAAGTCGATCCCCTTGTATAGGACTGGTGGCAGGACTTACTGAGTTTAACAATTCAAATGAAAATTTAATCATACATATAAGAAAAAGAGATGGCAGAATAGTCGCCTTTGTTTACTCCAAGATATCGAACGCAATATATAAAGCACTTGTGGCCACTGGCAAAGCAGATTATCCATTAGCAGAGAGACTGGCAAATAAAGTAATACAAAAAATGGTCCAGCAGGGTTATGGGGCTACTGAAAAAACTGCAATTCCTAGCGTAGAAGATGTTCAAGATATGGTTGAGTCCATACTTATTGAAGAAGGTTTGTCTGAAACAGCAAAAGCCTATATTCTGTATAGGCATGAGCGACGTAAAGTTCGCGACGAGAAAGTGAAAATTCTAAACAAGAAGGATCTCGATGAAGTAGACAAGGCATTTGAGGTAAATTCCCTCAGAGTCTTGGCAGCACGTTATCTTCTAAGAGACGATAGCAATGAAATTGTAGAGGGACCTAAGCAAATGTTTGAAAGAGTAGCAATCCTAGTAGCGATTCCTGATATTTTGCATGACCCACGGTGTTTCGATCTAGCAGCAGGACACGTTCAAAGTATTGAAGAAGCAGAAAAATACTATGCCAAGATCGATGATTTTCATCTGAAGCTAAAGATCGGAGAATATTATCTTAATAAGTATCACTTTGATTCTATGATCCGCCACTATATTGACCTTACAAAATGTGGACAAATGAAAGTCAGCTTTAAAGATTTACTTAGAATGGTAGCCCAAGGAGCACTCTCAATATATGAAGAACGAATTAGGGAGTATTATAATTTGATGGTTTCTAGAGATTTCCTTCCTAACACTCCCACGCTAATGAATGCAGGAGCACGCCTTGGTCAACTATCAGCATGTTTTGTTCTTGATATGCCAGATGATATGTACAAGATCATGAAATCATCAACCGATGCGGCAATGATCTTCAAATCTGGCGGAGGAGTGGGGATAAATTACTCTGACCTAAGACCAGAGGGTGACATTGTAGCCTCAACATCTGGTGTAGCGTCGGGTCCGACGTCATTTATGAGAATTATCGATACAATAACTGATGTTGTAAAGCAAGGTGGGAAGAGGCGCGGTGCAAATATGGGTATTCTTGAGGCATGGCATCCGGATATCGAAAAATTTGTAACCGCCAAAACAAAGCCTGGAATGTTTGAGAACTTTAACGTTAGTGTTGGTGTATGGGAAGATTTTTGGCAATCGCTCGTAAACAAGGATAACCATAAATATACGTTACGAAATCCAAGAACTCACGAACCAATAAAGCAAATTGATTCTCATCAATTAATTGACTTGATCGCATTCAGTGCATGGAAGAGCGCCGAACCGGGCGTGATTTTCTTTGACAATATCAACAAATATAATCCGTGCATTAGTGCAAAAGGCGGCCCGTTACGTGCAACAAATCCGTGTGGTGAGCAATCATTATATCCGTATGAGTCATGTAATCTTGGGTCAATTAACCTTGCAAACTTTGTAAAACGCAAAGCTGATGGAATGTACGAGTTCGATTGGCAAAGGTATGAACAGGCAATTAGACTTTCTTGTAGGTTCTTAGACAATATCATTGATGTGAACAAATATCCTGTTGACGAGATTGATATTAATACGAAACTAACACGACGGATTGGCCTTGGCATCATGGGGATTGCTGATCTTTTGTTCCTGCTTAGGATCCCATATAACTCAAAGAACGGTTATGAATTCATGAACAAACTAGCAGAGGCAATATCGTATTACAGTATGGAAGAAAGTGTTGCTATTGCTAAGTCGAGAGGACCATTTCCTATATTTAAGTCGACAGATTATGTTAAGGGTAAGATCCCAGTTGCCGGATATTATGAGTTGCCACGAGAGACTCATATATATGACTGGAATTCATTGATTCAAAAGATCCAAAAACACGGTATCAGAAACTCTTGGACATCTACAATAGCACCCACAGGTACATTGTCTATGATCGCAGATACTTCCAATGGCGTCGAACCAATTTTTGCAGTGGTTTTTGAAAAACGTGTGACAGTCGGCAAGTTCTTTTATACTAACAGGATTTTTGATAGCATATTAAAGGAAAGCGATTTGTACAGTGATGAGATACTTACAAAGATTGCAAATAACTATGGTTCAGTACGCGGACTTGGTGAGATTCCAGATTCGATTCAGGACATATTCGTTACTGCAATCGACATTCATTGGACTGACCATTTAATGGCCCAAGCAGTATGGCAAAAGTGGATTGGTAACGCCATAGCAAAAACAATCAATATGCCAGGGGATGTAACCGCAGAGGATGTAAAATGTGCATATCTGCTATCACATGAACTTGGCTTGAAAGGAGTTACGGTGTATAGAGACGGTTCAAGGCATGAGCAAGTTCTACATATCACCGGTGATAATACCAAGGAGAAAAGATTTACGGTGAGACCAAGCAAGTTTGTAACTGATCAAATACAGGCCAATGTTACAGAACCATATATCAGAGAACAGATTGACGAAATCTTTAGGCAAACGGAA
>Ga0193705_1000011_pt1 | contig 36491 bp, 39 predicted proteins | sample U3m2metaG_FD_143045 | JGI IMG/M metagenome (GOLD analysis project Ga0193705, IMG submission 143045) | Soil microbial communities from a riparian zone of the East river system, Colorado, United States - U3m2 | ecosystem: Environmental > Terrestrial > Soil > Riparian zone | place: USA: East River... | reverse complement strand
ATCCGGATGAAGGACCTACAAGCAGACCTTCTTTCAGTGCTAATTCCTTGACCATTCTAAAGGAATCCTCGTTGGTTGCAGTCATCCATTCATCAACAACTGTTTGGCGACGTAGAAATAAATCTGGCATTGAAGATTCTTCAAAGTTCCTCAATCCCTGGAGCAGATGATTCTTTTGGGCTTGAATAGCAACTACTTTGATATTCTTATTCTTTTCTTTCAGAAAAGTTGCTATTCCAGTAATGGTACCTCCGGTACCACATCCTGTAAGAAAGTGCGTGATATTGCCGTTAGTTTGCTTCCAGATTTCAGGGCCAGTACTTTCATAATGAGCCAAGAAATTAGCGTCGTTTTCATATTGATTTGGCATATAATAAATGTCCGGCCTAGGCTTTGAGATGGCCTTGGCAAGTGCAATGCTTTGATCAGTTCCATAACCAACTCTCGGACACAAATCATCAGAAGTTTCATGAAGAACAGCTCCCAAGTTTTTTAGAATCTCTTTTGTTTCTGTGCTGACTTTTTCAGGGATAACAATTTCAACTCTATATCCCAATGCGCTAGCGATCCCAGTTAACGCAATGCCTGTATTCCCAGACGTAGGCTCGATAATTATGCTCTTCTCTTTATGCAGAATACCTTTTCTCTCAGCGTCCTTGACCATCCAGTATGCAGCCCTATCTTTGACAGAGCCAAAAGGGTTATACCACTCCAGCTTTGCGTACATCTTAATAGCCGGTGTAGAAAAGGAATTTAACTCAACTAGTGGAGTGTTTCCAATCCGTTGGGTTACGTCTGGTCTTGCCACTGTCGTCATAATTATTTAGCCTTTTTTATTACAAATTCAAGATCGCTTTGAGATTTATTAATAGATAGTAGTTCGTGTCCATTCCTATTAACCCATCTCGATATGTCCTCTTCTGAGTCTGGGTCGTCAGATATGATTCTTACGGTATCTCCAATCCCTAATCTTGCGATTTCAACCTTGGTCCGAAAAACAGGTTCAGGACAGAAGAGCCCTCGGACATCGATAGTCTTGGTCGGACCGCCATTACTTGCAGCACTCATAAAGTAACAGCATAAAATGACATTATCATTATATTAAATGTTTAGTAAGTTGTTCTCAATCGATTATTGGTTACCTGAAAAGATCCTTTTCTTTTGATCTTAGGAGCTTGGAAACTGACGAAATTTCAGTACATAGATATCTATATCCTCTAATTATTGCTACAGGAATTCCTTCTGATTTACCCATAACTAGCTCGGCAGCTGAAGCAATTTCATCTACAACAGCAATTTCCGTAACCTTTAGCTCCCTACCGTACATATCTCGCATTCCAATATAGCTCTTTAAAGGATCCAAACCTGCTATGCCAATAGCTACATTGGTTTGTCCCTCCCTAAAGGGTCTTCCGAACGTGTCAGTGATGATCACTGCAACGTCTTTTCCGGCATTCCTTTTGAAGTATCCTCTCAGTTTTCTAGCAGAAAGGTCGGGATCCTTTGGTAATGCAGTCGCAGAATTACCTCCTTCTTGGATGTTGCTTTGATCTATCCCTGCATTAGCACAAATGAACCCATGCTTGGTTTCTACTATTATAACACCATCTGATAGCTTTATCACAGCTTTGGATTCTCTCAATATAAGCTCCATAACTCTAGGATCTTTGCTGTTCCTCTTAGCCAGTTTGAGGGATAATTCAGAGGGGACTATGGAGTCAAGATTTATTGTCTGGCCTTCTGCTTTGGAAACAACTTTCTGAGCTACGACTACAATATCCCGGTCATTTAGCGTCTCACCAACATCTCTTATTGATTCTAAAACTATTTTGCTCAGTTTATCTCCTTGGGTAATTTTTTTATCAATGCGAATTGGTATAATCTCAATTTTCTGGTACACTAATGCAGCTAGTATAGAGTAATGGTATAAAAAATATTATTCAATTGCGTAAATTTGCAAGCACCGCCTTGCCAAACTTCTTCTCAAGTAAGTTAAGTAATAGAGATAAATCGTGTATTTCTATCACAGCATCAGCCCTTTCCTTAACCATGTCTACGGGGCAAAATCCAACCGTATAGGCTGCCAAATCAAACAATTTGAGATCGTTGGCCCCGTCCACTACCACAACGGTCTCTTCCTTACTTATACCCCATGATCTTAAGGTCGGTAAGACCGCTGCTGCTTTGTCTGATGTCACTTTAAGGTTGACACTATCTAGTTTTCCATCTTTGAAAATTAATTCATTTGAAAATATCTCATCGAGTCCAAGTTCATGCTTTAGCCTTTCAGTTATTATGGTAAATCCCCCTGAAACAGCAATCATCTTCCAAGAAGCCTTTTTCAAGGCTGAACACAGTTCTTTTGCACCCGGCATTAATTCTAAACTTCTTCCAAGTTCTGTGGCCTCCTTTAAACCAATGCCTCTCAGAGCAGCGACCCGTTTTTTAAGACCCTCTTCCCAGTCTATTTCGCCTCTGATTCCCTGCTTTGTGATGTCCCATATTTCTCTCTCCTTCTCTGGCCCCTTCATCTGGGCTAAAACCGGAAGGTATTCAGCGTTTAGAAGAACACCTTCGACGTCGAAAATAATTAGCATTTTAATGTGCTTAGAACACAATTTTATCTACAGTATATTAAATTTGTCGGCGAATAGACTGTTGCAACCGAGTTGCTCGATAGTAGAAAAAAATCTAACTTAGTGGACATTTACGCTATCATAATGTAACCCGAGATGATTTTAGTTGGCTATCACATTACAGCATAATCGCATTCAATTCTTCTAGCATTTGAATTGATCTCAGGCCATTATTCCCTTGAAGATTTTCCTGCAAAAAACAATCTCGGAAAAGTCTTATAGGACTATTGTGTAGTTTCTTGACAGATGAGTGAAGTTACCGATACCAAGTTTGTAGTACCAATAAAGCAAGTAGATAAACAGATAAAACTGACCGATAATGCCAAAACAGAATTGCAAAGCATAGGTATGATGGATGACAAAGGCAAATTGAAACTGAAAGGAGTAAGCCCGAAGATGCTAAAGCGGATGAAGCTGGAATCAGTTGACTGCCCAGTTCTCAAAGCTGAGGTTGGATTTATTCAATGCTATGTTTGCAAAAACTTTCATAGCAGAATAACTGGCCAAGTCTATTGCAAAGGTGACCCTTTGTAAAATGAATGGCCAAACTTCATAAACCTAAGTGAGACGGCTGTAAAGATTGAGCACGAAAAGAGCGACCGGGATCACTGTAAAAAAAAATGAAAATTTTAGTGAATGGTATAGCCAGGCTATTTTAAAAAGTGGGTTGGTTGACTACGCCCCAGTAAAAGGCTTCATAGTTCTTCGCCCTTATGGGTACGCCCTTTGGGAGTCCATTAAATGCAAACTAGATGCAACCTTTAAAGAAACAGGACATCAAAATGCCTTTTTACCAACCTTGATTCCGGAAAGCCTTTTGGCGAGGGAGGAACATCACTTTTCAGGGTTTACTCCAGAAGTATTCTGGGTTACGAAGGCTGGTGACAATCAGTTATCTGAGCGACTCGCCCTACGTCCTACTTCGGAAACTCTAGCTTATTCTCTATTTTCGAAATGGATCGCTAGCTACAGGGACTTGCCGCTTAAGATCAACTTCTGGAATACAGCCGTAAGAGCAGAAATTAAGGCCACTAAACCGTTCATCAGAAATTCAGAATTCTTATGGCAAGAAGGACATACCGTTCATAGTAACGAAAAGGAAGCGGAGGAAGAGGTTATGCTGATACTTGAAATCTATCAAAAAATGATTGAGGATTACCTGGCAATTCCCACTATTAGAGGTTTAAAAAGCAACAAAGAGAAATTTGTTGGTGCTGAATATACCACTACATTGGAGGGATTAATGACCGACGGGAAGGCATTGCAAATGGCTACTTCGCATCATTTAGGACAAAATTTTTCAAAACCATTTGAAATAAAATTCTTGGGAAAGGATAGTCACGAGCACTTCGCATGGCAGACCTCGTGGGGAGTTTCATGGAGACTCATTGGTGCAATAGTTATGGTTCATGGTGACGATAAAGGAATTATTATGCCACCAAAAGTTGCTCCTATCCAAGTAATCATTATACCTATTTTTAGGGATGGGGAAGGGATACAAGTCAAGTCAAAAGCGTTTGATATCGCTAACGAGTTAAAACAATTAGAGATACGAGTGCAAGTTGATGACAGGGATGAATATACTTCGGGATGGAAATTTAATGAATGGGAGGTTCAGGGAGTCCCCCTTAGAATCAATATCGGTCCAAAGGATATTCGGGAAGATCGAACTGAGTTTGTTCGAAGAGATACTGGAGAGAAGGTCTTTATCAAACGAAGCAAGGTTAGTGAATCTGCGATATTGTTTTTGGAAGAAATTCAGAAGAATTTGATTTCTCATGCCAAAAAATATCTGGAAGAAAACGTAACTAGAGCTAACAACTACGATGATCTCAAATCAATCTTGGAAAATAGAGGAGGTTTTGTTTTAGCAGGCTGGTGTGGTGACGAGAAGTGTGAAATAACGATTAAAGAGGAAACAGGAGCAGACATCAGGGTAATTCCTTTTGAGCCTCAGGAAAAGTCGGTATCGGCAACGTGTGTATATTGTGGACAACAAGCAAAGATGGTTCCAATTTTTGCTAAAGCGTACTGAGTAGATCGGCGAATAATAATCAAAGTACCCAGTTTCGTAGATTAAGAGATATGCTAGCAGTGCGAGTATTCCGATACGAACAAACGAAATTGTATACTCTTTTTACTTTTTCCGTGGCTCATTCTCAGGCAAAAGTTCAATCGCATATTTTAGTATCTTCTATTTTCTATGAAGGAACATTTGATCCCGGTCTACGTTTTATTCCTTAAGTGTTTAATCTATTAGGTATAAATCGTCTATTTTTCTATTTTTAGTGTGATGCGCAGTTAGATGACCATCAAAATACAAAATATATTCCATTGCAACAGAATTATTTTTCAGCTCAGCTTTTGTCCTACGATTTGCTGTATCACGAGATCTGCGTTGAAAACCACTCAATAACAACTAGATATATAGGATTACGACGAGTTAGAGTGTTTGACAAATATTACCGATCTGTTCGTACTTTTTGAGAATTTTGGGTATTTGGGGATTCTGGTAATTAGCTTTGTAAGTAGCATAATCGTTTTCGTTCCAGTACCCTATTTTCCTATCTTGATTGCAGCTTCATTTAACAAACAATTAGACCCAAATATTGTTTCTCTTTCTAGCGCAGTTGGAGTAATCATAGCGAAAATGATAATCTTCTACGCGAGTTATTATGGAAGAAATATTCTAAGTAATACAGCCAAGAAACGGCTGTTCCCACTTCAAAGAGTACTGAGCCGGTATGGTGGAGTTGGGGCTTTCGTAGCCGCACTCACTCCTATTCCAGACGACTTGGTATATATTCCTCTGGGACTTGCAAAATATAGTCCGTGGAAGTTCGCTATCGCGACTTTTACCGGCAAATTTCTATTAAATGAAATAATAGTCTGGGGTTCCGTATTTCTGGGGAGGCCCTTTGTAGAGGGTCTTGTCTCAAAAAATATTGACCCAAATTATGCCATTTTGGCGACTGTCTTAAGTATAATTAATTATTCTCGGGATGATCGTTTACTTCTCCTTAAAGATAGATTGGGGCAAATTTATAGGTAAATGGTTTCCATGGGCGATTCAAGATGACGATATAGGCGAGGCCGATAAAGATAATTAGTGCAAAGAATATCTGAAGGGACTGAATTATGAAAGATAACTGAAATTAAAAGTAGATAATATGAATTCATTTCATCATTAAAAACATTAATGTAATGATACCGAAAATAGGCATCCGGATTAGGTGAGCTGCGTAAATTAATAGATTAACTTAACTGAACTTATATCAGTCAGTAATATTACATCTCGAACTTTAGAGTGTTCCTAATAGACGTGGTATTTTAAATCACTTATACAGCTTTGGCGATATCTAATTATACATTATAATAATAGAATTTTGACGCGTACAATGATGAGTCATGTACCAACGGCCGTTTCCATCCAGGGATGGACAAAAGTCGTTTGCAACATGACAATACAGCTTCGCTCACAAATGCAGCGAACAAACAAAGAAATACTATGCCTTTTTGATTTCTATTGAAAGAGCGTCTCCTACGCGAGGGCTTCCTATATTTTCATAGCGTTTCTTAGGCATAGTAATCTGAATCGAAGTTTGAGAGTACGTATTGATAACTGTTTGTGGTTGAGATCGCAAGATAGCTTCCAAAAATGGTTTGATTTGTTCTTTGACTTCCTTGTCAGTTAATACGTTGTCAATCGCATCTAGCATCTGCTGCTGTTGTGAAACCTCTTCGAGCTCAACGTCCTCCGTAAGAGCTAACGACACATTGAGACCTGTATCAGTCATCTGATTAATTCTATACTGAATAACATAATCATGTTGTTCGTCCATTATTCATAGAGAATCGAAGGGTGCTTTATCTTTTTTCTGCTCTTTTGGATTATTATTAGACTAGTCTTGTATAACTTGTTTTTTCGACTGTAATTTCTGTTTAAGATAGCGTAGAGCGCCGCCTTTGCCGGGTTCACCAACAAGAGATAGAGCATCATCTGCTGTATCAAGATCCTTCATTATCCTTTCCAAGAGAATTACTCTGACATGGGCACCCACACTAAGGGCTTCCTTCCTATGCATATTATAGCTATCGTTATCATACTTTGTACTGAAAAGAATAGGAGGCTTGCGCAACAGTGCGTTTGACCCGTCATATCGTAATGAAGGACATATAATCATACATTTTTCTGATGTTTTCGCGAGCTGGCAAATCTCAACTACATCTTGAGGAAGAAGCAAAGGTAGATCTTGAGGTAATACTATACTTGCTTCTGTACCTGTTAGTAGACAATAATCGTCAGCCAGAGCTATGGCACTATTCACGCCTTCATCCGTCTGTTGTTGTAAAAATAATACACCCATTCTAGTTGCTATTTCTTTTGCACATTTGTCACTTGAAACCACAACTATTCTAGAGATTGTACTTGCCTTTCTAAGAGTACTAAGAGTGTCGTAAAGTAGCAATTCGGATAGCTTGACACGTTCTGCTACGGTTAAAAGAGACGCCAGCCTCGATTTACTTCTTTCAAATTGCTTCGCTGGAACTATAGCAATTATTTTCAAAATCAGACACTTTGGGCTTTTTTTAGGATGTAAGATGCGAGTCTCTCTTCATCCTCTCTTGTTTTCATTATGATATCAGTTTCATATACTTTGATGCCAAGTTTAGAAATTGGCTTGGTCAAGTTTCTGTCGCTCTTAGAAATCACAAATTTCGTTATGAATTCAGAGTAGTATTCTGCAACTCCCAGTGGCGAGATTTTTAGATTCAGTGCTTTCATATACTTGACAGCAGGGCCGCTAACGGCATTACTGCCAATAACAGGTGATACAGCAATAATTTTGGTCTTTTCAGATGATAGGTTCTTTCTGAATGATTTCATTGCTAATGTTGGACCTATGCTTGTAATTGGGTTCGCAGGTGCAATAATTATCTGCTCTGATCTTTTTAGTGCTTGAATGGCATGTGGATTTACTCTGGCGCACTCTATGCCGCTATATTTTATACCTGAAACTGCCCTTTTGGCTTTTTCTCTAACCCAGTATTCTTGAATGTGCATTTCTCCCCCATCAGTTATTATTTTCGTTTCTACAGGACTGTCCGTTGCAGGAACAATTTTGGCATGAATTGAATACTTTTTTCTCATCCAATCTGTGACCTCGGTAAGGTTTTTTCCGTTCTTTAACAAATTAGTTCTTATCAGATGGGTGGCTAGATCCCTGTCACCCAACTTAAACCAAGCTGGCTCTCCTAGCTGTTCGACCCGTTCTAAGAAACCAAAAGAGTCTTTCTTTATTCCCCAACCACGCCGCAAATCGAGCAGACCGGCGAGCCCGTATATCATTGTGTCAACATCAGGGCAAATATAGAGTCCATAGAACCACATATTGTCAGCAACGTTGCAAATTACAGTAAGGTCTCTTGTTATAGTATACAGACCTCGAACCAGCTTGACAGAGCCTGTTCCCCCAGCTATAACGGTGATCAACTGGAAAACGTATCTGATGCTGCCCCTGTATTAGCTTTAGGGAACATGCCTTGTGCCATTTTGCATTTTTCAAATACGAAGTATACAAATTTACCTAGAAATCATACACGCATCTCCTGCATGCCTGCCATCTAGTTGTTTTGGTGGATAAAAGCCTGTGCCAGGAGTAGACTTAATTTGTAGTACACAGATTATCTTGGCTATCTGGCCTTAGTAGATCAAAATATATCACTCAACAAAGATTATAAGCAAGATATATGCCTGCTTTTATGTGAACTTAAGAATCGTTCTTTTGTTTTCCTTGTTTACAACGTTATTAATCGGTTCATTTCTGCAAGCATATGGAGTGCAGATGACAGTGTTCTTATCTCCCCAACTCAATACTTCCGACGCGATATTTACCGGAGTTAGGTTTATTACAATAAAATACGACCCTGGCAGTGCTATTGCGAAACAATTCAGTGGCAAAACCGAACGAGTAAGCTTCACTATGAAAGCAACGGAAGACGGGATGCCAAATGTTATTTCTGTTATAAATCAAGATATCGCCAATCAAAAGAAGAGTCCTGTGCGGATCGAAAATGCAACCATAGACTATCGAGGAGAAATCCGAGGCGATCCTGACAAAGTATCACTTTCCTATAAAGTAGAATTAAGACCTACGGTTACTAATTATGTTCTTCAGAAGGGCCAAAACCAACCAGCTGTGCTGGACTTGGACTGGAGAGGCTTAATAATTAATCAGCCCCTGGTACTAGACACTCCAAAGTATGGTAAAGTTAGTATCAACTATCCAATTGGATTAATCCAAGCAATCAATCCTCAACTGGCAATTAAATTACTGAATTCTCCTGCCTCAGCAGTCATGACAGATCCGCTATTTAACTTTCAAGACATTGGACGATCTATGGATACATGGCATTTTCTTTTTGACCCGACGGGAAGTCAGGCTGGATCAGCAGGAATGCTGTCAGCACAGGGAGGGGCGAGAGCAGTATCCGTTTATTCACTTGGTGAGAGTAGCTTTAGAGAAGGTACTCTAACTGAAAAAGTATCAGACGTCACTGCTACTGTGGATGGCCAACAAATAACTATTCATGCAGCTACTCCTCCACCCAGCGCTCAAATTCAAATATCAGGCTTCTCAAGAATACAGAAATCAGGGGCAAGCGAGCTTGCGTTTGTATCTGAGCAAGCCCCAGCAGGTACTGAAACAGCCACTGGGGGATTTCCAATACAGGTTTTGTTGGTCTTAGGTGGAATGATGGGTGCCGTAGCTGTTTTCGTACTATTAAAAACTAGAAAGTAGACCACCTCGTTGCTTTTTGTCGTACTTCCGCAAAATTGAAAGAACTGAAAACCGCGCCAAAAAGGATTTAGGCATGCTAGACAGCAATATCATAGGGATTGTACGCTCGATAAGAAATCCCTAATGCAAATTCCATTCCACTTCGCTATTTATACATATTATATTATCATCGCACTGAAATCTATGACTGTTGGTATCGATTAGCCCTTTGTCAATTACAAATTGCCTCTCCTCCTTTGTTCATTACGAAGATAGATTCCTGCGTCTATTAATGTCGTAACTGTCGCTATGCCTCTCTGGGAGAGGTACTTCCCGTGATACTTTGTCATTCCAATTCCTATGGCCTCCCGATGCAAGTTAAGTATGATGAGATGCTGATTCTCTACAATTATTTCCGTATTCTCAACAATGGATTCACCCAAGATATTTTTTCCGTAGAGAATTGCCTTCTCCGCATCGTCGTCAACCACTACATGAGGAAATTTTTTACTTTCCCTTGCAACCAGATCTGCTCCTGCCATAGAGAGCATAAATTTTTTCTTTAAAATTCCTATCATTAATCCAGCATGAGCCAAAACTCTCCCTAAAGATATTCCTTCAACTTCTGGCGTCAATAAATATACTTGTTTCGCTGAGTCATTAATTTGGTCTTTAATTGATAGTGGCTTGTCTTGGAGAAATTCGAAGATACCCCACCAGTGAAATGCCCTTCTCAAAGTAGTTGATTCTTCTCTTGTGGGTCTCCTATACAAGTAGCCTAACTATTCACCCGCAATTTTGCAATATAGAAGCCCATTGTATTATGAAGATGAGGATATAATCTTCTTGTGTTTTTCATGTCATTATTAAAATTATACTCTGCAAAAAACGTCAACCCTTCACTACCAAATGGGAGCGCTTCGACCTTAATATCAAATTTGTCTATTAAAGAGTTTATTACAAATTCGTTTTCTTCCGGCGCAAAAGAGCACGTCGAATAGATGAGCAAACCGCCAGGCTTGACAACTCTTGCTGCGGCTTCAATGAGTTCCATTTGCAGAATTGTGCAAGCCTCTATATCCTCCGGTTTGTGACTTATCTTCCTAGCTCTATCTTTTCCGATTATACCTTCACCGGTGCATGGAGCGTCGAGTAAGACGCGATCAAACATTATGTTCAGCTCTGGTGACTTCTTACCATCCATTCTAAAGACGCAGGTGTTAATTACGCCACAACGCGATAGGTTGAATATAAGGGGTCTTAATCTAAGTGAGTTTGGCTCTAGTGCAACAATGCAACCAGTATTTTTCATTTTCTGAGCAATAAAACTTGTTTTTCCCCCGGGAGAGGATGCCATGTCCAAAACAGTCAGGTTTTCGCATAAATCCATTGCTTCTACTACTAGACAGGAGCTGAGATCTTGAATGTAATAATAGCCCAGTAAGTATTCTAGAGTTGAGCCTATCGAAAAAGGAGATTTCTTTACTTCGAAAACCTCTGGCAAGGATGTCTCTTCAAGCTCTATTCCTTTCGCAAGAAGTCTTTGCTTCAGGCCGCCGCTGTTTATCTTGAGACTGTTTGCTCTGATGTACTGCCGTGGAGTTTTTTCCATTTCTTCAAGACAATTCTTTACTTCGGGCATATATCGTAGAAATCTTTCAACAATCCATTCGTCATAACCGTATTTCCTAGAAAGCGCATAAGATTCAGATGAAGTTGAAAAGGTACGAGTTTTCAAGAATAAATGGTTAAGTTTTCTCTAATTTATTTCGTTAAAACTCTCGTCAAGGTTATCAGTCTTCCTTCGGATTATCCTTTAACAAGCGTAAAGTAGATACATACTCAAAATTGTTCTTAGTTGAAAAGCCTTAGTGATTTGATAAGTTTCAGTGTGTGCTAGTAGTAACCCTCCTTTTGTTTTAAGCGAGATTCCGCTAAGCAGCCAACCTGAGCAATTGCAGGATTTTAAGCTCTGTTTGGCCTTGCTCCACCCGGGTCGGCAGTTTCATTCCAGTGTTAGGAACATCAGGTTATTCACCATCATCGCCAGAATCCTAGCTGGATATCTTTTCTGTTCCGTCGCCAACTGTCTCCAATTAATTATCGCTAATTCGGGTGCCTGCATTGAGGGAGGAGTTTCCTCTCTTTCGAGTGACTCGCGCACTAGCTCACACTGATAAGCTACGTTTTATTGATATTTTAATTTTAGGGTTAAAGGAAAATATTCTTTTTCGATTTCAGCAATTTGCAATTCGTTTTCTGCATTAAAGTAATCCGCCAATATGTTGCAATTTAGCTCTAAAAAAGTATGGCCCCATTTGAATTTATTCATAATTAATTCAGGAGTTCTTCGATCGCCTAAGACATAGAGCGCACCTGCCAAGGCCTCTGCGGTAGATAGCTTCCCAATTTTAGAATAGTTTGTTGGGTTCGCAGCTAGGAGCGATGGTAGACGCCTTGCAAGCTTGTGGCTTAGTGCCTTCCTACTGTTTAATACTCCATATGTATGGTTCCAAGAGCAGTCGATGGCACAAATCGAAGATGACAAGGTTGAATCTTTCCTAGAAAGCGAAACTTTGGACAAAGGATTCAACAGAATGCTTTTTTCTGAAATAAAGTTAACACGTTGAGCTAGCTTGAATTTTACTAGCTTAGAAGCTGTGCATTTTGTTGGATTGTCCTGAAAAAGCATAAAGATCTGCGTTTTAATTTCGCACATTATAGCCATTTTCCTACATATTGATAATAAGTATTCATACCTCCCTTGGTTTAATTAGCCTCATGCGCTTCTTAAACTGTATCTTTGTGCATAGAATAAAAATAAAGAGGAGATCTATGTCACTTTAGCTTTTCGTCCGCTTCTCCATGTGGTCCGAGGGGTATATTAGTGGAATAACCTTGTCCATCACGTAGACCTAGGCCTGTAGGTAACGAGACTCCTTCTGGCAATGTTTTTCCATTTGGTGTTGTGTTGCCCTGTGGATTCAGATTATTCTGAGGTGCTGATTGTCCATTTGGTGTTGGTGTTGTGTTGCCCTGTGGATTCAGATTATTCTGAGGTGCTGATTGTCCATTTGGTGTTGTGTTGCCCTGTGGATTCAGATTATTCTGAGGCGCTGATTGTCCTTGAGGGAAAAGCTGGTTGTAGCAATCCGTAACTTCAAGTTGAGTCAGATTGCCGTCTTTAGCTGATTTTGCTTGACAATTAGATAGGCTTTTTAGATCCTTTTTAGATAAGTTCGTTCCATCGTTGGGCGCACCTAATGTTGAAGCAGGCAAACTAGCTGCTGTTATTAACATGACCAAAGTGATAATAACACAGATAGCTCCTTGTATTTTCCGATACATCAGAAATGCAATAGCTCTATATTTTATATGAGGTCGGTCAAACCATATAAGTACTAATCTTGAGACTATTGTCTTTCTAAATTTTTCTTCGGTTAATATCATCCGAAAATTATAGGTAGTTTTAGTAAAAACAAAATGATGTAATAAGTAACAAAAGATACAACTATAACATAAGCCCGATCTTTTTTCAAATGTATTCTCCCTTAACTCATATTGCTTGCAAAAACTACTCTGATTCAGAAATATTACTGACGAGTTGTGACGGTAATCTTAAATTTCTATTTCTTTTTGAAATCAGAAGAGACCAACTGATGGCGGATCAATAGCTTTTCACGAGCAATTCGGTTTTGTCGACGGAGTTGAATTTGACGAGCCATATAGAAGCAAAAAACGACTTGCACTTGCGGCGGGTTAGTGCTAAGAACCAAATGCTTGTTTGTAAGTATATCCAGTACAAGATCATAAAAAACGTAAGTCTTGGTCAAAAACAGAAGCTGGACAATCTACCGTCGCAGGTGAAATGGCATTTAAAATGGCTACACGTTTCCGCTCTAACAAAAAATAACGAAAGCAAATTTTCTCGGGTTAGGGAGCGACTACTTTGCGCTGCGTTCGGTTCGTGCTCCAAAATTAGGAGATTACATCCCACAAATGAAGATTACTACGATCATGAAAGATTTACAACTTAAAGCCGGTTGCCGCGGCATTGGCTGGCGCTATAAGAAAACCTAAACTAGGAGACATAATGTATGCGATTGATGCTAGCAATAACAGGGATTACAATTTTGAGATGGTAGTAAATGTTGTGTGAAACACGAGCGGCTATAGTATTATAAAGTAAAAATGATTCCGATCGCAAAACCCAAATCTAGACTAGCCGAGCAGTAACTGGTAGAAACTAAGATCCTTATGGAAGACCTACGTAAGCATTTGAAATAGATATCATATTCTTATTCAATTCTAAATATGAGTCTACATCCATTTCAATTACCTTGGCTTCATCTATATTTATTATGTAGATCATGTGGACTCGACCATTTAAAATCTCGTCGACGCTTATAGGAGGATTGTCGTAATACTTATCGCAGAGCAATTTGAGCTGTTGCAATTCATTATATTTTCTGTCACGTGGAGGCCTACGGAATATATACGGAAGCGAAAGGATGCTTGCTGGAGTCGTTGCGAGAACAAATTGATTTGCGAATTTGCTGTACCGCGCGATTTTGCTTGTTATTCTAGCTGTATAGTAAGATAAAGGGTCTAATGCATGCTCCGGAGGTACAAAACCAGTTTCAATTTCAACGACAGCCTCTCCATCACCCTTTGTTGCATATACGTCGCACACGAGTATATCTGTGAGCCTCTTCTCGACATCAACGGAATATCCATAACGAATCAGGTGTCTGGCGCAAACCAATTCCATCACTGAATGGTTGATCTTTACGATATTTCTTTTGTAGAGTTCTATTAAACGGTTCTTTACAAAATCAACTTTTTTAATTACCTCTTCACTGTCTCCTGAAACCATCTTATTTGAAAGATAAGTAACATCTGATGTAAATCGTACTAAGTCCAACCAATTTAATATTAGCAGGTGTGGTTTTAAAGATGCCTACCATTAAAGCAATAAAATTAAAAATATGTATTATCCAACTAGTGATCGGATGTCTTCGATTAATAAAATAACCGTCCTAGGGTCTGGAGTTATGGGTCATGGGATTGCCCAGATCTCTGCCACGGCAGGCTACAATGTTTTTTTACGTGATATTGAGCAATCGTTCCTAGATAAGGCAATGGAGAAGGTAAAATGGTCTTTGAATAAACTAGTTGAAAAAAATAAGTTAAGATCTTCTGATGCTGATACGATATACAACCGAATCCAGCCTGTTGTAGATTTACACGAAGCTCTAAAAGATGCAGACATGCTTGTAGAGGCAGTACCAGAGGACATGGCCTTAAAAAGGAAGGTCTATTCAGACGTAGATAAATTCGCAGAAGAAAAAACCATTTACTCTTCAAATACAAGCACCTTGCCTATAACAGAGATGGGGAACTTAACTGGAAGACCGGAAAGGTTTATTGGCTTGCACTTTTTCAATCCTCCTCAAATAATGCAACTTATAGAAGTGATCCCTGGTAGATCAACTAATCAAAAAACTATTGATATGGCACTCAAATTTGTAAATAGCATTGGCAGATCTCCAGTATTGTGTCACAAAGATGTTGTAGGATTCATAGTAAACCGGATTTTTATCCCGATGGTTCACGAGGCAGTATTCTGTCAACAGAGAGACAATGTCTCCACGAGAAAATTAGATTCTGCTGTAAAATTCAAATTGAGCCTTCCAATGGGGATTTTAGAACTTGCAGATTATACAGGTATAGACGTGATACATAAGGCTACCATAGAGATGTTTTCGAGAGACAGTAAATCAATCTATCCTAATCACAAGATTGAAGAATTATTCCGTGAAGGAAAATTGGGACAAAAATCTGGCAATGGATTTTACGATTATAAAGGTACTAACTACGAGCGAATCGATCTTACCGAACAAGAGGGGGAAGATTACAATCCTATAAAGTTGGTATCAGTAGCAGCAAACAATGCATCATGGCTCATTTCGAATGGGGTCTGCAACAGAGAGGAACTCGACATGGCACTCAAACTTGGAATGGGATTAAAGACTGATCTGTTTTCGACTATGGAAAAGTTTGAAGTCAAAAAGGTCATAGAGACACTAAGGCTACTTCAAAGTAAATATGGCACTTTTTATGAGCCTGACGATTATTTACTCAACTGGAATCGTAAATGACTTTTAACTTAGTCATCAAAAAATGATCTTACTGCATCTTTTGCGTCTTTGGCGACAACAATAGGGATGCGATTACGTTCATCAAGAAATTTACCCCCGTAGAGATCCGAAACTCCTCCACTACCTGATATCACAACCATTTTCTTGTTAATCATGTAGCCTACTCCTAATTCAATCAGTGTTCCTACGCCGCCCCCGACGGCTATTATTCCATCAGCAGAACTAGAAACAATGAAATCTCTTGCAAATGCCATGCCCGTACATATAACGATGTCACAAAATTGATTTGCGAATGAAAAATGTTCTTGTGGTATAATTCCTACAGTTGTTCCATTATTTTCTTTAGCTCCTTTACAAGCGGCTTCCATTACCCCCCCTAGGCCGCCACATATCAGAACAGAGCCCGATTGCGCTATCTCTCTGCCTACATCGTAGGCCATCAACTTGGCTTTATCAGTACAAGTATCATTATTATATCCTATCACTGCAATCTGAAATTTACGCACCACATCACTACACATTTGCTAACGGTCTTATATTTTACCATGACGATGCATTGTTTCAGGTTTGAAGGATAATCTGTTGGGATTTCTAACGGGAGTTGAGTAAGATAGCAGCTCAGAAAATCGAAACAATTTGGGACTAGGATAGCCAGATTGATACCTTGAACCATGTACTGCAATCTGGAATTCTCAAAATGAAAAGAGGAATGACGCTTGAATGATGCGAACCTTAATAAATCATATATTGCGTCAGTTCATGACGTTTGCATATGGATTTTAGAGTCAAAGATCTTTCGCTATCGCTAGAAGGTAAAATGAAAATCGATTGGGCACAAGCTCACATGCCCGTACTTTCTAGGCTTAAAGAGCAGCATGAAAATATAAAACCACTTAAAGGTATTAGGGTGGCTGGGTGTCTACATGTTACAAAAGAGACAGGAGTGCTAGCGAGAACACTACTTGCAGCTGGAGCAGAGTTGTCTTGGTGTGGATGCAATCCACTTAGCACACAGGATGATGTGGCAGCGTCCCTTGCAAGAGACGAGGGCATAAACATATTTGCCAGCAGAGGTGTTTCAACAAAGGAATATTATGAAGACATCCAATCTGTTATTAGCACGGATCCGAATATTACGATCGATGATGGTGCAGATCTGACGGTACAGATACACAAGGAATTTAACAGATTCAAGTCCGCTATTTTGGGTGGGACGGAAGAAACAACTACCGGCGTAGTCAGACTTCGAAGTATGCAGAAGTCTGGCAGACTGATGTATCCGATTATAGCAGTTAACGATGCAGAAACCAAACACGATTTTGACAATGTTTATGGCACAGGACAGTCAGCACTAGATGGCATTATCAGGGCTACAAATGTCTTACTGGCTGGAAAAAATTTAGTTGTCGCAGGATACGGACATGTAGGCAAGGGCATTGCCAAGAGGGCGTCTGGAATGGGATCCAATGTCATAATTACAGAGGTCGAACCGATAGCAGCACTGAAGGCCAAATTGGACGGCTATTCAGTTTCACCTATGCTTAAAGCCGCTGAAAATGGTGATATATTCATTACTACCACAGGCTGTAAGGATGTTATTAATGAAGAAGACATTGCTCAGATGAAGGATGGCGCAATATTAGCTAATGCAGGTCATTTCAATGTAGAGATTTCAATTCCGGCACTCGAAAAACATACATCAAGCAAGAAACAGATAAATCAACATACTACTCAATATAATCTAGACAATGGAAGTAAGATTTATTTAATAGGTGAAGGACGGTTGGTAAATCTAGCTGCAGCAGAAGGCCATCCGTCAGAGGTGATGGATATGAGTTTTGCTAACCAATTTCTATCTGTTTTGAGAATCGCAAAATCAGGTCGTACCTTAAAGCCTGAAGTCTATGATATCGACGAGAATCAGGATCAAGAAATTGCCCTTGCAAAGCTTCACTCTATGGGAATACAAATCGACACCTTAACAGACGAACAGAGCGAGTACTTGAATAGTTTTGGTGAGGGAACTTGACTATCTGTAAACTTGGTCTTGAGCATCCCAGAGTACTTTTGTTGCAGCAGTAATCCGTATGCGCCAGCAAATATTCGTTTGTAGTGTAGACAACTTATCGAAACATCAGCACCTCTGTCGTCCTTATGAATATTGAGTACCTCCATATACCGCTCTCGCCTTGGCCACTAAGACCTTCCTACAGAATGTACAAATCATTATTAGAGAGAGTCGCTAAAAAATTCAGGCCTGCAAAATACGGATGGGTAGTCTAGCCTGGTAATGATACCTGTCTCACACACAGGTGACCGAGAGTTCGAATCTCTCCCCATCCACTTTGTACATGATGAATGGATCTATGCAGCATAGTCTGACTCACGAGAACAACAACATCAAGAAAATCGTTGTTATTGTAATTAAAAGGAACAATTTGGTAAGTTTCATTGCTCTATCGAGAACAACTGAATATTCATTAAACTGGTTTTCACCCATGACCTTAATTTCTGATTGCGCAGATAATAACTCGAATGTAGAAGGCGTTGCTTTCTGGATCGAACTGATGGATAATTGAAGATAAAGTTCGCAAACCTCTCCTAGTTTAGTTAAGTTTCCTAAAGGGTAATATCCTTGTAAAGTCCTTTTACCAGATGTTGAATGGGTGTCTGAGGTGCATACTTCAAGCATTTCTATGCCATTTTCTCTCAAATTTGAGATTATGTGCTCCCTTAGACCGTTTGTCATGTTGTTTGAATCTGCCCATCCTATTACGTACCTATTCCCTTTAACTTCAATTGTCATAGCAGCAAGACCAGCTCCGCCTATCTCCTCAAAATGAAGCGGTTTCCCTGAGATATTATCAAGATTAGCAAAACCTACTTTAAAATCATATTGTTTAGCATTCTTCAACTTTTCCAAGCACTGTTTTCCTGCTAAAATCAGAGTTCCACTTTCAGCTTTACTTAATTCCGGTCCCATCGCATTGTGAGTGTCAATTAGGAGTGTCTGGCTAAATCCTATATGCGAAGAATATTCTTCTAACTGCATACGTACTCCTAAAGGAACGTCTTCCATACCTTTTGAAGCCATGGAAAGAAAGAGGATAGCTGTAGTACCAAAAGAGATTCCGGTAACAGTGCACTTGTCAATATTAATCATTGTTGGTACTGTACATGAATTTTGTTTATCCAAGACTTTGGCTTTAGGAATTGTTCTAACATATTTCTGCAATTCGGATAATGATGGGATATTGAGTGAATGATCTGATATGCTGTGCATAATTAAGGCTTTATTGGCAAATAATTCATACAATATAAAAGGTAGATTACTACCGCCAATCGGGTTAAATGGGCCAGGATGCACACCTGGCAAGACCAACGCTACTTCGTTTGAGTCTTTTAGATTAAATTTAGCGATCTGTGTAGTAACAAGCTCTATATGAGATCTCGATTCAGTAATTTCTTCCATCCTATCTGGATTTTTTTCAGTCCATGCAGACAGAAATGCTTGCAAAAGTGCAAAGGTACTTTTAACATATGGCCTTCCAGATCTATCTGCCATTATGCTCCATACTACACCAAGCATGATAAGAGCACAACCAAATCCTATGCTGACAGGCTCTGATATAATTCTAAAAAATGAAAAAGGTACTATTGCAGCGAAAAAAATGAATGGCTGAATGAACGAAACAGCTAGTGCCCTACCGATCTGTGCGCCGAATACTGAGTTGAAAATAGCAGCTCTAAACCCCACTGCCAATAACATTCCTTCGAGTACATAGCCATAGGTATCTGAAGGCTTTGTCATTATTACATTCGAGGCAATTCCAAGCAGTACAACAAGTGTCCAGAGCAAGTTTGAAAAAGCAGATACATGAAGGATTTTCGTAAATTTGTTAAGTGAAGTACCTCTAAGGGCAATGTAATCCAGGAAGTTTAGGATTACTGAAACAAAAAGCCCTAAAGGAAGATAGAGTAGTAAATCGAGCTGCCTAGTATTAATTACGTCTATATGCGCAACAATGATTATCACTATTGCACTTGCAATAGAAATTAAAAACGAGGCCTTGTACGATGACGGGTTAATCCTTGTAAATGACCATCGCTTGTGTATATTGTGTACGCTATCTATACCTTCGGGTAACATCCTAGGGCCTTGTCAGACCGGAAATAATATTCTTATTAAGAGAGAGATGCCGATAAGACCACCCGTGATACCAAGAACAACCTCTGGCTTTATTTTTATTCCTTTTGTCTCATCTTCAAAAAATCTCAATAGACCAGCGCTAGACGCCGGAAGAGGAGCATTCTTCTTTTTGCTCATTACAAATCAAGGAGATAATATCAGGCTTTAAATACATTGCGTTTCACCCTTCTCTACGATTATATCTTCTTGCAACTTAAGCAAAAAATCGCATTGTTAAAAGTCTTCTATCAATTAAAACACAATTTCATTGTCAAAGGGCAATATGAGATTCTTCAATGCAGTTGGGATGTAATTAAAATAATCTTCTCGATTTATGGGTTGTCTTACGTAACGCTATTTTTCTATAGTTCTAGCCGTTACCAGGCAAGGCTTAATAGTAAGAATTGGGATAATTTAGGCACTAAAAGATGGCGGTTATATGCAAAAAATGTGGCCTTCCCGATGACCTATGTGCCTGTGGCGAACTTGATAAGGAAGACACTCGGGTCGTCGTCCGCCTAGAAACAAGACGCTTTTCTAAAACCACAACGATGATCGAAGGTATTGATCCCAAACTAAGCGATATTCAGCGTATTGTAAAAGAGTTAAAAAGTAGGTTTGCCTGCGGTGGAACTGCAAAGGATGGATTCATCATGTTGCAGGGCGACCATAGAGAGGATGTAAAAGGATACCTTGTAAAGATGGGCTTCAATGAAGCAGCAATAGAAGTGCAATAGAGTTGACACAGATTATTGAAATGCGTAATTAACTTGTTGATAGACTTATACTCATGCCTTCTTAGTCATCAGTAGGAATTAAAAATAAATTTATTATGCTTACCTTGAGATAATTTTTTCATCCATGAACTAGATGATTTTATGCCCTCGAAATATTGCAAGTGATTTAATTAAGGTTTCTGGTACTGGTTCGATTCCTAGAAGTGACCTCGATGCCCAACTAAGATCAACATGTCCGAGTTTATTGAAGCTCTCCGTAGTCCTGGACCGAAAGTATTTAATCCGGTTACCGGAGTCCCGGGTTATGCACAAATAGATCAAGCAAAGGAAAAGGAATCGCCTATCGTATTCCAACAGTACGATTAGGCTTTCATCCATCGTGCAAAAGAGCATTACAAGAGGCAGGTCTACCTTTGTGGAGATGCGTGCGACAAGCGATTTGGTCTATAATAAAATAAACTTGAAAATTGAATCACTTAGATTCCGAATCAACAATACTGAATACTTGGAATTGCGTTCAATTTTGCATGCGTTTTTGAGAGGTTATAAACATATCTTATCATCCAACGGATCTATCAGACTGGATGCACTAGACAAACTACTGGCCATAGACTCAGATATCGTTCTGCAACTCGGTATAATAAAGATTAATACGAGGAAAAAAGAGGTACTCTGCTCTTCCGAAAATATACAGATCTTGAAAGAATTAATAAATGAAAGAACACAGTTACTTAACGGCTAGGTGACTAAAGTTTTAGGTGCAATTTTAGGCCCTTGTATCGGTTTCTGATGGTAACCTCAGTCACTCCGGCGGCTTCTGCTACGTCCTTCTGGGTCTTGTTCTCACCATTCATCACACAAGCAACATATAAAGCAGCAGCTGCTAGTCCCATAGGGTCTTTGCCCGCAGATATCTTGCCCTCTTCAGCTCGCTTTAGAATCTCTAGAGCCTTCCGTTTTGTCTTTTCTGAGAGTCCAGCTTTACTGGCGATTCTTGCGACACATTTTACAGGATCAACTACTGGCATCTTAAGATCGAGTTCTCTAATAAGTAATCTGTAGCATCGCGCAACGTCTTTCTTCTTGATGTTACTCGCATTAGCGATATCTTTTAAAGTTCTGGGTGTTTCAGTATCTCTACACGCAGCATAAAGTGCTGCGGCCACGAGGGCAGATATGGAGCGTCCCCTTACCAATCCTTTCTCAAGAGCTTTTCTATATACATACGCAGCCTTTTCAATTACTGCGTCGCCGACTGCAAGCTTGTCTTTAAGCCTATCTAATTCACTGAATGCTTGCCTAAAGTTTCGATCAACTGGTTCATGAACCTGGCTTCTGCTGTCCCAAGTTCTTAGTCTTTCAATTGTGCTCTTCATAGATGCAGACAAGGGCTTTCCAGATGCGTCCTTGTCGACTGGTCCGATGATAGTGGCCAGACCCATATCATGCATGGCAAGGGACGTAGGAATTCCTGCTCTGCTTCTATCTTCGTGCTCTTCCTTAGAAAATGCGCGCCACTCTGGGCCCATCTCCTCGATTCTCTCTGTTAATACAAAACCACAATTTCCGCAAAACATTTCTCCGCTTGAATTATCCGTAACCATGGGGCCTTTTCCGCATCGTGGACATCTGTCACTAAACAAGGAGATGTCCTTTACCAAATTACTTCACCGTAGAAAATGATAACGTCAAACACCTTATATAAATATTTTATTCTATTATATAAACATTATCTAATATAGGCGTAGAAAGTTTGATGTTTCAGATATTTTACAATTTTACTAAACATTACTATAAATTACTTACCAATAAAGCTACATATATTGAGAAATCTTAAAAAATCTCAAATAATTGAAATAATAGAATCATTGCTAGAGAAGATCCAAAGTCGCAATTGATACTAATTTCAACTTATTTATTACTACCCATCGTAGCACCGATAAATGAAGATAAGTCTTGTCCATAATCTTAATTAAAGGATGGAGGCCCATTCTATCAATATGCAGAACAGAACACGCATCCCAAGGTGGATAATAGAGGATGATCCGGCGTGGCAAAGGACTCTCGACTCTGATCTAGGTCTACTTAAATGGACAAAAAAAGGAACAAACATTCAAGCCGTATCTTCACCTGCTAGTATCTTTTGTGAAGTTTCGGAAGTCCTAGAGACTAACGATCAGACAAATGTTCGAAATATCGCGTCCGACCTAGCTCGTAGCAGATATAGTGCCATGGAGGGGATAGATATCACAAAGTACCTATCAAGTAGGTATTTAAATCACTCATTTGCGACAAAAACGCCTCAAAAAGAAAAAAACAATATCTTCACAAATTATGATCCCTAATCCTTTCTTATAAGGTGGAAAAAGAACTACGCTTCGGTATAAGCTAATGTTCTTGGCAGGATACGCTATCTTTGCCATATTAACTATTTTTCTCTTTATGACCTCCTTTGACATTCGTGCACAGAATGAAAAGAAAGGTGCCTTCATTGACGGCGCGAGGTTCATCCAATACTTGGACGACAACGTAGCACTCCAAGAAATAAAGGCAGGTAACTTAGATACCTATTATTTCAGGGTACCATTAGAGGTTGTTCCCGACATTAAAAATAATCCAAACCTCAAAGAATATGACAGAAACGCAGGAACCTTCGGTGTCCTGTTAAACCCGGCACCTTCCAAAACTGCCGACTCAGTTAACCCATTTCAATTTAAGAAGATTCGCTTTGCTGTAAATTACCTGATAAACCGTGATTTTGTTGTAAATGAAATATTGAAGGGCTTTGGTACACCAATAGTTGATCCGTTTGGCGTCTATTCACCAGAGTATCTGAATGTTTTAGACACAATTGAATCATTTGGGTTCCGATACAATCCTCATTTTGCGAATAAGATGATTTCTGACGCTCTTACGAGTGCTGGTGCGGTTAATCGCGCAGGAAAATGGACATTCAACAATAAGCCGATAATCATAAAGATGTTAATCAGAAATGACGACCCTCAAAGACGTTCAGTTGGAGAACTGATAGCATCCGAGTTCGAAAAAGTCGGATTTGTAGTTCAGCGTGATTTTGGAGATTTGAATAAAGCCAATTCAATAGTTTATGGTTCTGATCCCCAAGATTTCCAATGGCATGTATATACTGAAGCTTATGCAGGGACTTCCGCATTTGTAAAGTACAACCCTGTAATTACTTCACAGATGTATGCGCCTTATTTCGGTCGCATGCCTGGTGGGACTAACCCCAGTTTCTGGCATTATCAGAATGTGACGCTCGACAAAATTACGCAACGTATTGCCTTCTTTAACTTTACCTCTCAACATGAAAGAAATGAGCTTGTTAAGAATGCAACCAAAGCAGGTATCCAAGAATCAGTTAGGATCTTTATCGCCCAAAATACCGATCCTTTCGTTGCTTCTAGCTCGTTAAGAGGTTTAGTCAATGATTTTGGTGCTGGTATCACAAGCAAATATTCACTTATTAACGCTAGAACGTCAAAGGGTAGCAATAGTTTAGACATCGGCGTCAAGCAAATTTATCAGGGCGCGTGGAATAATGTGGCAGGGTGCAAGGATGCATATTGCACAGAAATTTACTCCGCAGTTACCGACAGTGCTATCTTTCGAAATCCGTATACAGGTGAAGCAATACCTATGAGAGAAAATTGGACAGACATTTCCACCAAAGGTCCTCTTGGAAAGTTAAAAGTACCACATGACGCCCAAATCTGGGATAGCGATTCCCAGAGCTGGCGTCACCCACTCGCAAATGCATCGGCGATGAGCAAGGTAACTTACAAGATCCTGTATTCTAAATGGCACAATGGGATTAACATGGATAGATCTGATATACTTTATCCGCAGTATTTCCTGTTCGAGTGGGGATCAAACAAGGGCATGGCTGATCATACTTCTGATCCAGAATACACATCACAAGCCCAGGTCGCCCTTCCGTTAGTTAAAGGAATTAGATTCATTGCGAATGACATGGTGGAATCCTATGTTGATATATGGCACTATGATAAAAAGGAGATTGCCGATTCAGCATCGATATGGCCCTCAGAACCGTGGGAGATAACTGCAGCTACAGAAAGACTCGTTACCTCTGGAAAACTCGCTTATTCAAAAGGAGAGGCAACTGCAAAGAATGTGGACTGGCTATCATTACTTATACCGGAACACGCCGAAATGATCAAGTCTGAACTACAAAAAATGAAAAATGAAAATTTTATTCCATCCGCCTTGAAAGGCATTGTAAACATTAATGACGCTGGAAAAAGATATGACAGCACAATAAATTGGATAACTCGACATCATAACGCAGTAATTGGGAATGGTCCGTTTTACTTGGATAGCTATAATCCTACTGGCGCCGTGATCAGCATTAAATCGTTTAGAGATCAATCTTATCCATTTTCACAAGGTCATTGGGCTTCCTTTGAGATTCCAAAACTTGCAACAGTTGAAAAGGTAGAAGCACCACAATTTATATCAATGGGACATCCCACTAAAATACAAGTACAGGTGAAAGTTGGTGGAAAGCCAAGCAACGATGCATTGGTAAATTATTTCGTATTAGATAAGAACAGCAAGATTGCCATTCATGGTGTCGCGCAGCATTTGACCAGTACTTCAGAGAGCGATGGTATTTTCACGGTTCTCCTAAATGGGACCGAAACTTCTAGACTTAGTTTTGGACCTGCGGTGTTAAAAATTTTTGCAAACAGTAACGAAGCCTCAAGACCGGATGTATATACAACTACTCTCATTGTCATTAATAACAGCACTTCACTTACTGAACCAAAACATGAAGTAAACTTGCTAAACTAGCCAGATCGTATTACGACAAGCACTGACATGTAAAGTGTCATATCAACTACTCCGTTACATTTCAAGCTGACCGTTCTATCATTTACGGCTATTGCATAGGCCAGTATTAAACTGTTGTCAACTCAATAGACCACTTGGTTTAACACAGACTATTAATACAAATCGGATTACAGATATTACTTGATATCATGTCAGGATTCTATCGCTTTCTTCTTAAAAGGTCAGTCAACATGATGATAGTTGTATTTTCTACCCTAGTTCTAACCATTGCCCTTCTTGGTTCGACGTTAGATAAGATATTAACAGATGCTATAAGATACGATGTGGGTAACGCTATAAGTCAGGGAAAAATGCAATTCCAGAATTCCGAGGAGCGGCAGAATTTCATCAATAGTCAAATCCAACTTCAGATAAAAACACTAGGCCTGGATGAACCATGGTATTCTCCCAAACGATTCCTAAATACTCTCATAAAAGTGATAACACTTGATCTAGGAAAATCCAATTTCTTCACTACTGAATCAGGTTCTTCGAAGGTTAACGACATAATATGGGAGAAAATTCCGAGGACAGTGTTGTTGTTCACGACCTCTACACTTATTGTAACGGTAATAGGCATATACATCGGCGCATTTGTGGCTGAACATTCAGGGTCTGTGTGGGACAGGATAAATTCTATTATTGCAATATGCAGTAGCAGCTTTCCATCTTGGTGGGTCGGTATGCTCATGATCTTTGTATTCGCGTTCACGTATCATATCTTCCCGGCTCGTGCAACCCCATTAACTTCCCCCTCTGATCCTTCGTACATTTTAGATCTTCTTTATCACATGTTGTTACCGTTGTTGACTATAGTGATAGTAAGTTTTACGGCTTGGGCTTACATTGTTCGTTATTTTCTGGAGGGGATTCTTGGCGAAGATTTTATAAGATCGAAAAGGGCCATGGGGATATCTGAAAGGAAAATTCTGTATAGTCACGCATTGAAAAATGCGGCACCGCCAATCTTGACATCTATTGCACTAAGCTTAGCAGCTTCATTTGGAGGTGCGATAATAATAGAAGCAGTATTTGATTGGCCAGGGATGGGAAAATTATATTACGATGCAATAGGAGTGCTTGATGTTCCAGTTATTATAGGGCTTACATATGTTTTCACAATAATTTTTGTAATTACAGTTTTCGTCACAGACATTTTATACGGCTATTTCGACCCCCGAGTGAAAGTAGCATGACAAGCCAAGTGATTTCCCGTTCTATTTTATTCGGTGAACTAATACGTTCCAAAACTGCCATTTGTGGCATGATAATATTAGCAGCTCTTATCTTAATGACATTGTATGCTGTATTGGGGATTCCATTGGAATCTTTTAGACAATGGAACAATCCTAGCTTCTGGATTGATTATCCTAAGGGAGCTGCTCCTGCGTGGACAAATCTTGGAATCTTTGGCCCAACAAAAGCTGAACATATTATCTTGACCAAGGACGACGCTTCGATCTCCAAAGATCTATTTAATGGAGTTAGAATAGTCACGTATTCATATCATATTGATTTCAATCACGACTCGTACCCCAGTGACTTCATGATTTCCTACTCAGTAAAATATCATAGTATACCGCCGGTCTTGCAGATTGATATAGTGCGTCCAGATAGACAAAAATTCATGATCTATAATACTCCATTACCACCTTCTATGCAAGATGACAAGAATGTAAATGAATTCACCTCTAGAGTATTTTCAACTGACTCTTCAGTAAGGGAATATTTGCAGACATACAAGCACTTATTCAAATATGATCAGGATACATCAACGCCACAGATTATGTTATTTTCAGATAGTGTCAACAAGCAAGTTCTAAAGGGCACGTATGTTATTAACGAGCGGTTTTACCTATTCAACCAAGGCGATTCAGTTGAAGAGGCTGGATTAATCTTGGGCGGAAAGGTCTATGGACTCATGGGAACCGACGAATTGAGAAGGGATCTTGCTATCGGGATTTTATGGGGAGCCCCAGTTGCACTTTTTATAGGTCTGACAGTTTCTGTGGCTTCTATCTTGATTGGGCTGATATACGGCATTCTAGCTGGATACAAAGGAAAAAGAACCGACGAGGCTTTAATGCGAGTTAACGATCTCTTTTATTCTTTACCCGCGCTTCCGCTTCTCGTTATTTTGTCAATCGTAATTGGAAGGAGCATATTCCTCATTACAGCTTTCCTCGTAATTTTTGGGTGGGTTGGGACGGCAAAAATCGCCAGAAGCTTGGCCCTCCAAATAAAAAACCTTCAATACGTTGAAGCAGCAAAATTAATGGGAGAATCAGATATCAAAATATTGTATAAACATGTCATTCCACAACTGCTTCCTTTAACATTTGCAAGTATTGCAATAGCGGTTCCCGGAGCTATATTGGGTGAAGCCGCCCTGAGTTTCCTTGGATTGGGCGATCCATCAATCCCTACATGGGGACAAATTTTGCATGAAGCAAACTCCGCGGCCGCCGCAGCGAGGGGATTGTGGTGGTGGATAATCCCCCCTGGGTTTATGATCGCACTGACGGGCATGGGATTCGCTTTGTTAGGTAGCGCGGTTGATTATATTATCAATCCTCGGCGAAGAGGCTAGCAAGGTAGAATTAATCATTGTATCCGAATATCCTATGACAAAAGTCACGGAAAATAAAAAGCCTAAGCAATTCGAGAATTAATCCTAAATAGAAATTACTTAGTTGATTACCTTATTTTCGAGATCTAGCCCAAGCATAGTGTTCTCACTAAATCAAATATTATTTTTGCTGAGTTAGGTTGAAAAACAAGCTGCCCTTAACCGACAAATTGTGTCTGAGGAGGGGCACCATGCCGATTGAACACTATACTTGCGTTGTGATAATCTCTATCTGCTTCAAATGACCGAGCGATAGTAGATCAATAACCGCATTGTTAACCTTCCATAAGTAAAATTCACACTTAATTTTATTATCTTACGAAACAGGGTTTGCGGAGGTAGGTAGATTTAGGTTGATGGCAATATTTTGAAATCCATGTTCCGTCCATTTCGATCGAACGCCCCGATGGTTTCGTCTTCATACGGATGACATATTATGATAGAAACAACCCCAAAGTAATTATTTAGATCTTCAAGGGAGGGTTTATTGGATCCCCCTGGGTGGGAGTGAGCGGTTCCAATATATGAAAGATCAAAAGGAAGATCATAAGTCGGGAAACCTGAATAATAGGGACCATGAGAAGAAAAAGGCGGAACAACCAACCCTTCAATTAGGATCTCGGACTTGTTTGATTTGCCCTGTAAAATTAAGATTCCTTCGTTTGGATGCCATGTCTTAGAGTAGGTTATTATTCCATCTGCGACCTGCCTCGCCATTATGACTCTTTTTTTGAGCTGCCTTTCATCATGTTTATCTTTATTTTTGAAAAACAACAAAATTCATTTGTAATTCTTTTATTTTAATATTGATAGGAAATCTTGCTACGCCTTTGCATGATGAGTTCAAAATTGAGTAGCTAATTTGAGTTTTAGATAGCCACAATCTTCTTAACAGAATAAAGGAAGTTAATGCTACATTTTAATGTCCTTAGATGAATGGCATACATATATGCCAACCGGATGTTCGCTTGTACTTTTAGAGATAGGGTTAGCTGTCTTTGACGAGAGCGACAACTTAATCTCTTCAAAAAAATTTAGTAATGCAATAGATTCTTATCTTTCACTGAAAAATGGAGAGAGCCCGCAAGAACTAAATCAGATCATTGAAAAATTACGATCCTTTGAAAATATCTCGGTTAATGATCGAAACATCGATCTTGTCTTAAAGCAGAATGGCTTGAGCAGCCAATTGATGACTTTGGAGGAACAGCTATTGATTCAGAACAGAAAACCAAATTTTATTGTTCGGGCAGGATTCATGGAGAGTGAATCTAATGCCGTACAAGCGCTAAAAGATTTTGCTATAGATCTATCCTCAGCTAAAGTAGGGCAAATATCTGAAAAACTAGACTTGCACATAATTCAAGCCATCAATAGCCTCGATGAACTGGATAAAATAATAAATACATTAGGATCCAGGATGCGCGAATGGTACGGTCTCCATTTTCCTGAACTAGATAATTTGATTCAAAGTCTTACGTTGTATGCTGAAATAGTACAGAAAGCAGGATTGAGAGTAAATATTAACAGGGAGCTTTTGGAAATGTTGGATCTGCAGGAGAAGAAAAGGGAAGTAATTATGGATGCAGCGAATCGAAGCAAGGGTGGGAGTATTACGCAAGAGAATCTCTTAATACTACAGAAGCTAGGAGCTGCAGTTATTGCGCAATCTGAACTCCGGAAAATTTTAGAGGGACATCTAGAAAATGCTATGGAAGCAATAGCTCCTAATACTAAAGAATTGCTGACAGCATCAATAGGTGCAAGAATGATTGCCAAGGCTGGGAGTCTAGGCAGATTGGCTAGCCTTCCTGCGAGTACTATTCAAATTCTAGGAGCTGAAAAAGCTTTATTCAGAGCACTTAAAACAGGAATGAAACCCCCAAAGCACGGCGTTATCTTCCAGCATCCGTTAGTTCACTCTGCGCCAACTTGGCAGCGTGGCAAGATAGCCAGAGTGCTTGCGGCCAAAGTGGCCATTGGGGCTAGGATTGATTTATATCGACACGGGACAAAAGATAATCTATTATTGGAGAAACTAAATGCACGCATCAGCTACATTCAGGCCAGATATAAAGAACCACCCATTATCACTAGGAAGGATAAGAGATACATAGAACATAATGTAGAGGGACGTCGACATGGAAATAAGGCGAAAAATAAACAATCGAAACGTAGAAGAGACAGAAATCGATTCGGAAGGCGCCGGTTTTGAATGGATCGATATATTAAATCTTAAGACTAATACATGAAAATATGGTTCAACCAAATAGCGATTCTAGTATTGTGAACAATTACGATATTCTAAATGTCCATCGTTGATCCCGTCATTTGGTTCAAAGTAGATGGTAGTATCGAGCTCGCAACGTTGAATCTGATTGAAGGCAATACAGTTTACGGGGAAAAACTAATCAAGCATAATGGTAATGAATATCGAATTTGGGACCCATATCGGAGTAAGTTGGCCGCAGGATTAAAAAAGGGTCTTAGGCATATGCCAATAATAAACGGCACCAAATTATTGTACCTCGGTGCATCCACAGGAACGACAGTGAGTCATGTATCTGATATAATTGGTGTTACCGGGTTAATTTTTGCAGTTGAATCTGCAGCAAGGGTTGCACGCGAATTGATCGAAAATGTAGCTTCAAAACGGAGTAACGTGCTACCCATACTTGAGGATGCAAGGAAGCCGCGCTCTTATTTTTCCATTTTTGGCCAAGTAGATGTGATATACTGCGACATCGCCCAACCAGATCAAACTGCAATTGCAATAGAGAATTGCATCGTATATTTAAAGCCCAAAGGGAGGCTATTAATCACAATCAAAGCAAGGAGCATAGACGTTGTAGAGGATCCAAAGGTAGTCATAGCTAAGGAAATGAAAAGACTAGAAATAAATGGATTTGAGATAAATCAAACGATTAATTTGGAACCATTTGACAAGGATCACGGATTGATACATGCAACTTATAAGGGCAGATGAGTCACCTCGCAAGAGGTTAGTTCTTCTAGCATTATTCTTAACGGTTTCCATGATTTTCTTGCAAATTGTGGTGCAGATCCGAACCTGGTCACCCAGTTTTTGAGAAAATTCATGGTTTTTCGATCACACGGATATCCGCTTCCTATATTATTATTGTGATGCTTATTAATTTCTAAGATCTCATTGTCACGAAAAACCTTGGCGATAATTGACGCAGCAGAGACAACCACGTGCAAACTATCAGCGTGGTTAAAGACATATAATTCGGGACTGTCATGACCAAGACAGCTTGCTATATAGCTCTTGTATCGCCCGGGATTCACGTCGCAGGCATCCACATATGTTTTGTCGGCAGTAATTGTACTTATCACCTGAGCCATACCATCAGCTTCCAAAATGTTAAGTCTATTTACGGCAACGTTTTCATCGATCTCTCTGCAGTTAAGTACAAAGATGCAAATTGATTCAGCCAGCTCTGCGATATGACCGAAAAAATTCCCACGGGATTTACGTGACAGCAATTTAGAATCTCTTACTCCTAAGATGCGCAATCGTTGAATATTGGACGTTCTCATGCTTACGCCTGCAATTACAAGAGGGCCTATTATTGATCCTCTCCCTGCCTCGTCAACCCCACCTATTAGTATATCCTTCATTGGTGATCCCGGGTGTTTATCCTTTCCTCATAATTCGTCCATTGCAATTGAATAAAATCACGTAATTAACCATTGTGTATGAAATGAGAATTATGCTTCAGTCACTTCCAGTTGCTCTTAGAAAACATGACAATAGATGACCTTAATAAAGACTAGGGTTATAGACGGCTGACTGACCATCTCCAGTAGTGATAGCACCAATAGGATAATTGGTCTGTGTTATTGTGGTCATAAACGCAATTGTCATTTTACGGGTGGACTCTTATTTTCCTCATGTGTTTGATAACGTTAGGAATAGCAGCCCCAATACAACTACAAACTACGACAACCCATTCAATAACCCATTTGACAGATGTCAATGCAAGTTGTGATGGTTAAGGGACTAGATAGCGAAATAATCTGGTTCAACAATTAACCTGGATAACTACATTGTGTTACATTGCAATATTGATCTTTATATAGTATATACTCTAAAATGCCCAATGTCAAAATCACAAGCACAATGTATATGTGGTAAACCAATTACCATGATGAAAGCGGGAGTCCAAAAGATCAAAGAAATAGAGCTTTTTCACAGTGTTGATTGTGCATTGATATCCCGGAGATTAGAAAGCGTTTACGAAAATAGTAACCTGTTTGCTGAATTGACTGATTAAATTCTAGACCTTACGTACCTACTTCTTTGCATTAGTACGTGGGCTAAACCATTTACTCGCGCGACAATAACTATTCGCAATAAAATTATTGTTATTCCCAGTGTTTGTTTTAGTTAGTCATAGTCGATGTGGAAAACGTGTTAGTTATACTGGTGTTCGTAAATGGATCATAAGGTATGTGAACAGGCTAAATAGATTCCATCTGAAAATGTTAACCCTTTAACTAGTAGTCGTCAGTGAGAATACGATGTGGAAAGTTAATCCTGGGAGGCAAATATACAAGAGATTTTGATAACTGGAAATACCTTTGTTTATCTCGTCGATTCGACGTGACCAGGTCATAACCAGTAGCTTGAAAGCTATAAAATCAATGTTATGTAAGAGATTTTGCGAACGTTTGGGGGTTAAACATACCCAATAGAATGGGTACGACGTTCGTCTGGTTAAGAAGGGAATTACTTCTTTACCACCATTTTTTCCCTTCTTAACCATCACCTACAACTTTGTGATCCTAGCGTTTGACTATAGTCCTACCATCTGACGTAGTTATTCTTTCCTCTAAGACTGTATAACCCTCAGATTCTAATGTCTAACGCTGTCATTCGTTATGCTCGGGATCGAATTGATCAGTTTGATGTTTTGGCTCAAGGCCTGATTTTGAAGGAATAGATTCAAAGAAGAAAATCCTCTGAAGGCTTTGGTACTCTTGGTCCAGTTTTTTCTTGGGACTTGATCACCTTGTGTTGTTGTTGGTCCAGTGAATCCCAAACAATGCCACACTTGCTGCAGAAGTACGAACCTCGCTTTACTGCCACAGCACCACCAACCGTAGACAAGTCTTCAACTGATTTCTGCCTTGGAATCTCGCAATGATCGCAAATATAGCCTGGACCATCTTCCCCTCCTTCATCCTGGATAGTTAGATCCGATATCTTATTTTCGTTAGCAGGTTCAGGTTGAGAATCCATAACTTACTTTCTGTTCACTAGGTTAAAGCTTTAATGCGAGTAAGTGGGAGTTACAACATACAGACGCATCTATCCATTGAATATGAAGAAACGAACTAAAATAAAGCGATTGAAGACCATAGTATTATCACCTGATGTTAACGATTACGATTCTGGAGAATATGCTTCCGAAGTTAAAGCCAAATCAGTAAGAGCTGTGGAGCTAAGCTTTATTATGACATTCTCACTAACTACAAGATAAGAAAAGGCTTTGCTTCATGAAGATAATTCTGAGGACAAAATCCCTAGATAAGATGTAATTCTAACGGATAGTGACACCGATAGTGAAAGGACTTCGTATTCCATAAAAATGTGTGGATATTGTACACAGGGTAGACATAGTGAATGTCGTGGGGCCATTGATTATCCCTGCTATTGTAGTAAAAATGACCATAAGATATTACAGCCTTATTGATCTGACCCTATGACTAGATCGTTACTAATAGTAAAACTGCAAAGCTGGTCTAAACGCGTCGAATTTGTCGTCATAACTGGTTGCCTCTTTGTCCAGACTACCTTCACCTTTTTCTACTGCGGTCCTAAGTGAAGTGATTAGTTTATCGAATCTGGAGTTGATTGCAATCGTACCGTTATTGTACTCTAGTATCTTCTTTGCATGTGCTAACATTCCTCTATGTTCTTTTGCGAAATGAATTGGAATAACAGTCATGTTTTGAGTCCAGTCAATACCTGGATAATTACTCTGATAGAACTTTATCTCGTCTTCATAATCAGGCCTTTCTCCTAGTTGGTGTTTCAAAGATCTTATGAATTCAGCGTTAGCACCATCCACAAATATCCTTGAAGAGTAATCCTGTGGTCTTATCCCAAACGTTCATTAGTCTAATTGTGGTGTTTATCATATTGTTGAACTCTGGCCTTTCATATTCTTCTGCATGCAGTATTTGTATCTGGCCATCAACCCATTCTGTTATTACTACCAAAGCCTGGGTCCAGGCCTATAGATTTCTGTGTGTAGGTATTCACTATATCTGGATCATACTTCAATCCTTTCTCTATTGCCCTCTCTGTATCTGCAGTATGAAAGACGTTGCCAATTAGACCTAGGTACTTGAGATTATACTCTCTCTCAAAGGATGGTGATTTCTTAGCCTTGTCTATCTCCTCTTCTGTGTATATCTTTCCTAGGCCATAAGTATAGTCAAGCTTCAGTCGTTTGTAAAATGCAGGTCTCTTCTGGCTCTTTCTCTATCTTTTCGAATAGGCCATCAGGTGCATTGGGTGTTGACACCATCACGATGTAAGGATCTGATTTAGCGATGTATCTTTCACTAACATGCCTAACATCTTCTTGCTCTGATTTACGGAAGAAATCTCCTTCGTCTATCAGAATAAACCGTGGGTTTTCTAAAGCACGATACGCATCTAAATGGTTAGATGGAAATGCTTCGATAGTACAACCGTTAAGCTCTAACACGGTTTCTTTATCAGCAAACAGAACGTTATGAGGTTCGAATAATGTTTTCATCCTTTTTATCAGTTTGATAGCAATATCCTGATTCGGTCCTGTTACATTACACATCTGACTATTACGATAAGTATCATCTCTGAGGCAAAGCCACACCATTAGCCTAAGCATTAACTCGGTTACACCCAGGCCTGTAGCCTTCTTAGCCCAGAGATGCTTATGCTTAAAGTCGTGGTTTAGTGGATTAGTATTATCTTGGATTAGTAGGGCCTCATACAGCAGTCTCTCATAGTCGAACATAGGCTTGTCAATTCCTACTTTTGTTGGTAGGCTATCGATGTGGTTAAAGCAGCAATCTCCTTTGGTCCTAAGAGCCTCTGCCTTATGCCCCTCGATATCCCAGAACCAAAACGGCTTGTTTCGTAGTCGTTCAAATAGTTGGGCATGTTGTTAAGTCTCTATCACGTTCATTATCTCATTCATATCTACCAATTATCTACCTATGACAGGTATTTAGCTTTTGTGGTAGATTCTTCTCCCTTTATCTACCTAAAAGTATATTTAGTCAAATGGAGTAGAAAAGGTGAATAATGTGTCTAGCGCAAAGCACTCATTGCTTGAAGAAACCAAGATTGTAAAAGCATCGAGCCGTTTCGATTCGCTTCGAACAACAATACCCAGGTCAGTTGTAAACCTTCTAAAATTGGAAGAGGGTGATTCGGTAGTCTGGGATCTAAAAGTAATAGATGGTAAAAATCACATATTTGTAGAGAGGAGTGCACAGAAAAAGAAATGACCTGCCAGAATTGTATTGATGCTATTGACATGGTGCTTAATACCGATAAGCGACTGCGTCTTAACTACTTCCGTGTAGACAACGCTGACATGGTTATGGTAGGTTGTGAAGAGCATGCAGCTACAGCATTGAAGAGATACAAGCTAGGCATGGAGTTGGAGATACAGCACGGAGGCGAAGAAAAGAAATGACTTCTAAGGAGGAAGAACATCCTTATACTCGGTGGTTCAAATCAAGGAAATAAACGTTATCTCTTCAGCTGGGGCCTATCTTTTCGATGTTGAATTTAGATCGGAATACTCAGATAGACCTGAGATAGTTTTACGCCCAGATGAGCTAGCTAAAATGTCAGAACGTGGGAAAATAGCAGGCATAATTTATTACCAAAAAGACAACAAACTTCGAGTTACAGTTAGAAGAGTTAAAAAGTTAGAATAGTAAATAAGAAATGTCTTCTGATACCCTAATCCCAATTATCAGGGTTTGTATCAATACTTCTCGCCATTGGAGCCGCAGTAGCATGGATCACCCGCAAGATTACAAGACTGGAGGACCGAATTGATGGTTTAGAAAAAAAATCCCTTGTTAGAGGCGTTTAGAGAAGTCACAAAAGACCACGCTAGTAGACTTACAAAGTTGGACGAAATCCTCAAAAATTGGGAAGACCATAAAGTTAGTAAGTCAGAGGGTGAACAAAAAGAAGGAGAACAAAAAGGGAGATGAATAGTAACGACAAGTAATGTAATCAAGCTTACGGACGAAGATGTCAATAGACGTAGATATCTATCTGACTTGTTTAAACAGGGGAAAATAACTGAAGAACATTTCTGAATAATGAAAAATATATGGCAATAGAGGATGGGGATATTCAAGCACTATATACTATAACGAGCTGGCTATCAGCAGTTGATACTTTTCTAACTAAAAAGTTCAACATTTTTGAAGATGTTAAGGT
>Ga0193705_1000010_pt1 | contig 37308 bp, 34 predicted proteins | sample U3m2metaG_FD_143045 | JGI IMG/M metagenome (GOLD analysis project Ga0193705, IMG submission 143045) | Soil microbial communities from a riparian zone of the East river system, Colorado, United States - U3m2 | ecosystem: Environmental > Terrestrial > Soil > Riparian zone | place: USA: East River... | reverse complement strand
GCTCTGATGCATTAGCTTTCTTTATTTCTGTTAGTTCTTTTGCTAATCTCGCTGCTTCACCGCCAGCAATTTTTCCGAAAACTACTGTGTCCAGTAAACTATTCCCACCTAAACGATTAGCACCATGAATCTGACTTATTACTTCCCCAACAGCAAATAAACCTCTAATCTTTGTTCTACACTTTATATCTACCACTACTCCGCCCATCGAATAATGTGCAGTCGGTCCAACCTCCATTTTATCCTTGGATATGTCAATTCCATCAATTTTTTTGAACTGTTCATACATCGTGGGCAGCCTGTCTAGAATTTTTTCCTTTGATAGATGGGTTACGTCCAACCAAACTCCTCCATGTTCCGTACCTCTGCCAGCGACTATTTCATTATAATTTGCACGGGCTACTATGTCACGTGGTCCTAGCTCCATTCTTTCCGGATAGTAATTTTTCATGAACCTTTCACCCTGTGAATTTAGTAGTATGCCTCCTTCACCACGAATTGCTTCAGTAGCTAGAGTACCCAATGCTTTCTCTGGCCAAACCATCCCTGTAGGATGGAACTGCACCATCTCCATGTCTACTAAATCTGCGCCTGCTTCATACGCTAGAGCCACACCTTCTCCATAATTTTCAAAAATTCTAGAACTACTAACGGCATAGACTCGCGTATATCCACCAGCGGCAAGTATTAAAGACTTGCATTCAAAAATCACAATTTCTTTCTTTTTAAAATCTATGCCAATTGCTCCTTTGACTTCTTCTGCTGTTTCTCCTTTCCCACTTACATCACCTGATTTTAATAACTTTGTGATGTAAACATCGTCTACAATTTCGATTTTGCGCTGACTTACTTGGTCTATCAATACACGGATTATTTCCTCTCCAGTCCAATCTGCGTAAAATACAGTCCTTCTGTAAGTATGGGCGCCAAAAAATCGTTGTGTTAATCTACCATCTTTCTCTCTATGAAACCTAGCACCCCAATTAACTAGTTCATTTACAGCGTCAGGTGCACTCTTACAAAGTACTTCAACTCTTTCATAATCAGCAAGAAACTCCCCTTCCCTTAGAGTATCAGCAGCATGTATCATCCAGTTATCTTCTGGATCCATAGTACCAAGCGCAGCGTTGATACCACCTCTTGCAAGTACTGTATGAGGATCTCCTTTTCTACTCTTACTAATTATGAGAACGTGAGCACCGGCATCTTGAGCTTCAATTGCAGCTCGAAGGCCTGCAGAACCACCACCTATAATTAGAACATCACATGAGCGTCGAGATCCTTTGTTCATATTTTTGGTCAATTTGGCTATTAGAACCAATAAGGTAATTGAACCTTTTGTAACAATAAAAGATGGTCAAGGAGTAGTTTATGAAAGTAAGGTTTGGATTATTTGTGGCACAGCCGTGACATCTCCATTAGCAGTTCAGAGATCCAATTCTCGGTCAGTAGCTTTCTCATAGCAGTACTATCCCTATCTTCTATCCATGCACTAGCAGCTGAGTGCCTACATCAGCTTCCGATTGTCTATCCCATAAACAGCTGATATTCAGACATATATTTTCTGACGATTATTGAATTGACAACTATTCGATGTTATTGCGAGGAGTAATTCTTTTTGTGGAAATTAGCTTTATATATTTGTAAGATAGCACATATCGAAGCGGCAGAACCGCTGGGAGCAGAGAAATAATTCGAACAACTTGTAAGGACAGAAGGAGTGTTATCTTAATATTACTATATCGAAATCAACCTAAGGTTACAGATAATGAAAACATCCATACTGCAGATAAGATGAGGCAAGTCAAAAGAGAACATGAAGAAAAATATCTTGCAAGCACAATAAATACTTCTATACACTTAAATTATGACTGTAATTTTTGTATTGAGATACTATACTGTCGTTGTTATCGTTATTATTGTTGCCTTTTTTTATCGATATGCCTTTGAATCGCATTCTTTAATGTGTCAGTAACTATGTGAATAATGCGAGGATCATCAACTTTAGGTATGATAGAGTCGTATTTCAAATGTTTACTATCTATGATATCAGCTATTGCATTTGCAACAGATACAAGCAGTTCTTCGCTTAAAGTATTGACTCTAAGATCTAATAATGCTCGTAATATTGACGGAAATACCACTGCATTGTTAACCTGGTTTGCAAAGTCTGATCTACCAGTGGCTACGATTCTTGCCCCTCCTTTTAATGCATCAGAAGGTAGAATTTCTGGATCAGGATTACTTAGCGCAAATACAATTGGGTCAGGCTTCATTGATCGGACCATATCTATGCTTACTAAGTGTCTCTTCCCCGATACTCCAATAAATACATCAGTTCCTTTTAGGACATCAGTAAGGCTTCCACTCAATTTAGTAGGATTGGTCTTATCAGCTATCTCTTTTTTATATGGATTGTCTAAACCTTTAATCCTGTTTTCATATATTGCTCCCACACTATCAGTTACGACAATATTCCTACATCCTGCTTCTTTCAATATCCTAAATATCCCATATCCAGCAGAACCTGCTCCTGCTATAACCACTCGTATATTATCTATTCTCTTTTGCAGTAACTTGAGGGCATTTAATAACCCTGCAAGTGTGATTATAGCTGTGCCGTGTTGATCGTCATGGAAGACTGGGATCGAGAGATCTCTATGAAGTCTTTCTACGATCTCGAGCACTTTTGGGGATTCTATATCCTCTATATTCACAGCACCAAATACTGGTTGTATCGCTTTTACAAATCTAATTATCTCCTCTTTATCCTTAGTATCTATACATAATGGAAAGGCATTGATACCTCCTAAAACTTTGAATAATACAGATTTACCTTCCATAACAGGAATTGCTCCTTCTGGACCAATGTCACCTAATCCAAGTACTCGTGTTCCATCACAAACAATGGCAACATTATTCCATTTTGACGTATAATTATATGCCAATTTTTTATCAGTACTTATTTCTTTGGCGACAAATGCAACCCCAGGGGTATAGATTAGGTCTAGGGTATCATTCTTACCTTCAGATGAGCTGCCTATAGATACTCTATTATGAATTTCGATTTTTCCCTTTAGCATTCGATGGAGGTTTATGGCATCTTCTTCTAAACTCAATTAAGCAATCAAATTACCTACAGTGGTGTCAATGTATATAGATTGCTATATAATTACAGAAAGGCCTTGATATCAAATATTTGCAAGGAGTACAAAGATTAGGCGAGTTGATCAAATGTGTTATAATTATCTTTTTGCTCGTACAATATCTTTACGATTAACGTTACCACCTACATCTTATCTTTTATTGTCAATGGAGTTTCCACTTCCTTGATTATCTATATTCCGGAAGAAGAAATTCCAATATGTTTTGGAATGACAGAAACAAAAGCAAAGGTAAGCCTACTGTACTTGCAGTCTTAATTTTTGTAGATATCTGTCGTGCTTTGCTTTAATATGTGTTTATCGCTGATGTTTCGAAAGCATAACTACAACAACCTGTAGTTACGATATATGTGGTCATGAAGTTATATGAACTTAATTACAGGTTTTAGTGCATGTGCATATGCTTATTCTTTAGTTTTGCTTGATTTTTGCCAAGAAGGTTATTTTTAGATAGTGCTTGATCTAAATCTTTTTTTGTCATCAAACCTTTGCTTAATATTACTTCTCTTATGCTCTTGTTTGTCTTTAATGATTCTTTATAAATCTCTGCTGCCTTTTGATAACCGATATAAGGATTTAAGAGGGTGACAAGTACAGGACTTTTTTCAATAGATGATTCAAGTGTTTTTCTATTTGCCTGTAATCCATCGATCATATTTGAAGTAAAAATTGGGAGGAAATTATTTAGCATATCTGTGGAATCCAAGATACATTTTAGCATCCCGGGAAGCATTACGTTAAGCTCAAATTGACCTGCCTGTGCAGCCATCGCGACAGAAACATCATTTCCTATAATGTTAAAACATATCATGTTAAGGCATTCAGCAAGAGATGGGTTAACCTTCCCCGGCATAATGGAAGAACCAGCGTGAACAGCAGGAATCAGAATTTCTCTAAAACCTGCGGTTGGGCCCGACGCCATTAAACGAAGATCATTTGCCATTTTGATCAACTCCAATGCAAGATTGCGAAGAGAAGAAGAGCAATTGGCCACTTCAAATTTACTTTGTAATGAGTAATACATATTTGCAGAAGGCTTTAAGTCCAAGCCAGAGATTTCTGATAAATGTTTGATAGCGATTTCTCTATATCCTTTTGGAGTATTAGCACCAGTTCCTACAGCAGTTCCTCCAAGGCCAATGAATTTCAGGTGTTCCATTGATTGTGTCAGACCTTCTCTAGCCTTCTTGAGCGAAAAAGCATATTCGTTAAACTCATCTCCTAAAGTAACAGGGATAGCGTCCATTAAATGAGTTCTACCAATTTTTATGATGTCTTCGAATTCCCTTGCTTTTCTCTGTACAGAATAGATAAGTTTGTCCATTGCAGATACTGTTTGAAGTGTGTTTAAAATAATAGCAATATGCATTGCTGTTGGAAACGTATCATTACTTGATTGTGACATATTCACATGATCGTTTGGGCTAATTATCTTATATTCTCCCTTTTTCTTTCCCAAAATTTCTAGTGCTCTGTTTGCAATTACTTCATTAACATTCATATTAAATGCAGTTCCAGCACCAGAGTTTATCGCCTCAACTAAGAATTGATTAAGCAATTTTCCATTGAGAATTTCATCACATGTTTTTACGATTGCATCTGCTGTATTTGCACTAAGTACGTTAAGCTCTTTATTTGCTAACGCTGCAGATCGTTTTATCATAATATAAGATCTGATAAGATTGATGTGTGCTTGATGACCAGTAGCTTTGTACTGATTGTCCGCTCTAGCTGTGAAAGGTCCATAATAAGCATCTGAGGGAACTTTAACGTCGCCTAATGAATCTTTATCAATTCTAAAAGAACACATTTTTTATATCGCTATGTACTAATTGCAAAATATTAATAAATTAATCGAAGATGCATTATTGTATTAAGAGTAGAATGAGAGTAGAAGATTTTTAACTCAGAATAACATAATATTTATTTAGCATTGTTTAATTCTTTATAGTGATACAAATAGTTGGGTAGAAAAGGTAGAGAAATAGTAAAAGCGAATGTCAGTGATGTTATCGCAGATCTAACTAAAGCATACGCTGATGAGTGGCTTGCTCATTACCAATATTGGTTAGCTGCACGATGGATTAGAGGTATAGATGCGGACGCCCTAAGAGATATATTAATTCAACAATCTAACGATGAATTAGGACATGGACAAAGAATCGCAAACAGAATAATACAATTAGGTGGAACTCCCACAATGAATCCAGGTAAATTATTGGAAACATCTGGTTGTGGATATAAAGAACCACCTAGCGATCCAAAAGATCTAAAGCAGGTCATTCAAGATGTACTTGATGCAGAGGCGTGTGCTATAGCAACATACAACAAACTAGCGGAAAAATATAGGATGACAGATTTAGTTACACATGAAATGTTTGAAGATCTTTTGGAAGATGAGGTTGATGATGAAGAAGAGTGGGAAAAACTCGCTGGTATATGGAAGTAGAGTGAATTATTAGTTCTGAAACATCATACGGACAGACAATACACTATGATCATCCTCAGCAACTAAATCAAAATATAATTGCAAAACACCAAACGGTTTTGAAGAATGCTTGCAGCTACCAACTCTCTTTGGATTTATATCCCATGTGACAACTGCGAAACAAGTAATCGACTAACATTGAAAATACAAAATGGGCTTTTTCTTTATCCTTTCCTCTCTGGATCTTGGAAGAATTGAGTCCTAGTACACCATCAATCCCTGAGAGTTCACGAATCGCTTGAGTATAGAAGATGCATGCATCATTTAAATGACGAATTTTTTGATATAACTTCCTGATAAGGAAATGTTCATGCCTGCTAAGTTTTATGACCCCACCTTTGCTGATAAATCAGTTCTGTACACCAATACGATAAGTGCAGGGATTGATATCATATTCTTCCAGCTTCGCCATGGTTAACAGAAAAAATGGGAAAGGAAAATAAGATATTGGTCTCGAAAAATACCATCATTGCTACTGCAGAATCGCTTACTGTTTTTTTAGTAACCCGTAAACTCTTCCACTTTTATTCTTTCTCTCGGAATTTGGAGATCATCTTGGAGCAAAGCTTGCATGGCTTTTAGCATGCTAGGAGGCCCACAAATATAGAATATTGAATTGTTTAGTTCGTTAGTATCTACATATTTCAAAATCATTGCTTTTCCTATTCTTCCATACTCTCCTTTCCAATCATTTACAGTGGATGCAGAATTTTGTTCATGCTGATCTTCTTCACTAATGGTATAGATAATCTTCAGATTTTTATTAACGTTCGACCACTCATCAAACTCTTTTTTGAATAAGATAAGATGTTGTTACTGTTCCTATTGGAATCAAACATTATTATCTTTACTGGCAGCTTCTTGTCTGTAGCATACTTTAACATACTTCTAAATGGAGTAACACCAATGCCCCCAGAAAGAAATACAGCAGGCTTTGAATAATCTTCATGTAATACAAATTGTCCCTCAGGACCTCTTAGCTTGACTTTTGCACCTTCCTCTAAAGCTGAAAGTCTCTTTTTGTATGGTGAATCTCTGATTCTAGTACCGAACATCAAGAAATTCTCAGTTGGAGAAGATGAGATTGTAAAATGTCTGATCTGGCCCTTGGGATCATTATAGACTCCTCCTATATCAAAAAAGGCAAATTGCCCTGCCCGTATGATCTAATGGTTTGTTGTCTTCTACTTGATCGGTTTGCTTACTAAACTTAAATGACATTACATCTGTACCCTCAACTTTGTCTTTTTGTTGTAGGGTTAGCTCAAGCTGAGAAGGTTTACTTTTACCTTGTTTCTTGATTAGTATGTTGTTGCCATCTATTTTTACTTCATAGGCCGGTTCTGGTTCGATTGCAGGAGGGTTTTTCACCTCTCCTGTCCTTACATCAAATTTGGAACCATGCCAGGGACATTCAACTTCATAGCCATCAAGCGTGCCATCAGCTAGCGGACCACCTTCATGAGTACAAACATTGTTAATTGCAAAGTACTTTTCTTCAACATTAACAATACAGATATCGTTGCCGTCGACCTGAACCTCTTTCATCTGTGAAGGTCGAATATCCTTTATATCAGCAACTTTAACAAAATCCTCACTCAATACGATCATTTTCAGGATAAAGTCCAAAGCTTATATGGTTTTCTGTTTGAATTTCACATTTTATAAAAATATAGCTTTTGTTAAACTATAAAATGATATTGCTTTTGATTTTTAGGCCAATGCGATTCTAAATCATTTATTTCCAAACATAATTGTGACTTTACCTAGAGCAATTATTTCTCCCATAATGTGATCTTAGTAGTAGGCTAGCCCGTTTTGATATCTTTTAGTATCTGATTAGTCTTTAACTCTCCGTCTTTAATTGAAGCCTTTATCATGTCTAACGAAAAATCTGCGTTCTCATGAAGGGATGGAAAGGACTCAGCCCTAGTTATATAATACACTCCCTTAATTTCTGCCCCATGCTCTTCTGAAACTTTTTTGTATCTTGCACGGATCTTTTTAAACTTCTCTTTATCTTCTTTTTTTACTGAACTAAAGTGATCTTCTAGCATCATATAAAGATCATCGATAAGTTTAAGATAGTAAGTTATTGCTTTAGACATTTGTATGTTATGTAGAGTCTTATCACTAAACATGATATCCCTTGCTCTATGCTGAACTTGCTGTAAGTTATCTGGTAGTGTATCACATTTTTTGGGATAGTTTTCTACAAGAAAAACTCGTTTGTCCTTAACTGGAGAGGCATCTATGACCTCTCTTAGTGGAGTGTTGCTTAGCAAACTGCCATCCCAAGCGTATACTCCTTTTTCCACTTCTACCCATCGAAAATAGTATGTTGGATATCCCGTTGCAGCTAGTATGTGTTTTGGAGTTATCTGTTGTTTGGCACTATCAAATATTAATGGTTCTGCCGTCAATACATCAACTGCAGTTATAATTAGACGCACGTTAGGTTTACCAGCCGGTTGCAGTTTATTAAAATCGATATACTTTTCAACAGTCTTTACTAAAGGCGAGTGATCATAGAGATACGTCCACTTATTAGGTGTAAAATACTGTGGGTCTGTAAACGCAAATTCAGGCCTCCATCTGGGTACAAAGATCTTATTGTTTCCATAAATTGCTGAACTATGAAATGACATTATCGATTTAGCTTGTGAAATATGTGACAATTGGTCAGTCATTGAGATTAGTGCTGGTGTTGGTATTGGATATCCTGTTAACCATTCTAAAAAAGGAGAATTTAAGTTTGCATTACTACCCTCAGCTAGTTCCAACCAAAATTGTTCTAGAGCACTCTCAGGATGATCTTCTTTACTACCTGCTATTATAGAAGCATTTACTCCACCAATTGATGTGCCTGCAATTATATCGATTTTTACATGACTGTTTGCAAGTGCCTTGTAGACTCCGCAGCCAAATGCACCTAACGAACCTCCTCCTTGAAGTATCAACACGTTTTCAATGGTATCAGACATAGTCAAATTTTCTACTCCTAGATATCATTTCATGGTTACTATCACTAAACATGATGATTATGAATTTATTGATTTCTGTAACTGCTAGGTGTATTGCCATCAAGCCCAATCCCCCTGTACCAACTATAACAACATTATCATCTGGTCTTAGAGTAGCATTTCTTACTGCACCGTATTGCTATGAGTCGAGCACAAGATAAAGGTGCACTTGTATCTGTATCCATATAGTTTTGTAGCTTGGTACCAATACATACCATGCATAGCCTCCATCGACATAGACACCTAATCATCTAGGTTTTGTCACGCAGATTCTCTTCCCCAATCCTACCTGCAGGACACATTCCCTAGCCTATCCACGGCTATACTAGCTCCTCCAAACTTCAAAAGCAGAGGGTTTGATGGCCAAAATCAGATGAATAAAGCTTTTTTATTACGATGGGTATTTGTAGATTCTATCATAGAAAAAAGTTCTGTCACTGATTATTTATAGCCAAAGCTCTTTCTGTATCTTCTTCTCCTTGCCTTATCAATTTCTTAATGGTAGCCACGGAAAAGTCCGCATCTTCAAAAAGGAAATGCGTTTTTTCTGGTCTTTCTACGCGCACAATTTTCTTTATTATTGCACCTCGTCGACGTGCAAGTTTATTGTACTCAAGTTCCATTTTGTCAAATCTCTCCTTTAATTTTGCATCATCTTTTCCGTTAATCTTAAAATTATTAGTAATCATCAATAAATCATGCATCTCTTTTAAAAGTGATAAATGTCTTGATATAATCCTTGACAATCTAATATTATTATCTGTTTTATCAGTGTAAATTATGTCTCTCGCTCTATGCCAAGCTTCAAACATATCTTGCGGAAGCTCTTTTTGAGAGTGAGGGAAAATATTAACCAAATAAACTATTTTGTCTGATGTAGGCGATGCATCTATAACCTCGCGTAGCGGAGTATTGCTAAGTAAAGCACCGTCCCATAGATATCTTTTATCTATTCGTGTCCATGCTATACCATAGAAAGGAAAACCTGCGCTTGCAATAACATGATCTGCATTAATATTTGTATGTTTGCTATCAAATACCACTGGTTCACTTGTTTGTATATTTGTAGAAGATACAATTAATCTCGGTCTAGCCGGGTCTCCTAAGTTGCTAAAATCGACATAACGGCTCAGTGTCTTTTTAAGAGGTGTTATATCAAAAAGTGGATAAGGCAATGGTCTAAATGGTTGGAGGTAATTGAAAAATCCTGATACAATCCATCTTGGCAAGAAAGCCTTAGGATTCCCATACACGGCAGAATATATCGATGCTAAAACAGCCCTCATCTCGTCTGTAAAATATAATGATGAAAATTGTTGTGGTAAGGGTATAAGAGTTTCTGCGAGATCTAACCAAAAATTCTCAAGTTCTTTTGCAGAATTTTCAACACTATCATGATTATGAGCAGCAGCTATTATTGCTGCATTAAGAGCTCCTATTGAAGTACCTGCCACAATATCGAATTTTATGTTATGTTTTACGAGAGTTTTATATACTCCACATTCATATGCGCCAAGCGAACCTCCGCCTTGCAATACAAGAACTGTTTCTACTGGTAATTCTTCTTGTTTTACTTCTTCATTTCTGTCGATTTCCATATTGTATGCATTGTTATATCAGTAATCTGTTTATTAATATTGAACAGAGATCTTTTGCATTCAATGATATTATATGAAAAACGTATTATGTACGATAATTCTTCATTTCATACAGGAGGCTGAAACCGTTCCCCTTTCTTAATTTGTTAGTGTAGAAATCATCTACTTTTTCATTACTGCTAACTACAATGAATTGATAAAATTAACAAAATTACTAATATGAGAATATATGTCATCTCTCAAGCTTTTTGAATTTTGGCAAATTCATAGCCGTTTCGGCTAATGCCAGCCACCTACGCCAAAGCTCCACATATTATTTTATATCCCAGCACGTGGACTATAGTACATATGGTCCTCGCGATGACCTCCCTGTCCCATGCCAATATTCTTATAATCTGAAACAAACTCAATAGCTCGAATCCATTTCACCATTTTGTAACCCAACTGGGTTTCAACCCTTAACCGCAGAGGGGCACCGTGACCGATATCCAAGGGCTCACCATTCATTTCAATGGCCAAGATTGTCTGGGGATGTTTAACAATTTCTAGATCTAATACTTCATAGAATTCATCTCCATCTGTGTATTGATAGGATCGGAATATAACATAACGGGCAAGTGGTAATAGTGGTTTACAGAGTTCAATAATATATCTCATAGGTACACCAGTCCATTCTCCTACGGCTGTCCATCCTTGAATGCAGTAGTGTTCGGTAATTTGTGTTTGTTTGCGCATGGCATGCATATCTGCCAGTGAAAGGTCAAGTGGATTTTCAACTACCCCATAGACTTTGAGCTTCCAAGTGGCAAAATTATTAGCTAGAAGGTCCCTGTATTCTTTTGTATCAGGAGGATAACCGTTTACACGGAAGAATGGCGAGATTTCTGATTTATGAAATTGTTGTTTCGATACAGCCTTTCTGAACAGAACCCACTTAGCTGGCAGTATAACTACATCTAATATATTTTGTATTCGACGTGGCTTATGCAGCGAAGATCCTGTAGCCCAAACATGTACAATTATAACAGCGATAACAAAAAGTGAAAATAATCCTATGGCAACTCCTAGGCTAGTACCCCTACCCTGACCAAGTGCAATATTTCCCATATTTTCTGGAAAGCGTTCTATTGTGACCATAGTTAAATGAACTACAATGAATAAGACAAAAGCAATCATTCCCAGAAAGTGAAGGCTGCGTGCCACTTGGCGTCCTCTAAACATTTTGGGATACCAAGGAAACCTAGCATCGATTGCTGGCGACATAGCGGCTCCTGTAGCAATCATAAAAGGACCAAGCAGAAAAACAACTCCAAGGTATGAAAGTTGTTGTATAGGATTGTAAGGGTCCCCAGGAGGCGGAAAGTGAAAACTCGCATACATCATAGCTGTATGGAAAGCTTGTGGAAAAATATTCCAAGAGGTTGGAATTAGACGCTGCCACTCATCACTTGTAAAAAGTAGAATATAATAGGCTGCACCATTAGCTATCCAGAATATAATAGAAAAGAAGTGCCAATGCCGTCCCAGTCCGAGATTTCTGTGTCCTGGCAAAGCTATCCAAGAAGAAAATGATTCTTCCTCATCTAATGAGATCCAGAGCCTATCTTTTGGCAATTTCTTTTTTGTAAATTTGATCCACTCACTTCCAGGCTTTGCATGATCATTAAAATACAGCTTTGGAAGAGCGCTAAGTATCTCTATGCCACTCCGAATTAAAAGTGTAATGAATATTATATTGATAAAATGTGCGAAGCGCAGCCAGAATGGGAAATCATCAAACACCATAAGAACAACTACTCCCTCTATCAATCTCTCTATGGAAATATAATATACTAGAGGCTTTGATTTTCATGCTATATAATCTCTACTCCTTTTTTTGCAATGACATTTTCTGCATTTCTCTCCCCCTCAGCTATCAATTTCTTTATTCTGTACAATGAAAAATCAGCATCTTCAAAAAGATAATGCATCTTCTCTCTCCTTCCTATTCTTACTACTTCTTTAATTACCGCTCCACGTTTCTGCACAAGTTCATAGTATTCCGGTTCTAGCTCTTTCAGCCTTGATCCAGTCTTCTCATCTAGCTCAACATCGTCAGTATTTATTATATCATTTATCTTCTTTAAAAGGGATTGATATTTTTCAATATCTTTTAACATCTCTATATTTTTGTCCGTTTTATCCATAAACATGATATCTCTGGCTCTATGCCATACTTCAGCCATATTATTTGGCAGTTCTTTCTGCTAGCGTGGGAAAACATCGATAATATAAAAAATCTTATCAAATTTAGGTGCAGCATGTATGACATCAAGCATTGGTGTATTAGTTAGTAAACTTCCATCCCACAGATATCTGCCATCTATTTCACTCCATCTTATTCCATAGAAGGGATAACCAATTCATGCAATTATTTTGCCAACATCTATATCTGCTTTCCAGCTATCAAAAACTACAGCTTCACCTTTCTGAATATCTGTAGAAGTTATAATTAGCCTTAAGGATTTACGACTATTCTTATTATTATTAATATTATTATTTTCATTCTCTAATATTTTTTTAAGAAATGTAAAATCAATAAATTCTTTCAAAGTCTCTTTTAGAGGACTAGTATCATAAAGGTAAATCCATTTATATGATAAACAATAGTCCGGTGAAGTTGTAGGTATAAACCACCTGGGCATAAATGCCTTTGGATTACCATAAACTGCAGAGTACATTGACGACAGAGAAGCCATTGTTTTATCTTCTGATATATGGGGAGAAGATGAGAAGGAGGTTGGTGTTTTTAATGTTGATGATGATTGAAGTCCTAATGATAACACTGAAAAGATCGGTAACAACTCTGGTCTATTGTTCTTCTCTGCAAGTGTTAGCCAAAAGTCTTCTAAAACCTTTGCAGCATTCTTACTAGCGTTTTGAGCGCATGCGTGAAGCATTTACAGCACCTATGGAAGAACCGGCAAGTATATCAAATTTTATTCCATGCCTGTACAAAGCCTTGTATACTCCACATTCGTATGCACCCAAAGAACCGCCACCTTGTAATACTAGGACAGTTTTCGATTGTAATTTAGCTTGCATCATTTTTCGAGTCTTCTTCACATGTTTCTTCATGAGTACCATTTTCGGTCATTAATATTGTATAAGCATTTCATTTTTTTAATTTTAGATATCGATAGTGTGGTGTGTTAGAAGAATAGGAAAATTGCAAACGATTGCAAATGAATGCATGTCTGCTTTATAGTATAGAGTACATATTCTAATGTGAAAGCTGCGAGAATTGTTAAGCCAAAGGAATCTTTAGAAATACAAGAACTTGAGACTCCAAAACCCAAGGGCTCTCAGGTTCTTGTTAAAGTTCATTCGTCAGGTGTTTGCCATAGTGATATTCATTTGTGGGAAGGAGGATATGAAGGCCCACACGGACTATTTTTAAAAACTACTGATAGAGGTGTAAAATACCCATTGACACCTGGTCACGAAATTGCAGGAACGATAGATAGTCTAGGTGAACAAGTAGATGGATTTAGCAAAAATGAAAATGTCCTTGTCTTTCCCTGGATTGGAGAAGGGCTTTGTCCTGCATGTAGAGTTGGAGAGGAGAATCTATGTGACAAACCTAGATCCTTAGGAGTGTATACAGATGGAGGATATGCGGAGTATGTACTCGTACCAAGTTACAAGTACCTTGTGAAAATAGACGATGATATAGATATTGATGCAGCTGCCACATTATCATGCTCTGCGCTAACAGCTTATGGTGCAGTAAAGAATACCAACCTAACACCAAATGATAATGTTGTTATCGTTGGTGCAGGAGGACTTGGATTGATGGCTATACAGTTAGCAAAGGCAATAACTGGTTCTAGGATAATTGCTATGGATTTAAATGATGAAAAGTTGAAGGAGGCAAAAGAAAATGGTGCAGATAATACTATAAATTCAAAAAAAGAAGACCCAGTAAAAGCTATTATGGAATTAACAGATAAACTTGGTGCAGATGCAGTAATAGACTTTGTCAATGCATCTAAGACAGCGGAAACAGATATGCAATTCCTCAGAAGAAGAGCTAGGTTAGTCTTGGTAGGGCTATTTGGCGGTGAACTAAAATTGAGTTTAGTCAGTATGCCAACAAGAGCCTACAGGTTAATTGGATCATATACTGGGACTCTAAGTGACATGATAGAATTGGTTTCTTTAGCAAGAAGAGGAGTAATAAAACCAATTATTTCAAATCGATTCAAGCTCGATCAGGCAACGGAAGCGTTGACAATGTTGAAAGAAGGTAAAATTCTTGGTAGAGGGATAATAAATCCATGAAAAGAACAGAATTAGAGACTATCAATCCTGCAACAGAAGAGATTCTCAATAGATATACTATCATGACAAAAGAAGAAATAAACGCTGCAGTAAAGAAAGCTCAAGATGAACAACTAGAATGGAAGAAAGATTCAAACAAAAGAATTGATTTGCTTCATGATTTTGCACAAGAACTAAGAAAGAACAAGGAAAACCTAGCGAAGACAGCCACAAACGAGATGGGTAAGGCAATCAAAGAAGCCAGATCTGAGGTTGAAAAATGTGCGTGGGCAATCGACTATTTTGCTGATAATGGCCAAATCTTAACTAATGATGAGGTTATCAATACAGATGCAAGAAAGAGTGTAATAAAGTTTCAGCCTATTGGAGTAATAGGTAGTATAATGCCATGGAATTTTCCCTATTGGCAAGCATTAAGATTTGCAGCTCCTTCATTAATGGTTGGGAACACAATAGTATTGAAACCAGCTAGTGCTACTATGCAGTGTGGAATTGAAATTGAGAGGATCTTTCGTAAAGCTGGAGTACCAGAGGGAGTTTTTAAAACTTTGGTAGGAGATTCCAGTATTGCTGAGTCACTGATTGATTCAGATGTTAATGCTGTAACGTTCACTGGGAGCGTTCCTGTAGGTGCAAAAGTTGCACAAAGAGCCACTTCTCAATTAAAGAAAACAGTGCTCGAGTTGGGAGGTAGCGATCCTTTCATAGTATGTGAGGACGCTGATATTGAAAAAGCATCTAACGGTGCAGTAAAGGGTCGCTTTATTAATTGTGGTCAGAGCTGCATAGCATCAAAGCGATTTATTGTAGTAAAAAATATTGCAAATGAGTTTATTGATAAATTTGTTCAAAAAACAGAGAGGCTTAAGGTTGGCAACCCTTTATCAGATGATACAGACATTGGACCGCTTGTAAACGCTAGTGGAGTAAAGAATATAGACTCTCAGGTTAAAGATTCAGTCAAAGAAGGTGCTGAAGTGCTTACAGGAGGAGAACGGACGGGAAGCAAGGGTTATTTCTACAAGCCAACCGTTCTCAAAAATGTTACTCCAAATATGCGTATAGCAGAAGAGGAAGTATTTGGTCCAGTTGCTCCGATTATTGTAGCTGGTGATGAAGTTGAAGCTATAAAACTTGCAAATGATTCTCAATACGGTCTTGGGGCAAGTATATGGACTGAAGATCTCGATAAAGCAGAGAAATTGTCAAGTATTGTAGAATCCGGTATAGTATCTGTCAATAATATAGTAGCTTCTGATCCTAGAGTCCCGTTTGGAGGAGTGAAGAAAAGTGGCTTTGGTAGAGAGTTGTCAAGATATGGTATGTTAGAGTTTGTTAACATTAAATCAGTTAGATTCTATGACGAGTTGGTACATGCTCATCACGTAGAATGATGCAAGTGAGGAGATGACGATTATTATATATGTCTCAAAATTATTTAGAAGGGAAATCCAATCGATATTCTAAACATATAATAATTCTAGGTAGCGGTTTTGCAGGTATAGAAGCTCTAAAAACGCTTCAGAAGAAAATCCGAAACAATAAAAAAAATATCGATATTATCCTTGTAAGTAAAGATAATTTTCTACTCTTTACTCCTATGCTTCCTGAAGTTTCATCTGGTATGATAGAGACAAGACACATTGTAACATCAGTTAGAACCTTTTGCAAGAAAGCTAACTTTTATGAAGCTAGTGTAGATTCTATAGATCTAAATAAAAAGGAGGTAGCTTTATCTTATACAATTGGTAATCAGCATCAGCCAATTTATTGGGATCATCGTACACTGAAATACGATTACCTAGTTATCGCCTTGGGAAGCGAATCTAATTTCTTTGGTATGTCTAATATAGAAGAAAATGCCCTGACTATGAAGACTATAGATGATGCAATTATTTTGAGAAACCATGTAATAAACATACTTGAGCAAGCAAGCATAAATCAAGATAACCATGACCTAAGAAAAAGCTTGTTGACTTTTGTAGTTGTCGGAGGAGGATTTAGCGGTGTTGAAACAGTAGGTTCATTGAATGATTTTGTAAAAGATACTGTTAAGGAATATTATAAAAATATTTACATGACGGATATAAGGGTAATACTTGTTAACGCACACGATAAGATTCTACCTGAAGTAGGAGAAGAATTGGGTGATTTTGCATTACAAAAACTAAAAGACAATGGAGTAGAATTTATAATGAACACGAATGTCAAAGGAGCAACAGCAAATACTGCGAAATTGGATAATGGTACTGTGATACCGACTTACACATTAATTTGGACTGCAGGTGTAACCCCTACTAAAGTTGTGGTCAATCTTTTATGCGAACATGACAAAGGACATAGAATAGTAGCTAACAACTATCTAGAGGTTCCTGGTTATGATGGAGTTTATGCTGTCGGCGATTGTGCAGCCATACCAAATCCATATACAAGAAAAGTTTATCCTCCCACAGCACAAAATGCAATAGAGGAAGGTAGGTTAGCTGCAAAGAATATTGCGTATGCAATCGAAGGAAAGAAAAATAAGAAAAAAACATTCAATTATAAAAATAAAGGAATAATGGCACAGATTGGAAGGAGAACTGGTGTTGCACAACTATTTGGACATAAATTCCATGGATTTATAGCATGGTGGCTTTGGCGTACGTTTTATTTATCCAAGTTACCAACAATAAAGAAGAAGTTAAAAGTTACGAGTGATTGGACTACAGATCTCTTATTCAAACCTGATGTAGCAATGATTAAAAGATTTGTAGTGAAAGAAAATTGTCATCAACATGATCTTGAGAGTCATAACATACAGAAAGAAAATGAGAAGGTTAGTAGTAGTAACACTAGCAGCGGCATAGGAGTATAAGTATAGAAGGAATTTGCAATGCAACAAGATCATCATCATTTATCTAAAATAGATGGAGAGTTTTCTTATAAACAAATACATTTCTTGCTGTGTGGTTCATGTTACTGGTGTGCATCATGCTTTGATATGCAAAAAATGATTAGAATGATTTCTTCTATCTGTCCAATATGTGTTAACTGTAGAATAGAATCGTTGCTAGTATTTAGTCATGGATATATAGATTCCAAGATGAAGACCTGAGAATATTGCTCATACAGATGTACCTTTTACTGTGGTTGCAAAGACATGTGGCTGCTAAGACAAATATACTAGAAAAGTAATCTACACATTTATTGATGCAAATCATGGCCCTTGCTTGATAAAAAAAGATGTCATATTAGCTGAATTGGATCTCATGTGAGAGACTTTTGAAATATACTAGATGAAATTGACAAAAGGCCCATGGAATCAAAGAGAGCAGAATTGAAGTTGACCATTTTGTAGACCAGTCCAATATAGTTGTCAAGCAGATATATTAATCGTGGCAAGAAACCATAGTGGCAAAGTTCATATTAACTCAGTAAAAGTCCAGTTCTACAAGACTTAATACTGAAATTTAAATATTAAGATGGTATTAGACATTCTAGTGATGTCAACTCGCTTTCCTAGAACATCATTAAAAATTAATTCCAGTATTGTTTTATTATATAGTGACCAATTCTCACCTAGGTCATGCTTGATAACGTAGGTGTGAGTAGTGTCATCTTCGGCTATACTATGGCTCATCTCAACAGAGGAATTTTTCATTCGTAACTCTAGCCAAGATATAAAAGAATCTACATCCAACTTACCCTTCATAAACAAAGCAATATCGCGAATAGAATCCTTACCAGTGCGCATGGCCAAATTTACTATCTCTTCCTTACTGATTTTACCAAAAAGCTCAGCTACTACAGGTTTAGCAACAGCCACCATTCCAACTTTAGGTTCAAGCATATCCCACTCCACAAATCTTTTTAGAATTTGATTAACAAGTGTATTTATACTGATTTCAGATGCTTTAGATTGTGAACGTAATTTCGTCAATACATTCTTGTCTATCCTAAAAGTCATGGTTGTGGTCTTGTCGTGATTATTCAAGGTGCTAAACCAACTAGGCATATATTCGAGCTCCATTGCATACAATCCAGAACAGACATCAGGTATTTACGTATAATGCAATAAAACTACTCTCCTAAATGTAATTTATCTCTCTATCATAAAAGGGAAAATACTTTTATTTTTATTATCGTACTGATCTGAACCAGAATTCTTTTTAATCAAAATGCGTCCTTCAAGTTAAGTCCAGTTAGAGAAACACCACTGCAAGGTTTGGATTCAGGATTATTAGATTTAGCTAACCCTTCTCAACGGCTGTGTAACTAACAACTATGTATGATATATAAATAACTCTCGAGTTTCCTAGCTTCTTCATACTTATCAATCATCTTATGTCCTTTACTTGCTAGTGCTTTAATACATGATGCAGCACGTCCTATGTCATCATCATTACTTCCAGGATGTTGTTAGTATCTGCTCTAATATAGCCCTGAATATCTCGACTTTATCATCGGTCTTGTTAGGTCTTTGGTCCCTTGGCTTGAAACGTACAGCATACTTTTTCTGGGTCGGATCGATTTCAATCATCTTTCAATAAAGTGGTTGACTTCGTAGCTGTTAGCTTTTATCTTCTTTTCATTTCATAGCGACTGGGGTATGACATTTTAGTTTAATATGATTGCCTGCAATAAGACATTTCTCTAATGACTTTAGGAGCAGCAAACAGAAGAAATGGTGGGACAGATTGAGAGAATAAAGAAAAAAAGATAATGAAGCTGAAAGAGACAACTGAAGGGTTATTCCTTTCATCATTCATTATTATAATTGCTACTACTAACACTGCTACGGCCTTATGTTGTATATCGTGGCAGGAAAGAGTTTCGGTACTCAGTCACCAGTTTAGTATATAAAGGCAGAAATATTAAGTCCCATATGTTTCTAAATAGCTTCTGATCTAGGATAAAGAATCATGCAGCATAAATCGCACCTTATAACATCTACAGTATGAACATATTTGACTAGTTTATGATAGCGTTGGGGACTCATGCTTCAAATATACACCTTTTCTGTTTATCTTTTGTATATAACAGCGATTTGATGTTCTTACGTAGTAATAAGATAAATTGATAAATACTTAATTATGAGCCGGGCTAGGATTTCCCTAGAAATCTGCTCTACTGCTGCCGGGGTAACAAGCTCTCTACCAGATTTTATAACTCAGTTAATTAAACGGAAATAAGTAATAATATCAATATATATGTATATATTAAGATGTTTCTCCTATTATTATAAGAAGTATTAAATAATGCCAAAATTCCTTGATATTCACGCTTTGGGTAATTATTCTGAGGATGAATTAAAGAAAGCCAAACAATTACCTCCTGATGAATTTGGTGTTAAAGTGTTGAATATATTCTATAATATGAAAACTGATATATCCTTCTGTCTTATTGATGCTCCAAATAGAGAAGCAGTAGAGAAGCATCATGAAAAATATAATCTCACATGTGACTGGATTACCGAAGTAAATACAACTGCCTGATACCCAGCAGAAGTGTAGGTGTTACAATAAAATGCGCAATTGATAAATGATCAGCATAATAAACTGGGATTGAATATGGTCTTCTCCGCTCATGAAGAGGTTGTTGATTGGTGCCATTATTATCAATAGGGGCTGCTCTTCTACCAACTATAGCATGTAGGATTATTCCGTTAACAAGCTCTGCAGCCTGGCTATAGATGGAGAATGTTTTTATGTCCAAGCTTATGACGCAAAGGTAATTGTTTACAGACTAATCTAGATTTGTTCCAGCTGGTTACCATTAAATGCAGCTGATAAAATAGTTAAAGCTAAAGTTAAGATCCATTATCAATACCCAACCTCCTTCTATCTTTTCTCATAGTAGATAGACAGCATTATGTTTTTTACCAGGTTCGCCTCATTACCGTTCATTGATCTAAGGAATAATAGTAATCAGTCTCAGCAAATTTAAAAAGATAATCCAATCTCATGTTTTAAACTTGACCTTATGTATGTTAAATAAAACTCCTTCTTCGTATAGTCCTTTTGAAATACTTTTCACTAAACCATCTTCTATTGCTCTTAGCCTGTGTTTATCCTCGATTATATCAAGTGCCACATCAACTTCAATTTCTATTTCTAGTTTGAGCTTTTTTGATATTACCATTAGATGATAGATAGATAATAATTAGTAACCTACAATAATATTATTTTGGTCTCGGATGGCTCGGCTCGTATAGGAACGTTTCACTTATTACTATTTCTGCCTTATTTTCTATATCCTCTCATAGTTTTAGAGTATTCTATCTGATTGCTTCTTCATCAAATGCTTACATGAGGTTCTATGGACAATATTACTTAGTTTGAGATTGAATCATTCATTTTGGCATTTTTTTCCTTTGAAACTTCATTTTCAGATTGTACTAAATCCTTAATAATCGTCATTCACTAGACTACCTAGGAAATTATAGTTCTAATGCTGACGATATTCCTGTTGGTACTTCCTTGGATATAACCAACGTCGCAGCAATCGACTCATAATAGGCATTGCGAAATAGGTAAGTGAAACAACTAGTATTGTAGTATAAATGATTGTATTGCTTAGTATTGGCCACTGCCCTAAGAAAGGATTAAGAATAGATCGTGTTAGCGAGCTACGAGCTAATAGCATATACAGCAATGAAGACAACAATAGCATTTTTTAACTGTGGGAGAGTAAACCATGTTTCCAAACCAGGGGCTATATCGTAATGCCGTGTAGAGTAATTATTTACTTCATCTAATAGCTTTAGCGATTCTGGCGAATCTTCCCATGCCTTCATCGAGGGTTTGTCGGTAAAGCGGATAATAATATACCTCAAAGCCGAGCTAGGGCCTCCAGGAATGATTATTGTCGCCCCAAGATAGCCAGGAGCCTTTCTTTCTAATGTCAAGTAACGCTGAAGCCAATCATCATAATCCTTCTCATGACCAGTCTTTATGTTCCTACTGATTACTGAGATAAACTCATTTTGAGAATTGCTTGTCATCATCTTCATCCCAGTTGTCTCATGTTACTCTTCATCAGTATATGCCCTTGTATCCATATATCTGTACCAAGACCTGATCTTTGCCATGTTCGTAGATATAGTAGACTAAGGCTATCGAAAACTTCTACTGACACTATTTCGATTGATAGCTTGTAATGCATTTGAATCATGGAATCAACTTCTGGATAACTATAGCAGCATTTATCAGATTATTGACAGTCTGATTATTGCCAATAATCAATTGCAAAGACTGGATAGAAAATCTCAAGAGAATTGTTTATACATTAAGTAAATATGAGACAAACAAGCGACATCGTATGACGATATATTTGATGCTTTATAGATTGACATCAGAATTCTGGTAGATATTCCATTAATATGAAAAGGATAATACGCAGTAGAAGAGAAATTATCAATAGTTGGTAAAAAAAATATTGATGGCAATTGATAGATCAGGTTACAAAGAAAAAATAATCGATTTTGCAATATCCTTAGCAAAACCACTCGGAGCAGAGATAACAGCTATACATGTAATTGACAATTCTATTATTCTGCCAGCACCTGATGCTTATGGTAATTATATAGGAGATCAGAGTGAAGCTACTGAAGAGCGATTAAAAAAACAAGCTCACGACCTACTCAGTGAGGCTGAACTGTTGGGAGCTAAAGAAGGGGTAAAAGTAGATAAGGTAATTATTGTAGCCTCATCTTGTGCTGGTGCAATACTCGATTATGCAAAAGATAATAATGTAGATCTTGTTGTGGTAGGCACCAAAGGTATGACTGGTTTGAAACACTTTCTTTTAGGAAGTGTTGCAAATAATATCATAAGTCATGCTCATTGTCCTGTATTGGCCGTCAGGTGATTATATAGTAATAATACTACCTCATGGAAAGTATTATTATCTGCAGTATTACAGTTACATCTGAGTTACATCTGTAATATGACAGCAGTGCAATCAAACATAAAACAAATGGCTGCAGCAGCTGATTTACTACAAAGAAAGATTGTCTTAGCAACCGAAGGTTTTACAACGAAATTTTGTGAGTTAGTCTTAAAAGATAGAAATAGACTATCAAAAGAAAATGCCCTGGTAGTTGCTGAATACATAATCGCAATGAAAAGAGAAGTTAATCCTAGACAAAATTACATTAGATGCACAATCCAATTTCTTTCTGAGTTATCCAGGATTACGGATCAAAGACACTTTAAGGATATGACAGACAATGATATTTTCCATTATCTTGATTCTAGTCGTAAACCTGAAAGTCAGGATCCATTTCATAAGTGGATAGGGAGCTACAATACAAAACGCATAATAGTAATACGATTCTTGAAATGGTTGTACTACCAGGGTATTGATAGTCCTGAAAAGAGAAATGAATTATCTCGCATCCAAAGAAAACCTGAATGTATTATGGATATTCCACAGCTAAAAAGAAGAGAGAAAAGTTGCTACAAACCTACAGACTTATGGACACAGGAAGACGATTTACTTTTCTTAAAATGGGTTACAGACAAACGAGATAGGTGTTATCATACGATGGCACGAGATTTATCTGCACGACCTCATGAGATATTGAATCTAAAAATAAAAGACATAGTGTTTAAGACAACTGGAAAAGTACAATATGCAGAAGTTCTAGTCAATGGAAAAACAGGAACCAGACCTATTCCATTAATCCAATCTATTCCCTATATTAAGGAATGGCTATCAAATCACCCTAGTAGAAACAATCCAAACTCTCCTGTTTTCATAGGTTTAGGTAGGCAGAGCATGGGTAAACAATTTACTCCTGGTGGTTTGCATAATTTATACGACTATTATAAGAAAGAATTTTTCCCTAAACTCCTAGACGATCCAACTATATCAAACGAAGACAAAGATAAGATAAAGAGCCTACTAGGAAAACCATTCAACCCATATATACGACGACATTCTGCGCTGACTGAAAAATCCACCAAATTGAAACTTCATACTCTAAATCAACATGCTGGTTGGGCTACTAATAGCAATATGGCACAGAAATATATTCACTACTTTGGCAATGAAAGCTCTGATAGTTTACTAGAAGCGTATGGCGTAGTCACCAAGGATAATGTTTCGTTCAATACATTAAATCCTAAGAACTGTCCTAATTGTTATGAGGGTAATACTCAGGACTCTAAGTTCTGTACTAAATGTAGGATGGTATTGACATATGATGCATATAGCGAAACGATAGAGGAAAAACAGGTCAAGGACAAGGAGGTAGAGAATCTAAAGGGTCAAATGAAATTAATGCAAGAAGCACAAAAGGAAATCCTTGATCTATTGAGAGAGCCGAACAAGCTAGTAGATGTGGTAAAGAATGGATGAAGACTTATTTTTGTCACTCATCCAATTGCTTGAGTAGCGTGGCTATTAGTTCTTTTTGCCTAAGTAAATTTTCTTTCATAAAGTCTTTATCAAGATGATATCTATCAACAAATTCCTTTAAGCTGGTAATATTAGTTGTAGGTCCTAAAGAATTCATGTATTCCCTCATTATGTATTTCGGAAATTCCCTTTCTTCTTCTGGTGTTAAGCTTCTAAAATGTCCTCCTTCAAATATATTATTCTTTATGGCATACATCATCGACTTCTGAAAAATGAGCATTCGTTTCTCAGGAGTTGTAATTATTTTTCCATAGTATGTAAAAGCCTCTGTAACTAGATTACTATTCCGTCTTTTTTCGTAACTCTGAATTTCGTTTATGTCTATTCCCAACAAAACAGCTGCTGCAGCACCCTTATCTGTCAGAATTAACAACTTCGGTCCTCGTTTATGCTTTTGTTCAGCTTTCAAGTAATGATCCTTCATAAGTAATAACACACTTTCGTATACCGTAGGTTGTTTTATTCCAAGCTCTCTAGCAATATGGTTGGGATTATCTGTCTCAGCCGTACATTCAAACATATGCTTCAATATCTTTTGTTGAAGTTCTCCTAATCGCTTAGTATAGGCTTTCATTGTGTTATGCCCTACACACCCTATACTATACACTATACTTTAAATATTCCTATTCCTACCTAAGAATTATTTGACAGCACGATATCTGATATAATACCACTTAGCCTTGCTATATTATTTCACAATCTCCAATATTTGTATCAATACTAGACCGAGTCTGTAATCCTCATTTCTGGGATGCCAGACTGCATTTCCAATTCACTTTCAGCTACAGTGTGATAATACCCGTTATGTTCATTGATCCCTTAACCATTTTTATATCAATCAAATGTACTATAAGTTCATGAGCAAATTTGATTCAATAGATGACAGTCTAGTTTCACATATTATCTACCGGGTTCCTAAAAACAATCATGACGCAATGTTGAAGCTATGCAAAGAAGCCTACGATATGTTGAAGCAACATGGCATTCTACACTATGACATTTTCAAGTTAAGCAATAACAATGCGCCAATGGATGGGTTTGATAACATTGCCAATACCGTTTCAGCAAACCAAGACGAGGAAGTATGGATCGAGTCAATCTATTACAAAGACCGACAGCATATGAAGGAAGTAATGTCAAAGATGGAAAAAGACAAAAGAATGGGCGAATCGATGAAACAATCTATGGCCCTACTACCTCCTGGTGCAAAGTTTATTATGGGTGAGTTTGAACGCCTCAGACTCTAGACTATAAATGGTTACTTTCTACAAGATACACTGTATGAATGAATGCCAGATACTATTACACACTGAAGCACTTTAAGGATTGCTCTCAGGTTTGACTCTTGCTATGATTGCTGTTGTTTGATTGTTTGATATAATTTAGTGAATTCAGGATAGCGCTTAGAATCCTTTTCATCTTTTGACACATACTTCAGGAACATATTTTCGTAATAGTCAATCAAAGTCGGTTCGAGCTGCTTTAGGATTTTCTTATCGCTGATGAACTTTTCATTGATCAAGAAGCAAAGCCATTCTATATCATTGAACATACGGTAAACCCATTGCTTCCGAGAGATGTCATGTTCAGAACCTGGATGTACTTTAGCTAGCTCGACCTCTGCATCTCTCCAAGAGGACATGATTATGTTCGTCTGCGTGATTTGATCTAGTTTCTTTGAACGCCTAAACGTTATAACTGTGTAGAATAATGCTGCTGCATATATCCCGGCTGCAATAATTTGAATGTAATCTGATGTTGTAATAACAACCATGCCTAGATTTATAGGAGAAGAAAGTATGATTTCAGAGTTAAGTTTGTTGTTGTTGTTGGCTATTCAGGTCAGGTCATCTCAGTCATTGCCTTTGCCAGCAGGGTTAGCACAGATCTAATCTAAGGAAAAACGGTCAGGGTACTTTGCTATAGTAGACGCGCTCAACAATCTAATTGCACCCGGGTATCCCGGGATAATTTCGTATTCTACCATAACTTTCGCTTACCTTATAACTTGTATAAGTCTCTTAAATTCTTCTCTAGAGTTGAAAATAACCCGGGTATCCCGGGTATCATCTGATAGTCCCGATCGTAGGATAAATCAACAATTGTGTGTGGTCCAGTGCCTCTAGTAGGAATTCCACATTTAGTGATTAAAGTAACTGCATTATCCTTAAAAGGCATTGCAAGTGTCTTTTATCATTGACGGAAAATTAATGATAATCAAGACACCTGAAAGTCAATATGACAGTCAAATCGGAGGGGCAGAGAAATTCATCGACTCTATCAAAAGGAGACAGAATCCCTTCAACCTGGCTCATTCAAATAAGAACTGCAGGACATGGATTAATGTATCAGTATCCAGATCAATTTAGTAGAGTAGTATCCACGTTCTTGGAGACAGTTAGATAGATAACTACCGTCAGGTCATGATATTGTTGGTCACGGCAATTTTCTATCCAATGCTTAAAACTATCAAAAGCAAGGAAGAGCGATTTGTAAGTTCAAATAAGAAGAAGCGAGATCAAGTCGATGCGTTAACTGACAGAGATACTTTGCAGTAAGCAGTGTAATGAATAGTTCTATGTTATAAATAAGCAACGCGCGAAACCCATATGTGACATGTGCACCGTAGAATGTCATGTCCAAAGCCGATCTTCACCAGAGACTGAAGAGAGCATACGAGATAACACTTAGTGTTAAAGGTAGAAAGTCAGGCAGAGATATCTCTAGGCCAGTCTGGTTTGTGCATGAAGGCAACACTCTATATCTGCTTCCAGTTCAGGGCTCTGACACCAACTGGTATAAGAACCTCCTAGTCGATCCAACACTGAAGATTTCTGTAAATGGCGTAGAAATATCTGAAAGGGGTAGACGAATAACAGACAGTAATAGGGTTGACGATATCGTGAGGAAATTCAGGTCTAAATATGGCGAAGGGGATGTAAAAAAGTATTATCCAAAAACTGATGTAGCGGTTGAAGTCCAGCTCTGACAGATCTTCCTAGGAACTGGCGTAGGCTAGGAATTAGTTAATTATAGAGTCATGCAAAATGTACAGTATAGCTTTCAATGTACAAAAAATTATGACCTAGTTAGGTCAAACCGACAGGATAGACAAAGGCATTTCCAGTTAATAAATCTCTTGTATATTTACGTGTAACATTTACCAAATACCATGTATTGTCTTTTATTACAATCCTCACATAGTCCTGATATAGTTTTGTTTTGTGCGTTAGATACATCTCCCGCATTCTTATGAAATTTCATAGTAGAGTTGCTCTATGAGCATAAGTCATAGGAAATATAGTTTGTGACTAGCAATATGCCTTCCTATTCTTGAAGTACTTTATGAACAAATGAGATTGCGATTGATCCTTCGCCCACTGCTGATGCAACACGCTTGATGCTGCCACCTCGCACGTCTCCCACTGCGAAAACACCTGGCAAACTGGTTTCAAGCAAATATGGTTGACGCATGATAGGCCAGCCTGCTGCGCTAAGATTATCTGGCGATAGATCCTGACCTGTCTTTATGAAACCTTTATCGAGTGCGACGCAGCCATCAAGCCAACTGGTGTTTGGATCAGCACCCGTCATGACGAATATGTGTCTGATCTTATGCTCCTCAGTCTGTCCTGTTTGATTGTTGTGCCAGCGAACGAATTCTAGATGATCGCCCCCTTCGATCGCTACGATCTCAGTGTACGGCCATAATACTATCGTAGCAGTTTCTTCGATCCGACGAATCAGGTAGCGCGACATGCTCTCGGCTAACCCGGCTGACCTGACGAGCATGTGCACGCGCTTCGTAGTTTCAGCCAGAAACACGGCTGCCTGACCGGCTGAGTTTCCTCCGCCAACCACAATCACTTCTTCTCCGCTACACAACTGTGATTCCACAAATGTCGCACCATAGTAGACGCCTGCACCTTCAAAGCGCGACAAGTTTTTGCATGGCGGCCTTCGATACTCAGCTCCGGTTGCTATCACGATACTGCGTGCAGGAATTCGAGCTCCACTCTCAAGTTCTACTATGTATGGTTTACTGTCGCAGATAAGTCGTGTGGCCTTAGCAATGAGTATGTCTGTACCGAACTTTTGAGCCTGGACATACGCCCTGCCTGCCAGATCTTGACCTGAGATTCCTGTAGGAAATCCCAAGTAATTTTCTATTCTTGAGCTTGAACCAGCCTGGCCACCAGGAGAACTCGTTTCCAGTACCATAACGTCAAGCCCTTCTGATGCGCCATACACCGCGGCTGCCAGTCCTGAGGGACCAGCGCCGATAATTAGGAGATCGCGCACATGGGTTTGGTCAATAGATTCATTAAAACCAAGGCAGTCTGCGATTTCTTGGTTAGTGGGATTGCGCAGCACTAATTGACCTCGACAGATCAATACTGGTATTTCACCGGGAGATATTTGGAAACTATCCAATAGATTCTGTACTTCAGAGTCGCGTTCTAGATCCATATTGGAATATGGCTGTCCATTGCGCATCAGAAACCCTTTGATTCGAAGGGTACTGGCAGAATATGCTGACCCAATAAGTACAATATCCCCAACACCAGCAGCTATTAACTCTACTCTACGTAGGATGAAAGCCCTCATTAGTATCTCACCAAGTTCAGTATCATTCTGTATCAAAGCTAGCATTTGTTGCCGATCCAGTTCTATTACCTTACCTGGCTTAGTGGCACGAACACGGAAGAGACTCCGCCTGCCGGACAGTGTGCCGACCTCGCCAGTGAACTGGCCGGATTCATAGGTTGTGATAAGGGTCTCAACAGGCACCGAAGGTCGCACAACCTCGAGCTCCCCGGAGATAACCACAAATAATGGTGCCGCTCTATGTCCCTGCTCATAGAGCACTTCGCCTTCTTCCATTGAGCGTACGTGTCCGCGCGTTGCAATACGATCAATTTGAACCGATGTTAATTTCGGAAATATCTTCTCTCTCTGAGATTTCGTTAGTGGAAGTCCCCTGCGTGCATCACTCATAGTGGTCACTTCTAGTGCAGTTGCAGCTCATCTACCATTGATTGGATCCTTCGTCTTTATAAGATCATTTGTAGATATTTCGTTGTAGTTCCTCAATTGTGTTCACGTAAACAATACTATATGCTATTTTCTTCATAAATGCTTCGAAGTCTTGATCAAAAATTGTTTTAGGATATTCCTTGTCTAGTTTCTTATACTCGGCTATACCTTCAGGGCTTCAGAAGTATACATTCAGGGTCAGGTGGAGAGCAATATAGAGAATGGATAAAAAAGAAATGTTATCTGTTTTACTTGTTTCAGCATTATAGACTAGCTATAGGTGTTGGCTCTTTTGCAGTAGTTGCAGGGATTATCTGCGATTGGTATTCAAAGAGAAGGAGGGCTAAATGAGATGAATAAACACAACCTTGTCATTCTATGGTTCGGCACTTCATGGTAATAAAAAGGTCTTTACATCAAGATGGAAACCTGAACACTGTTTTACAGATCCGCAGTACTTTGCACCTAATAATTGGACGTACCTTTATGACCATTCACCTTTAGTAAAGACTGCAGAAAAGTATATTGATTATAACAAACTACAACCAAATGGTAATCCTAATGCCCGTTTAATTATAACTGCTGTTAATGTGTTGACTCCAGAGCCACTAATTTTTGATAGTGAGAAAGAAAAAATAACTGCAACGCATCTACTGGCTACAACGGGCTACCCTACATATTACTTTCCATGGATAGAGGTGAAAGAAGGAATATACTGTTGGGATGGTAGTTTGCTAAGTAATACCCCCTTAAGGGAGGTCATAGAAGCCTCTCCAGTAAATGATAAACGAATCTTTTTGGTAGAAAACTACCCCAAAAATATTGACAAGTTACCAGCTAACTTGCCGGAAGTTCAGCACAGAGCAAGAGATATTATGTTTAGTGACAAAACTGTGCACAACGTACAATTGTCCAAAGCAATAACCTACTATCTTAGGCTTATTGACGATCTTTACAATATGTTAGAGCGTCATTTTGATTCAGAAGATAACAATAAAGAAGATAAAGAAGAGTTTGAAAATATTAGGGCAAGGTACAAAAAAGTATCAGAGAAACGTGGAGCAGAAATTAAAGGTGTCTACTATATAACTAGATCAGAACCATATCCGTCACTTTATGAGAATGCAGATTTTTCGCTAGATACCATAAAGGCTTCAATTAAGGACGGAGAATTAAAGACCGGCCAAATACTAAAAGATATCAAGATTTAGCTATCTTATATGCTACTTGATCACAATATAGGAGATCTCCAGTGCTTACTATCATAAGATTAGAATTTGACTTGATAGTGTTTTAATCAGTAGACGTTAATAAGGAAGACGTGTAGAGCATGTTTTGTAGTTGGAATTGTGTAAATAGTAGGATACCATTAAACGGATACATATGAAAGCTGCAAGAATTGTTAAATTAAACGAACCTTTACAAATACAAGATATCCAAACACCAAAACCCAAAGGTTCACAGGTTCTAATCAAGATCGAATCCGTAGGTGTATGTCATAGTGATGTCCACGTATGGGAAGGTTATTACGAAGGTATAGAAGGACAGCAATTAAAAACTACCGATAGGGGTGTGAAATATCCTCTCACTCCTGGACACGAAATTGCTGGCGTCGTATATGATTTGGGTGAAGAATCTGAAGGATTTAACAAGAACGACAAGGTACTAGTGTATCCGTGGATAGGTGATGGAGTTTGTCCTGCTTGTCGGATTGGCGAAGAGAATCTATGTGACAAACCTAGATCATTAGGTATCTATGTGGACGGAGGTTATGCAGAATATGTCTTGGTACCAAGCTACAAGTACCTAGTGAAAATAGGAGACGATATGGATACAGATACAAGTGCACCTTTATCGTGTGCTGGACTTACTGCATATGGCGCAGTAAAAAATGCCAATCTAAAGCCAAATGATAATGTTGTGATTGTTGGTACAGGTGGATTGGGCTTGATGGCCATACAAGTCGCCAAAGCAGTTACAGGAGCTAGGATAATTGCAATGGATTTAGATGATCAGAAATTAGATATCGCAAAAAAGAATGGTGCTGATAATACTATCAATTCAAAAAAAGAGGATCCTGTAAAGGCGGTTATGGAGCTGACTGACAAATTGGGTGCGGATGCAGTAATTGACTTTGTTAATGCTTCTAAAACTGTAGAAACTGATATGCAATTTCTTAGAAGAAGAGCGAGGTTAGTCTTAGTAGGACTCTTTGGTGGTGAACTGAAATTGAGTTTAGTTACCATGCCAACAAGAGCATACAGATTAATTGGGTCATATACTGGAACTCTAAATGATTTAATAGAGTTGGTTTCGCTAGCAAGTAGAGAAGTAATCAAACCAGTTGTCTCAAATCGATTTAAACTAGATGAGGCTACAAAAGCACTAACAATGCTAAAAGAAGGCAAAATACTAGGTAGAGGTGTAATAAATCCTTAAAAGGAGCGAGTTCAACAATGACAAGAGAGTTTTCTACAATAAATCCTGCAACAGAAGAAGTCATTGACACATATGAGATAATGACTAAAGAACAGATAAATGAAAAAACAAAGAAAGCTCAGCTAGCCTTTTCTGAGTGGAAAGCAGATATCCAGAAAAGAGCTGATCATATTCATGATTTTGCTCAGGAATTTAGAAAGAACAAGGAAGAGCTTGCAAGGATAATGACAAAAGAAATGGGAAAGGCTATAAAAGAAGCAAGATCTGAAGTCGAGAAATGTGCATGGGTAATGGATTATTTTGCAGATAACGGTAGTGTGTTTGTAACTGATGAGGTAGTTAATACAGATGCTAGAAAGAGCTCTGTGATATTTGAACCATTAGGAGTAATAGGAAGTATAATGCCTTGGAATTTTCCTTATTGGCAAGCATTAAGGTTTGCAGCTCCTTCGCTGATGGCTGGTAACACTATCGTACTAAAACCGGCAAGTGCGACTATGGGGTGTGGAATAGAAATTGAAAAGGTTTTTAGCAGGAGTGGAGTACCTGAAGGAGTTTTTCAAACGATAGTTGGAGATTCCAGTATTGCAGACATACTTATTGATTCAGAAGATGTCAATGCTGTGACATTTACAGGGAGTGTTCCTGTAGGGGGTAAAGTGGCCCAAAGAGCAACGTCTCAAATAAAGAAATGTGTGCTTGAGTTAGGAGGTAGTGATCCATTCATAGTGTGTGAAGATGCTGATATTGAAAAAGCATCAACTGGGGCTGTCAAAGGTAGATTCATTAATAATGGTCAGAGTTGCATAGCTTCTAAACGATTTATCGTGGTAAAAAATGTTGCAAACAAATTCATTGAAAAGTTTGTTGAAAACACAGAAAAACTTAGGGTCGGAGATCCTTTATCAGAAGATACAGATTTGGGACCTGTTGTAAACGCTTCAGGCCTGAAGACCATAGATTCTCAGGTTAAAGATTCGGTTAAAGTGGGAGCGAAAATACTGACAGGGGGCGAACAGATAGGAAGCAAAGGATATTTTTATAAGCCTACACTTCTGAAGAACGTTTCCCAAGATATGCGCATGGCGCAAGAAGAAGTCTTTGGCCCAGCTGCACCAATAATAGTTGCCGAAGATGACGTGGACGCTGTGAGACTTGCAAATGATTCTCAATATGGCCTTGGAGCAAGCATATGGACGCAAGACCTTGATAAAGCAGATAAATTATCAAAAATGGTTCGGTCTGGTATAGTAACTGTAAACAATGTAGTAATTTCCGATCCAAGAGTACCTTTTGGTGGTGTGAAGAAGAGTGGATTTGGAAGAGAGTTATCAAGGTTTGGAATGCTAGAGTTTGTCAATATCAAGTCAGTTAGGTTCTATGACCAGCTTGTTCACCAACACTATGTGGAATAGGTTAAAAAAAGCAGATACATTTCAACAATCTATCGTAGTAAATAGTTTAAAATCAAATAGATACTTGAGGTTATAGATTTCCTACCTTTACCACTAAAATCTAGGATTGAATAAATTATTAATTGTACATGTCTTTGTCTCATCTGGATGTATAACACCAGAACAATCTTTACTAAATTGAGTAGATGTATGTTGGCCTATTGGAGAATTAGGTACTGTCTCTTCAGTTACTTGGTAATTCCCGAACAATAACAATAAGAATGGAGTAGCAGTAGGTCACAAACCGGTACGCAAAGAAGAAAAATTTGACGTTAGTAGAACCTCATCGAACTACAAAAGAATCCTCATTGTGGATGATGAACCTGATATTGCTATGACCTTGAAATTAGGTTTAGAAAGCAGCAATGAGAGTAGTGACGACGACAACGACAAGAAAATCAAGTTCGAAGTATATTCATACACCGATCCTGTAGAAGCATTATCAAACTTCAAACCAAACTTTTATGATCTATTACTAGTCGATATCACTATGCCTCTTATGAATGGCTTTGAATTATGTGAAAAGATATTACTAATGGATATCAATGTTAAAGTTTGCTTCATGACTGCAGGAGAAATACATCAGAAAGCAATCAGAGAATTATATCCTTTAAGAACTATAGGAGGATGTTTTATTAAAAAGCCAGTTGAAATAGATCATTTAATCAGTCAGCAAAAAGCAGAGTTAGAATAGGAAGGGCAGCAACGGTTGTTGTATATGCGGATAGTCGAATCCTCAGGCCGCCAATTTTAGAGTCGCTTTTATTCCTAATCTGATCAAGCATAAAACATCATCCGATTGGAGATACATGTTGACGAACTTGTACTAGTAAACATAACTGCAAATAAAAGAGGGTTTGAAGTCACTGGACTTTTATATGATATGTAACTTCAGTTGCGAAATTATTAAGGGTCCCTTGCACATAGTTTACAACCGAGCCAAGCATATGAATCGTATGATCTCCTACAGGTAATGGCTTTAACATGACCCAATAACCATCAGATACAGCTTGGGTTTTACCGATTGGTGCTCCATCAATGTTATTTGCTTGGTATGTTATACTGAATAGAGGAGAGTGTACTCTGTAGTTTTGTAAACCTTGTATTTTGGTTCCGTCTATAGTGGCATCCAAACCAGATACACCTTCGTTTAGGGATTTGGCACAGGCGAGCAACTGCGACTCAGTTTTCAGATTTGGCTTTGCAAGATAATTGCATTGTGAGTTAAGCAGAGGAAGCAATATGGCTTTTCCAGCCGGTATGGTACATGTACGGGTCGCCGGTCCTCCAAATGTTCCAGCCAAAAACCAAACTGGACCACTTTGTTTTAGTGAGCAATTTTTTCCAGTCATATCAGCACCAGGGTTTATGTCTTTTGGTATAGACACTGCCCATTGCCACCATTTGGCAGTCCAATCTCCATAGCTCAGACCATATGGTTTAGAATTTACCTGATACACACTTGGGATACTGCCACTACTCTGAGCCATAACTACGGGAATGATTGTTGAAATCACTAATGCTCCTACTAGGACGACAAAGACTGCAACTATCTTCAGCGATTGCCGATTGGTTTTATCAATATTCTCAATGCTCATGTTGTAAGTTCACTCCTTACCGTTTTATAAGAGGTTCTGTCTTAAATCTTACAGAAACCCTAGTACTTCAAATATATATTACCTAGAAATTAGATCTAAGCAAGTTCTATTTGCGAGCCTATAACAATAACAATAATAATGACTAGAACTAAAAGTGTAATTACAAGCTCTCCCTACGCAGATAATTAACCCAAATAAGGTGAATAGGAAGAAAAAACTGATATGTTTGGCTATCGTCGGTTCTTACCAGATCTAGCTCATAAAAACAAAATTATGTTTGCTGTTGTTGCCATCGTAGTTGTCGTACTCGTAATCGATACATCGCTTATCAAAACTTCTATTCTAACTACAAGCGAATCAGGTTCTGCTACAAGGATTAATTTCTTTATCACGATATTGTCAGTAATCGTCGTAGCACAATTCATAATTTTGGCATTCGTTAGACAAGAAACTAGAGACATTAGAAGGAAGAAGGAACTCCACATCCATGCAATTAATACTATAGTGACAATATCTCAGGCTGTTCTAACGGTTTTACTTCTACTCATCATTTTACAGATAGTTATAACTTCGCAGTATAATATCGACCTAGCAATTTCCGCATTGGCAATTAGCCATTTGTTAGCAATCATCATGCTCGTACTACTTACACAACGGTTCTTTTCTTGGCTGAAATCAAATAGAAATCCTATCATCTTGTTTTATGGCCTAGCATCTACCATTCTGGCAATTAATATTGCAACTGCACTCCTCTTTGTAGATCTCACGTTATCAAGTAATCAACCACAGAATATAGTTCCACATCTTGGTGAGAATATACCTTTTCTTATTCCAGGTTCGGATCTGAGTATTCTTTACGCTACGAACGATATAACGTCGATTATTTCCTTTATGATGATGTGGATTGCGACTTGCATGCTTTTACGCCATTATTCTAGAAGATTGGGAAAGATCAAATTTTGGATTCTCGTAAGCATTCCATTAGTCTATTTTCTAAGCCAATTTCTTACCTTATCTTTAAATTTATTTGGCCCACTACTTTCGTCACAGTCTATTTTTTATGGTGTTCTTCTTACGCTGGTCTTCACACTGAGTAAATCGGCCGGTGGTATTCTATTTGGTATTGCCTTTTGGACAGCGATAAGAAATATCCATGAAAGTAGCGTTGTGCGAAATTATATGATCATTTCTGCATATGGGCTAGTGCTATTGTTTACTTCAAATCAAGCCAATGTTTTGGTTACCGCCCCTTATCCACCATTTGGCCTTGCAGCTGCGTCATTTATAGGATTGGCATCCTATCTGATACTATTAGGAATTTATTCTTCAGCCATATCCGTATCACATGATATAAAATTACGCCAAGCAATAAGAAAATTGGCTGTGAAAGAGTCAAAATTACTGGATAGTATAGGATCAGCCCACATGGAACAGGAAATTGAGAGGAGAGTGATTTCTATGACCAAAGAAAATGAGGACATACTTGCGAATGAGACGGGAGTAGAACCTTCACTTAGTGAAACCGAGGTCAAAGAGTATTTACGTGAAGTTATAGAGGAGGTTAGAAAAGGAAAAGTACAAAACGGTGACAAATAGCTGCTGCCGATGTAGCAGGATAACATAGGAACCGCTGAGCAATCCATAACAATTCACAGACTGTGGATATGGATACAATCAACGATAGAGACACACAGTTTGAATCAACGTCAAATAATTATAGGAACTATAAAATAGCAATCCTGTAAATATTGTATGGGTTTATTACCCTTAATGCTTCCTAAATTAAAGCAACTATTACTATAACATAAAAAAATTTTCAATAACCTGAAACCTATCCTTACCAAGTTAGTCGGTCAGTTCAACGAACCTTGTTCTTTATTCTAGTAATATTCTCTATAACCAATTATTATATAGTAATAAACACATATATCAGACCGACGTGTTGTGTCGCTGCTACAATTATGTATAGTTTTTACACCAGAGTTTAGTGATAAATATACGCTTCAGGTAATTATGGCTGATGATCAGGAAAATCGTGCTATTGAACTTATCAGAGCAAATTCCAACGAAGGAAAAATCTTTATCTCCTATTAAACGTGCTATTGATATTCAGTCCGGTGCAGAAAACGAACAGGCAATCTAGATGTTGCTAATGTATAAACACTGAAAATACAGATATGAGATGATGTAGCTATCGTTGTATTATAAGGAAAAGCTGGCTTAAGATACTTCCTATATGGTGAGTTTGCCTCAATGAAATCATTGAAGCTTGTAGTAAAGGTATTAGACTGGGATAGCCTAATTGTAATACATCTCAGTTAGCTTAGGAATAACTTGTGAACATTTTCTTTGGTCACATGAAGTTTGTATATTTCATCTTCTTTTAATATAAAGGTTTGATCATGCATTTCGAACAGCTCTATCAGATGTTTTATTTGCAAATTTAATATATTGTCAGTCTTGTATGCACAGTACATCAATCCAGCTATTCTATTGTCGTCATAAACTTTCTCTATGTTTAGAGCATCCTTTAGCGAAGACTTTTTCATGTCATTCATTAGAAAATCCAAACAGCATATCTGTCTATTAGAAGCATTCTTAACAATATTTTCTATTACTTTGCCACAATACCTCAGGATATTTTTCTGGTTTTGGATTTGTAATTGATGTCCCTCTTTAGATTTTGGAGTGGAAGAATATAGATAAGGCTCAACCGTACCATCATACCACTTGAGTTTAGATAGAAGTTCAGTAGAAGGACAGCGAGGGGGTCCGTAGA
>Ga0193705_1000008_pt1 | contig 40010 bp, 73 predicted proteins | sample U3m2metaG_FD_143045 | JGI IMG/M metagenome (GOLD analysis project Ga0193705, IMG submission 143045) | Soil microbial communities from a riparian zone of the East river system, Colorado, United States - U3m2 | ecosystem: Environmental > Terrestrial > Soil > Riparian zone | place: USA: East River... | reverse complement strand
AGGCCGTTGGCGGTATCAGGTCCGGGGTGGGGTTGTCAAGGGGGATGGGGTTTTAGGATTATGGTCCTGGTTCGGCCCTTCTTATAATACTACTCTCCGTGGTGCTCACGGTTTTCGGCGGAGTAGGCAAAATATTTTTGGACCCTATCGCGGCTGTTGACTTGCTGTCAACACGAGTTGACAGAGTGTCAACATCATCAATCTCACTTGACTTTGAGCTAAACCAGCCGCGCTTGTTCAGCCATACTTTCCATTCAATCGAGACAATCTCGACGATGTTAGTGAGGCTCTTTGCTCCCCTTTGTGGTCGCTCGATTACGCGCACATGTCCCAAGCGCCGGGCTTCGTGCATGGCATTCTGCACGGTTGTTCGGCAAACGCCGGCTTTTGCTGCGATCTTGTCGATTGGCCAGTCGCAAAAGCCGCCGGACCTAGCACATTCCGCAACGAAATACAAGGCAGAGCTTTCGCCTTCCGTGTAGCAGCTACGCATTCTCGGAGGCATGATGCTTGTTCTACCGAACATGCGGCGCCGGTCTCTCGACTTCTCTCGATCGGGAGAGCGTTGACGAATGCGGCGCGGAAATGCGCGCGTTGTTGCGATGTCAACGCGTCGCAGGGCTACGCGAGAGATTTTCGACGTGATGAGATTCGCAACCTCATCGTAATCGGTTTGTGAAATTTTGCCGTCAGCGAAAAAACCACTTACTTCACTAAGTAAAACGCGCAGATTATCCTTGCTACTTGTGCCCGAAACACGGGCATAAATGGTATCGATAGCCCTGGCTACGTTGGCCATTCCGGTACTTCCTCTTTTGCTCTCCGTGAACGATAGTAGAAAGGCGTCTTCGCGGAAGGCGCGCGAGGATGTGCCTCTTTAGCAAGCTTCGTCATGTCGGTTTTGGTTAGGCGGTATTTGAACGCGAGCACATAAAGAGGATACATGCCTCGGGTTAGCTCTGACTTAAGCGCCTCGCGTTCAGGGGTGGTCAAAGCAGAGACCGGGCGAATTCCGGTAGGTCCAGCGCGCAAAACATAGGGGCCGCTAGGAACTGCCTGTGTAATTTCCTGTCGGATTGGCCTCAGTTTTCTATTTAGATAGAGCAAATGTACGTCTAGCGAGCGGCTGGCGTTGTCGGGGCCGCCGTCCTCGCGATCAGAGTAGACGTAATCGACGAGCGCGCCGCGATTGACACCATAGCGTCCAGACCGCTGGACGCGATCGTATAGGCGGCCCTGTATCTCCCCCATAAAGAACGGGCGGGAAGTGTCGTTTACTGTCTGTCCGCAGTTGGGGCAACATTTCATGGCTCCCATCCCTCGGATTCTTTGCACCATGTAAAAACCACACGGCTTCCTGGACGTTGAAATGCGTCCTGTCTGCACTTTAGGCAACGCAAGAAAAAAACCTTTGTCTGGTGCCCTAATCTTACATGCTCGCGGTGGAAATTTGTCGGCCGCGTCCACTCGTGCTCACATTTCATGTTGGCGAGACCTTAAAAAACGAGGAGCTGCGCACAAATGTCGGGCCGAAAAAATACGGAGTGAAGAGGGGCGACGCGGCGGCGCCGCCCCTCAAGTTTCCCGGTCCGCAGACGGAGGCTGGCGGAGGCAGACCGGGAGTGGTCGCGGCGCGAATCTTCACCGCTATCTCTGGATGCATAACAATCGTGTTGTCGAAAACGAAACAATCGGATTTGGGCTTGTGGAAAATCTTGATATTTTGTCGGTGACCTTGCCGGCGGCGACGCTCGGCGCGGCTAGGTGCACGCACGCGGGACCAATCTTCGGTCACGTCAACGAGAGAGGCGTCTTCAATGATGCGTAGACCATCGAAAATGTTCATAACGCGCCATCCTCCATCAGGAGCTTGCACGCCTCGGTGATGTCCCCCACGATGCTTAGCGGTTGGTCGCGGCCATGTAGTGACCAAAAGAGATTGATTGTTTTGATGTGGTTCGCCAGTTTTTGAGAGAGAACAACGCGACGATCACGTGAGCGCGCGCCGCCATTCTTCCAATCAAACTTATAAGCGAGTGAAACGGTGATCGCGTTCAAGTCGGCGCGCAACGCGCGCGCCTCGATATCGTTGTAAGAGAGGATGTTTCGAATGCGATTGCGAACGTAGCTCACGCTCGAATGATCGCAGCCAAATTTTGCGGCGAGCGAGTGCGTAGAATGTCTCGTGTGGCGTACCGCGATCTCAAAAACTATCCCGCGAACGTAGGACACTATTCCTGAACGGCGATTGGTGTCGCGTAGCTCGGAAAGTGTGATGTTGGTCGACTGGAAGTAATCCAGTATGGTATCATAGATATCTACCAGCGGGGCCGTGAGGCGATCCGGGCGGCTGCCGATGTTGAGGGCGGCGACCAGGGGGGCGTTTATAGCCTCGCTTTCAAGCGCGCGCTCTACCAGGATCGATTTGAGCCGGTGGCTGGCGAGTTGATGCGTGGGGCGATATTTAACCTCGCCATCGCCCTCCCACTGCGGCCCCTGGGGACGACCTATGGAGTCCCGTCTTTGCGTCTGATCGGGGGGCAAAAAAGCGTGCTCGCGCTCGCTTTTACGGTTGCGTTGTCTTGATTTTGGCGCATCGGAGACGTAGTTTTGAACATCGGTCATGACTCGTTGCTCCAGCAATGGGTTCATGGCGTCGGCCGCAGGTGCACAACTGCTGCCGGCCTTTGACGGGGACTTTCCTCGTCAATGTCTTAAGAGGGGGCGCCCTGTGAAGACGGGGCGTCCCCTCAGAGCTTTTGACGGTACGCCCAAATCGAAATAGTTTGCAAGTCTCTTCTGTCGGGAGGCGTACTGTTCCATGGCCGAATGCTATATCGTTGACGCTTGCGCGGTCGAGCATCTCGGTTGTCCGATCGTGTGGGATATTCAAGTCTGGTACTGGCGCGGCGGCGATGGGCGGCACCGCGCAATCGCATTGCCGGTCATTCCCGAAAGCTCAAAACTAGGATACAGCGGGCCGGTTGCGATCTTGGCTGGCGGCAGTCATGATATTTCAGAGGGGCTCTATCGTGGCGAATTGACAATGGGGCAATTGCAGGAAGCTAGGATCACTCGTGCCGCGGCGCTGATCAACCGAGTTGACGATTGTGGAATTACGCATATCATCTCGTCGGACGGGAACATGGAGGATGAACATGTAAGGTGGATTGAGAGCGAGATAGTGCTACGAGGCGGCACGCGCGACGAGAAAGAATTGATTGAACTGCTCAAGCTGATGACGTTGAGCGAGCGAGAAGAGGCTTACAGGTTGGCGACGGGTTATGATGGCGAGTAGAGCTGCAACATCGGGAGAGAGTCATGAGATATCGGAAGCTGCCAGTCGAGATTGACGCTACGCAGTGGTTTAAGAACGGCGATCACCCAAATGACGGTGTTGGTCAGGAGGCTCGCGATCCGTTCAACGACGGAACATACATTAGGATCGAGGGCGCCATAGTTCGATTTTTTTGTGTGCCCGGCAGTGACAAGATGAAATGCAAATATTGCGGCACGTCGATGAAGATGCATGGGTGGATTGACACGAACGAGGGTGGGCACATCGTTTGCCCTGGTGATTTTGTGATTACGGGCGTCAAGGGTGAGGTGTATCCTTGCAAGCCTGATATTTTTGCTCTGACTTATGAGGCGGTCGATGGTCCGGAAAGCAACGAAGCCCGCGGCCCCGATATCATTAGTGGATACGACGCACGCGCCAAGCCCTAAGCCACTCGCCGAAGGCGCGGCCGAATCTCCGCTCGATTATATGCTGCGGATCATGCGCGATCCGACATGCGACCCGAAGCGGCGAGATTCGTTCGCGCTCAAGGCGCTTCCGTATTGTCACAAACTATTAGATGGCGGAAAAAATGGCAAAGAAGGCAAAGACGCGAACGATAATCAAGGGCCGCAGGGTCCTACTATTAGAAAGTTTGGTGAGGCAGTGCCTAGTCAATCAAATCACTCTGATGGCCAGCCTCAGGGATCACATGAGGATGGTGCACGGTAGGGGGCATGCCGAGCAGATGATGTTTCGTTTTGATGAGACAATTAAGCAGACGGCCAACATGTTGACGAGGCCGCGAGAATGAGAACCGAATATCGGCAGCAGTTGCCGCCGCTCTGGTTTTGGCAAGATGGGCCGATGCAATATCACTTTGTCGAGTGTGTCGCCTCGGTGGAGATTGGGCGCGAGGTTGACCCGAAGCTTTGCATGCTTCACGGGAATGCAAAAAACTGTACCGCCATACACGCCTGCCTGATTGCGGGTTGCCCATATGCGAAAGCGAGGCTGAAGCAGTGGGAAGATCAGTATGATGAGCAAGCGAGAGCTTTTCGACGTGGCGGCCGAAGTGAAGGGCGAGACGGATAGGGCGTGGCGGCTGTTCGACGGCACCAAAACGGCATGGGTGCCGAAGTCGCAGGCAGAAGACAACGGCGACGGCACTTTCACCATGCCAATTTGGCTTGCCAAAGATAAGGGTTTTCTATGAGTCCAGCGCAATCGGCGGAGCTGCCGGAAAAGCTTGAAGCTATCTTGCAGGAGGTTGCTCGCAAGGCGCGCGAGGGTGATCAAGGGCCGTACTATCTGGAGGTTTGCAAGATCATTATAAACGTCGAGCGCTATCTAGATCGATCGCCCGACAAAGAGACCGTAGAGGTGCGAAACTTAGGAGAGATTCCGCTATGAAATGGCTATCGCATTTTCTGTGTTGGCTCGGCTCCCATGATTGGCGCAACATGGATGGTGTGTGTTGCGAGTGCGGCTACCGCGATCCCCTTTGGCATGACGGGGATTTCGGAGGCGGCGCGACGTGACCAAGCGCAAGGCAGTCGGCTACGAAGTTCGATGTAGCCGCAGGCTTGCGGAAGCGCTCGGCGCCTATATCGGGGTCTATAGGGGTCGAAACGTGCTGCATTGGAACGGCGGTTTTCTGTGGTGGGTGATATGATCATAGGGCGGCGCTTCCGCGACGTACTCTGCAAGCTCCTGGGGTGTGACTACTCGTCAACAACTCCGCAAATCTGCCTGCGGTGTGGGCGAGAACGCGGGGGTGCATGGTGAGGGACTATAAGAACGTCTACCCCGGCAATCCGACCACTGGCCCCATGCCGCCACGCAAGGAGAGCACGTGGCAAGATCCAGACCATCCCGGCAACAAGATCAGGCCGAAAGTGCGATGCGTCGGTTGCGGTAAGCTTGGCTGCATCACGGCGTGGGGGCCATGGTGCTTTGAGTGCAACGTCCCGCGCATGACCAGGATCGATGCGCGGATAGAAGAGATGGCCAAATCAATCGGCTTGTCGCGGTGGTAAGATGACGGCTTGCAATGACTGACATTCAACTTCCGTTCAATTGGGAGCCGCGAAAGCCGCAAATGAAACTGTGGCTCGCGCTCGAAAACGGCATTCGCCGCGCGATGATGGTTGCCCATCGGCGATGGGGAAAAGACGAGGTTGGATTGCATCACACGGCTTGCGCGATGCACGATCGCGTCGGGACCTACTGGCATTGTCTGCCGGAATACGCGCAAGCAAAGAAAGCGATTTGGGACGCGGTCAATCCGCGCACGGGACGGCGGCGCATCGATGAGGCGTTCCCGAAAGAGCTACGCGATTCGACGCGCGCCGAAGACATGTTTATTCGCATGAAGAACGGCAGCACGTGGCAGGTGATTGGCTCCGATCGCTTTACCAGTCTCGTCGGCGCTGGCGTGTGCGGTATCGTGTTTTCGGAGTGGGCGAAAGCCAATCCGGCGGCATGGGCCTATCTCGCTCCAATGCTCGTCGAAAATAATGGATGGGCGCTGTTCATTACCACGCCGCAGGGTCGCAACCACGCGAAGCGGCTGTACGATATGGCCAAGGCTGATCCGGCAAACTGGTACGTCGAGCTGCAAACTGTCGTCGACTCCGGAATGATCAATTTCGATACGATTGAGCAGCAGCGGAAGGAATACCGCGCACTCTATGGCGATGAGGCGGGCGACGCGCTCATACAGCAGGAATTCTATTGTGACTTTAACGCGCCAGTGCTCGGCGCATTCTGGGGTAAGGCAATCGCGGACGTTGAAGGCAACAAACAAGTTGCCGAAGTGGCAATCGATCGTGAAAGGCCAGTTCATGCAATGTGGGGGCTTGGTGATGACGCTGCGGTGGGGTTGTGGTGCTTCCAGATTTTGCCGGATCGGCTCAACATGGTTGACTATACCGAGTCCCATATTGGTGACATCGAGGCATTTGCTTCGTGGCTCAAGGCTCGCGGTTATCGCGGTCTAGATTACTTGCCGCACACCGCAAAAATGCGTGATTTCAGTCCGCAGCCAACGCGGACCAGGTTAGAAACTTTGCGCAAGCTCGGACGGCAGCCAATCTTGGTCCCGAACGTCAAGCTTGTCGACAGAATCAACGCGGGGCGCGTCACGCTCGCGAGCTGTCATTTCGACGAGCGGCGCACAGAGCGCGGGCTTGATTGCCTCAAGGCGTTCTGTGCCGAATGGGATGAGGAGGCGAACGTGCCGCGGCAGACGCCAAAACATAATTGGGCGAGCTATGCGGCTTTCGCGTTTGGGCACCTCTCGGTGACTTGGCAGTTGCCGCAAAAAAAGGAGCTGGATAAGATCAAGGAGGCGCACGAGAAACTCTACTGGGAAGGAATTCACGTGACGGGCATACGCGTGAACGATCTCATTAAACAGAAGACGCAGCGGGCGAGACCGGGGTATTAGCATGGATGAGATAGAGCGATTCTTTAACGATCACCCAGGACTGGAATTCGTGGCATCGACGGTTGTTGCCGCGATCGTAGCTATAGTCACGGTTCCAGTCGTGTTTTGGATCATAAGCCTATTCGGGGGATGGTAATGCGGTTCTATCTCGATACCGAATTCAACGGCCATGGCGGCGAGCTGATCTCGATGGCGCTCGTGTCTGAGTTGACATATATGGGCGCGGGCGTGAGGGGTTCGATCGAGTGGTATGGGGCAAGGCGAATTAAATCGCCGATCGCGCCATGGGTGGCGGAGAATGTGATGCCTGTGTTGTCAACGCGTCAATTGTCTCCGGAGGACTTCAGAAGTGAGTTTGGCACGTTCATATCGCGCTACGAAAATTGCCAGATTATCTGCGATTGGCATACGGACGCGGAACACTTCTGCGCAATGCTCGCCGGCCGCGATTATGGGTCGAGCCTCGATTTTCCGTGCATGATCCGGATTCTCAAAACGCCACCGGGAGAGCCGGCGCCGGCTGCGATACCGCACAACGCCTTGCACGATGCCAGAACGCTTCGCGACTGGCACGAAGCTCAATTACTCGCGGCCTAATCGGCGATGTCCCGCCGGGGGAAACAGGCCAGCGGTTACAAGCATGGCCATACGCACATGCGCAAAAACGGGACCGTCCATCGGTCTCCGACCTACATATCTTGGCAATCGATGTGCTCGCGGTGCGAGCAGGACTCGCATCCCTGGTTCCATGCCTACGGAGGACGTGGTATAGCGATTTCGCCCAGGTGGCGGGGGAAGGACGGTTTTAAGAATTTCCTCGCGGACATGGGCGAGCGGCCCGCCGGTCTGACGTTAGAGCGGAAAGACGTTGAGGGCGACTATCGGAAGGGGAATTGCGAATGGGCGGATTTGAGCACGCAACGGCTAAATCAGCGCGCACTGCCATCCTTGAGCAAGCCCGCGCGCTCATCGCGCAAGAATCCAAAGCGCAAGCCGAAGGTGCAAAAACGGAAACAGCCGCGCACAATCCGTGCGCCTGCCCGCGATGTGGTCGACCAGTCAAATCGGAGCATGCGTTTATGATCTTGCGGGCGGTCAAAAACTTGGATGGGTCATTCACCGTTATGCACCGCGATTGTAATGATCCGATTTCTCGCGTTGCCGGTCCGGCAATCGTGTTCGCTCCGCAGGGGTTCTAGGCAATGGCGCCTTACGATCAAGTTGAAGCCGATGATGCGGAAGATTCATACTCCGCAGAGGGTGCTACCAAAAAAGGGCCGCGGGCGACCAAGGATGATTGCAAACGCTATTGGCGGGAAATCGAGCGCTATGAGAAGGCGGCCAAGGAGTGGATCGTCTGCGGCGACAAGATTATAAGGCGCTACGAAGACGGCGACCACGGGCAGCAAACAGAGCGGCGCTTTGCGCTTCTCTGGGCGAACGTGGAGACGTTCAAACCCGCGATCTATGCCAAGCTTCCGGTCTGTCTGATTGAGCGGCGATATCGCGACCGCGATCCGATTGGGCGCGTTGTTGCCGACATCATGGAGCGCTGCACAAACACAACGCTCGATATCAGTTGTGTGGACGAAACGCTGCGGCTTTGTCGTGACGATACGCTGTTGCCGGGGCGCGGCACCGCATGGTGCCGGTATGAGCCGAAATTTGAGACGGTCGAGTCTCAGGTGATCGATATCAAAACGAGAAAGTTGACGGTTCAGAAACATGAGAAGCTGAAGAGCGAAAAGATTGTTGTCGATTATGTCTACTGGAAGTTTTTCGGACACAACGTCTCGCGCACGTGGTCAAACGTCTGGCTGGTCTGGCGCATCTGCCACTATGAGAAGTGCGACGCCATCGAGAAGTTTGGCGACAAGATCGCCGACAAGCTCAAGTATACGTCGCGGCGCCAGGGGGATGAGGACAACGAGGCGGAGAGCAATTGTTGCGAGATTTATGAGGTGTGGGACAGCCGCAAGGGGCTGATGTCTTGCATTACGAAGTCTTGGGAGAACGATGAGGCGATGGACTCCGGTCCGCCGCCGATTAATTTTTCGCGATTCTTTCCATGTCCGGAGCCGGCATACGCAACCAAAACCAGCAAATCGCTCATTCCCACGCCCGATTATGAGTACTATCGCGATCAGGCAAAGGATATTGATGATCTAACAGCCAAAATTTCCAACATGCTCGATTGGCTGCGGGTCAAGGCCTTCATTCCGCGCGGCCCATCAAGTGGTGGAGCTGACGCAATCGAGTCGATGGTTACTGACAGCACTAACGACGACATTTTCATTGAAGTGGGATCGTGGGCGGAGTGGGTCGAGAAGGGCGGGGCGAAGTCGCTCATTGACTGGCTGCCAACCGACATGATCGTGAAGACGCTGCAACAGGCAATTGCGGTGCGCAACCAACTGATTCAGGACGTTTACCAAATCACGGGCATCTCTGACATTATGCGCGGTCAGAGCGATCCGGAAGAGACCTACGGCGCGCAAGATATCAAGCAAAACGTCGGATCGCGCCGCACGCGCAATCGCAAGGATGATTTTGCGAGATTCTGCGAGGACTTGTGCCGATTGATCGCCGAAGCGATTGCGGAAAATTTCCAGCCGGAAACTCTGGCGGAAATGAGCGGCTATCAGTATACTCCCGGTCAGCCAACGCCAAGCGGCGAACCTCAGCCCCCCCAACCCGCCGCCGCTCCGTTGGCTGCTGTGCCGCCGCCCGGTGGCGCCCCGCAAGAGTTGCCGCCGGGCGGTAGTCCTACTTTTGGAATGGGGCATAACCAAGGACCACCGGGGCCGTTGCCCGATGCATTGCCGGGTGCGCCTCCCGCGCCGGCTCCGCCGATCGTTCCCCAACAAGCACCCATGGCGTTCGGTGACGATGCTGTGGAGCTGATGCACAACGATCGCATGCGGACATTTCGAACCAAGGTCGAGACTGACTCAACCACGCAACCCGATGACGATCGCGAGAAGTCGCGCCGCATCGAGTTCCTCAACACGATCGCTGCCTATCTCGAAAAAGCGACGGTGGCCATACAGCAGGCGCCGGACCTTGGGCCGGCGATCAAAGAGTTTCTTTTGTTCACGGCGCGCGGCTTCCGAGTTGGCCGTAGCCTTGAGTCGGTGATCGAGGATGCGATTGACAAGCTCGTAATGGACGCGCGCCAGCCGAAGCCGGACAAGATCGACGCGGTATCGAAAGCCAAGATGGCGCAAGCCGAGCAGCAACACCAGCAAGTCTTGAAGCAGGGCGAGGAGCAATTCAAACAGAAGAGCGTGGAGAACGATCAGCAGCATCAACAAAAGATGGATCAGTCTGACAAGCAATTCGGTCAACAGATGGCTTTCGAGCGAGAGAAGGGCGCAAAAGAAATCGCCGTAAAACAAGAGGAGGGAAGGCAGGATCGTATAGACGAGCTGATGAATGCCGACAACATCGAGCAACTGGCAAAAAAGGTTGCGGCAATCATGGATAAGGCTAAGGTGCCAGTTCCGCAACAGAGGGTAGAGCAAACATGACGACGAGAGTAACAATCGCTAACTCAGAAACGAGCGATGCGGCGCACGAGGCCGTGATCACCGTCAAGAAGAGTCCCGCGGGCGGCAATCCGCAGGTTGTCGTTCTGATGGCGGGCGAGGAGCACGAATTCGTGTTGACGAGCGAGTTGACGCTGGAAGTTGCCGAGCGTGAGTTAACCTAGGTTATGTCTGCCAAGCTGACACAGCAATTCAAGTTGCACATGCGGCTTGGCGATGGTGGCTATGTCTACAGCTACCATATCTTTGATGGTGATGCGGTCGTGGGCTCGATCTCGAAGGTTCGGGATAGTCAGAAAGTGCCAGAGCGCATCACCTACATTCTTCATTCCACGCGTGACGAGTTTCCAACTGCCAAGGCATTTCTAGAGGCTTACCAGCGGGGCTTGGCAGCGGTCGAATAACGCGCTAGGCTGTTGACCGCTACGAAACCATCGGGAAATCTACAATGATTGCTGATATCGTCGATGTCGCAATGCGATATTGCGAGCCGTACCGCGGCCCTTTTTTGGATGGCGCGCGCGAACGGGTCATTTCCGAGGCGACAGAGCTTGCCGGCCGGACGCAGGGTTATAAAAATCAGGTTATCGAGGCGGTCCAGCTTGCGCTTGGGCATGAGATTGAATTCTCGTCCGGTCACCCTCTGATGGGGTCTATGTTCTATGACATGGGAGTTTGAAAATGGTGGCAATGGTCTACGACAAAGAGAGCGGCAAACTTGTCCCGAAAGGATCGCTGCCGCCGAAGATTAACAATTTTGGGCGATCGGCCTATGTGATCTCCGACGAGATGCCGCACGCGCAAAACATGTGCGACGGAAAGCACTACACGTCAAAGCGGGCATTCGAAGCGGAAGTGCGCGGGCATGGCTGCGAAATCATCGGCAACGAGGATGGCGTCAAGCACACGCCACCGAAGGCGGACCCGACAACAGAAATCATCAATGACGTGCAACGCGCGTGGTCAGAGTTAGGGGGTGATGCGTGACGACAGTCTCGACGACAACCGTTCGGACGACATGCGACCGCTGCAAGGCGACCGTAACGGAAGAGGCGAGCAGTTCGGGCACGTTGCCGCATTGGGGCACTCTGACTTTGCAAAACAATACCGGATCGGCCATTCTCGGCGGCTACAAATTTGATATCTGCGGCCTATGCATTGAGAAACTCACGTATTGGTGGGGCAACCCATGAAGCCGAATCGCGTCACTGTTTACTTTGTTGGAAGCGAGACGCCGTGCATCTACAACGATGCTGTAAAGGCAACCATCGTGGAGGGTTGGCTAGTCGTCGACAACGGTCATGGGGATATTGATTATTTCCCGTCGCACATGATCGACCACTGCGAATCGAGACCGAAGGACTACGATCGAGGATCGTAGTTACCAGTACGGCAACAGGAGATTTAAAAATGTGTGATAAAGCCGAAGCGGCAGACGGTGATTTGCTGTGGCGTAATCTCAACTCGCGACAAGAGCGGGCGGAAGCGCGGCAGGCGACAACAGCCAAGTTGAGCAAAGACCATGTTATAAGCCTGCTACATGGCGCGGCGCGTGAGCTGGAAATGCAGGCTGCCGGCGTGCGACGCCTCGCCGATATCGTCAATGTGGCTGGCGATCACGAATATCCGTTGTTTGCTGCGTTGATTGCGGTCGTGCGAAAATAGCATGCCGAGATGGGATACCAGCAACGAGGCGCTTCGGAAGGCTGTCCATTGGGCCATGCTCGACGCGTGGCTGTGGACGGCAAAGAAGAATCTCCGCGGTGCTGCTATCTCTCCGCCTCCCGATTTTGTGCGTGAGGGCGGCGAAATTAAATTTAGACCAAGTGTGTTTGCCGATCGCGTCGCCGAACTACTTTTGCAACGAGGATTCAAATCGGAGTGGGCGGACGATGAAGAAAGCGGAGATAATGTACCGGACGCGCCGAAAGCGGCTGCTGAAGGCGGTTGAGGACGAGATACGCGCGACGCGGCGGACCATTATGTCACCCGATAGCGTGGCGCTCGTGGTCTCTTTGATCAATCTGCGCTCGCTGTTGTTGACAAAGCAGACAAAGGGGAGGGTGAGGTGATCACTCTTGAAGGTAAGGTAACGACACTGTTTCTGGATCGGGGCGGGCCGCTGATCCGCCACAGCCCTAAGCACGGCGGCTCGATTCATATTCATAGTCTCAATCCAGAGCGGGAAATGATTTGGCGCATGTCGCGGGGTGAGATGATCCGCTTTGCGTGGCGCTGCCTCTTCGCCGCACTGAGACCACAGGGGCGGTGGTGGGTGGGGGAAGGTTTTGCATGGTGGAGGGTGCGGCGATGATGCTTGGATATATTTGCGGGGTTCCTACAAGCTATCGGCCGGCTCAAGAGTTATGGGAGTTCCTCGCGCGCTTGAAGCGCGCGGCAGTCTACGAAATGCCAGCGATTGACTATCCGACAACAACGGTCAAATACGCGTGCCAGGGTTGCGGTATCAATGATCGGGACGTGCTGGTGCCGGCGCGCGCCAGTCTCGACGAGCCTATCGGGCCGTGGCTCTCGCGCGCCCGGCAGATGTGCGAGGACGATCATAAGTTGGCGTCGCCAAACTGTCTGCGACGGACCTACGATATGAAAGTCATGATGGCAGGCGGTGTGCCGGGCGGGGCGCTCAAGCAATGAGAACACGCGAGAAGTTGGCCGCGGAGCTTCGGAAGATCGCCGCGATCGCCTCGCCGGACAACGCGGCGAAGTATGAGGCTTTCGCGAAGCGCGCGGCGACTGGCGAGTTTGAGGACTACGGCGAGGCCTATGCCTGCCCGATCACACAACTCCATTCCGAGCTGACGGCGGCGGGATTTTCCAAGTTTGCCGCTCGCGTGGCCAACGGCGAGTTTGACGCCACGAAAGAGGAAAGCGACGAATGGGCGCGCAGCCCATCCGGCCAAGATGCTGCGAAACAACTCTCGCCCGCGATGCGCGAAGTGCTCGGGATGAAGCTACTCAACTGAACGGAGCGGAATGATGGGCTTATTTGATTCGTTCTCTCCTGAATTTCCAGTGGAAAATGACAAAATGGCAACAGAGCGTGTGTATCTCGATAGGCTGAAAGTCATAGACCAAATGCGCGATACGTCGGAAGCGCACCGGCTTGCCGATCAGGTGCTTTGCGATATCGCTAAGCAGGCAGGCTATGGCGATGTCGTCGAGCAATGGCTATACATCAAAAAACACTACTGAGGCGTGCGCGAATGCGAGTAATGGCGGGCGAGCAAATCCACATCGGAGAACTCGTTGTCATTCGCGATGGCGTCGCCTTTCGGGCGCGGGTGGAGACGGGCGGAATCCAGATTCGGTTGCCGGTTCCGCCATCGCTCAACAACATGTTTCCGAGCAAGCGCGGCAAGAGGGTGGCGGCGGTGCCGGCCGGTCCGGCCACCATATCGCGCGATGCTTACAGGGCTGCGGTCGCGGGCGCGAAAGAGAAGATGGGCGGGCGCGTCAAGAGCAAGGAATACGAGAATTGGATCAGGCTTGCCGATGCGGCCTATATGCAGCAGCGGGTAACTGTGCCGGGGCTCGCGCCGCGGCTCCGAGTTGCCGCCGGTTCAACGTTTTCAGTCGACATTTGGATGCCTAAGATCAGAGGCGACCTTGACAACCGAATCAAGGCAATACTTGATTTTTTGGTCCGAGTGGGCTTAACGTTGGACGATCGGCACGCGCGGCGGGTCTGTATTGAAGAGGATTTGAGCCTCGATCGGGAATGCGTCGTCATAGTCGCACAGAGGAAAGCCAATGTTTAAGCTACTTTCTGGCACTGCTCCTTTCTATCGGCCCGATGATGGCAACGGTTCCGGCGGTGATGCTCCGGTGGTCGAGAGCATCCGTTCGGACATAGAGGCGGCTTACGACGAGATTGAATCGGGGGGCGGCGATGGTGGCGCTGAAGGGCTGGGTGGTCGCGAGCCATCGGAAACGGCGGAGCCTGCGGAGCGAGCAGGGCAAGCGAGGCGCGATGGCCAGCAAGCGAAAGAAGGCGATGAAGCGGGCGACCGCGGCGACGGCCGAACCAAGCGCGGACAATTCGCAGCAAAACCCGGTGACAAGCCCGCTGGTGACAAATCCGCACAAGGCGACAAACCCGTATTGGACGCCGCAGCCAGGGCTGCGGCCGATGCCGCGCGCGCGGCTGCTGATCCTAATGCGGCAACTTTGGGAGCAGTGCCGCCGGTTGGGTTCTCGCCGCATAGCAAGGCGCAGTGGGAGAATTTCCGGCGTGCATTCCCGACCATAGCGGCAGACATTGCGCGGCGCGAGACTGAGACCAATCAGGGCTTGGCCGCGCTTCGCGATTTCAAAGACCTGAAGCCCTATGCGGAAATGGCGCAACGGAGCAACACGACGCTCTCCGCCGCGCTGCATCGATTCACAAGTTTGGAAACGCTCGCGCGGCGCTCGCCATCACACGGGCTCGTTTCCGTCTGCTCAAGTCTAGGCATGCCGAAGGCGGAAGCGCTTGAAGCGCTCCAAAGGGCTGCACAGCTTATCGGCGGCGATATTCAGATTCCGTCAGCCCATCAACCGGCTGGCGATCCTGCGAACGGTGGCGCACGTCCGGGCGATCAAAAGCCCGATCCGCTATTGTCCGCGCTCGCGCCCATCTTCAAGCCAATCTTGGACGAGCTGGGTTCACTTCGAAAATATGTTGCCGATGCGTCAACAGCCAATCAAACGGCTCTTGAATCGACGCTCGACAATGCGATTGTTACGTTTGCATCCGACCCGAAAAACGTCTTCTTTGAACACGTGGAAGAGGTGATCACAAATCTCTTTGCGTCAAAGTTGGTGCCATTGACGGGAAACCATGCGGCGGACCTTCGCGTAGCTTACGACTTGGCTTGCCGAATGCATCCGGAGGTTTCCGAAGCGCTAATCGAACAGCGGCTCGGGACAACGGGCGCCGCCAAGGCCAAGCGGGACCAGGACATTGCGGAGCGTGCGCGCCGTGCTGGCCGGTCTCTCGCCGGTTCCTCGTCGCCTGATATCGTGCGCGATCCTCCGCCACGACGGCATGACGGCGTGAAGCCTTTGGATGCTGAACGCAGGAGTGATGTTGAGTCCGCCTACGAGCAAGTGGCGGGGTCAGCCTCCTATTAATGCGCGAGCGGCGCACGGCCGCGCTAGCAAAGCAGGATGCCAGCTAATCCGAACTTCGACGACATCGTAACGACAACGTTGCGGTTGCGTGAAGGCAAGACAGCCGACAACGCGACCAAGACAATGGCGTTGCTTGATCGGTTGCGCCGAAAAGGAAAGGTGCAACCGGGTGGCGGCGGGCGGACCATCGTTCAAGAGCTTGAAGTTGCGTTGAACCCGTGGGGTGGGTGGTACGCCGGCTTTGATCTCTTGAGCACCAATGCGTTCGAACCGTTTTCGGCCGCCGAATATGATTGGAAGCAGGCTTACGTGCCTGCGGTGTGGAATGGTCGCGAAAAACTCATCAACCAAGGCAAGTGGGCGACCATCAATCTAATCGAGGGGCGACTCAAAAACTCAGAAAAGAGCCTCTACGATCTCGTCGCGCAAGGTGTCTACTCTGACGGTACGAGCTTCGGCGGAAAGCAAATTTCCGGCCTTGGTCTCTATGTCGTCACGGGCAACACCACTGGAACCATCGGCGGCATTGATCGCGCGCTCAACACGTTCTGGCGCAATCAAATCGTGTCCGTCTCGGTTTCGGCCGTGACGCCGAACCTTGCGACCAACAACCCATCTGCCTTCCTCGTGGCCATGAACTCGCTCGCGATTGCTTGCACTCGCGGCACCGATCGGCCGGATTTGTGGATCGGCGATGGGCTTTCCTATGCGCTCTATCTCAACAGCTTGCAGCCGATTCAGCGCATCACGAATCCGGAGCTTGGTGGGTACGGCTTCACCAATCTGAAGTACTACGGTGTCGGCGGTGATAGTGATGTGGTGCTTGATAACGGCTATGCGCCGGCCAAGACCATGTTCGCGCTCAACACCGACTACATCTATCTGCGCCCGCACGAGGATCGGAACTTCGTGCCCATCGGCGGAGACCGCGTTCCTGTCAACCAGGACGCGACGCTCCGCTACATTGGCGTCATGTTGAATCTTTGCCTCGCGAACGCCGCGTTGCAAGGGCTCATGAAAGAAACGTAAGGGGAGAGCCAATGACAGGGTATGCAATTCTCCCCGACCCGACTCGCGTCTACACCAAAGCAGAAGTGTTGCAGGGAAAAGGTGTGGGGCAGGGTCAGGTTGTCACCGACAACGCCGGCAAGGTCTATCGCTTCTGTAAGGTGCCGGCTGGCCAAAACCTCTTCCGAGGCCAGTTGGTCCAGATCGTTGCGCAAGCAAACCTTACGGGCGATTACGTTGTTGTTGGTCCGTCAGCGCCGGCCGGGGTTCCCACATCGGGGGCACTGGGCGTCTACGTTGCGACCGCGACCGCGTCAACCTCTGCCTTCGTCTTCGTGCAAGTCTACGGCAATGCCGTGGTGATCGCGTCGGCGAGCGGCAACTACACGCCGGGCCTGCCTCTGAAGCCAGGGGCAACGCCGGGCAACGTCGAGCAGGGTGCCACAACGGCAAGCGCCTACATCAGCGGCATGACGGTTCAAAGTACCGTTACGGTCTCTGCGGTGGTCTCTCTGATCAACGTGTTCCTCAACTATCCGCGAATCATCAGCGGATAGTTCGCGCGCGAGGGGCCGGGCGTTTCCCGATGACCGGCCCCTCGTTGCGTCCCCTCCCTTGGTTGCGCTATAGTCTGCACCGTCAACCATCGGGAGAATCACCATGATCGAGATTTTTCTAGCCGCAATGGCCGGGCTCCTTTCTGGGCTCACCGTGGGCGGGTTTGTGCATCGGGCGCGCTACCGCGCGTGGAATGCCGAGCGTGCGCTACTCAAGGCGCAAATCGAAGATGACGAAGGCATATCCGATATCGATTTCAACGAGATTGTGGAAACGGCGCTGCGGAATCGTGCTATGGGCGTCGAGCCGATCGGGCTCGCGGCGCTTGTGGTGAGAATGCGCGAGGCGGGCGAATTGCCGGCCGGCATAGATCGGGCTCCTAGCGAGTTTTGGAATAGCGGGTTCAATGACGGTCTCATGCCCGTAACCTACGGGGATTTGGTGCCGCCACTTGATTGGGAGCCGGATGATAAATGTAATTGTCAGTTTTGCGACGGTGAACGGCGACGGAGACGCCTTACCGTCATTCCGGGGGGCAAATAATGTTTCGGGTTTTCATCGGGTACGAGCCGCGGCAAGCCGAAGCCTACATGGTCTGCAAAGAGAGCGTGCGCCGGCACGCCGGCACGCGCGCGGTCGTTCAAGGTGTGCTGCTTAGCGATCTCATCCGGCGCGGTTGGTATCTGCGGCCCACGAACCGCAGATTCGGGGCGCTGATTGACGAGCTGTCAATCCGCGAGGGTTACAACGGGGAGCTGTCAACTGAGCATGCGAACGCGCGTTTTTTTGTTCCGTATCTTGCGCGCTCGCGGCAGGGCTGGGCGATCTTTATGGATAACGATACGATGGTTCGTTCTGATATGGACGAGCTTTTTCAGTTGTTGGCGAAGTCGCGCGACAAGGCGTTGATGTGCGTGCATCACGACCATAGGCCGCTCTACGGCGCGAGCGCTAAGCAGCCATATTTGACCAAGATGGACAATCAAGTTCAAACGTCATACGAGCGCAAAAACTGGTCTTCGGTGATGGCGTTCAATTTGGAGCACCCTGCCAACGATCGACTCACACCGGAAATGCTGAACACGGTTCCGGGCCGCGAGCTACACCGGTTTTGCTGGCTTCACGACGACGAGATAGGGGAGCTATCGGTCGAGTGGAATTGGCTAGTTCGGGTCAATAATCAAGCGTTCTACCCGGATCGCGAAATTAAACCGAAAATCGTGCATTGGACGCTCGGCGGCCCATGGCTGCCGGCATTCTCCGCTGACCCGTTCTCTGAGGAGTGGTTTGATCTTCGCGACCAATGCGTATTGGGCGAGCGCAAGCCGCAGACGCGGGACGAGCTAGTGCAACGGTTGCGCGAAAAGATGATCGAGCCACCGCCCGAAATGGCGCGGCCGGCATGGTTGGGAGCTTGACGGCATGTCAACAATGATGGATGGCGCGGCATTGTTGAAGATGCCGAAGGCTGACCCCTTGGAGGGGATAGCGAAGTCTGTCCCGATGGCCGATCTCATCACACCGGGCTATGCCGAACAAAACCGGCTGTTGCATGAGATGGAACCGAGCTATGGCACCTCCGGGCAAAAATGGGGGCGCTACGTCGAGCGGCTGATTGAGGGCGAGCGCTTCAAGACGATCCTCGATTATGGATGCGGGAAGGGAACGCTTGCCGCGGTGCTGCCGGGTTACAAGATCGCAGAGTATGACCCGTGCATCGCCGGCAAGGATGATCGCCCGCAGCCGGCCGAACTCGTTGTGTGTACCGATGTCTTGGAGCATATCGAGCCATCGCTGATTGACAACGTTTTGGCGGACTTGCGGGCGCTCACGCAAAAGAAACTGTTTTTCAACATCGCGACGCGCCCGGCAAAGAAGAGCTTACCGGACGGTCGCAACGCGCACATTCTGTTGCAGCCGCCGATTTGGTGGTTTGAGAAACTGAAAGAGCACTTCACGTTGACGCTCTGGGAAGAGCGCGACGGGCTTGTCTATGGAGAAGGGTTACCGGGTGGTGGACTCGTCGAGCTGGCGCGTAGTGGGGGCTATGTGCGGCGGACGCGTAAAGAGCGCCGCAGAGTTGACGCGGAATTGCAGCCACTGGCGAACATGGTGCGCAAGGCAACGGCGAAATACGGCGATGCCCTGTCGCGCATCAACACAGTCGAGCAATGGGAACCATGGGACAATACGACGGCTGATATGTTGGTCGCCGGCAAGGTGCTGGAATATCTGAGCGCTGCAGTTGCGCCGGGCGGCTCCGAGCTTGAGCGTGGAATGACGGCGCTGACTAATCAGTGCCGTTGTGCGGTGTGCGCGATCGTGCAACTCGATCATTTGCGCGGCCCCGATTGGTGGCGGAAGTTTTTCGAGCGCTATCTGGTCATCAGCGAATGGACGATTGTGCACGGGCTTTTGTATTGCATCGGCGGGCCAAGCTCGCGTGTGCAGGGCGTCAAAACTGTGATGGGCGTCAAAGACGATGCTCTTTGGGAAAACGTTCGCGCCAACATTTCGCGCACGTCAAGGCGCATCGTGGCGCGGCCCGCGCACAAGCGTATTGCGATCCTTGTTTGCTATGGCCCATCGCTCAAGTCGGAAGGTGCTATCGAAGCGATCAAGAACGAAAGGGCGGGCAGCGAAACGGATATTATCAGCGTTTCTGGTTCGCATGATTTTCTGATCGGGTGCGGTGTCACGCCAGACATCCACATTGAGTGCGATCCGCGGCCACACAAGGCGGATAACATCGCGCGCGGTCGTGCCGGTGTCGACTATCAGATAGCGTCGTGCGTGCACGAAAAAGTCTTTGAGAAACTCGCCGGCTGTGACGTTTCGCTCTGGCACGTTTCAATGCAGGACTTCATGGTGCCGCTTGTCGATCAGTACCATGAGAAACCGGACACGGTCATTTCCGGCGGTGGCAGTGTCGGGTTGCGCTCGATACCGTTGCTCTATGCGCAAGGCTATCGGGACTTTTCCGTGCATGCCATGGATTGCTCATTTGCGGCGGAGGGTGTCGAGCAATGGGCCGGCAAGCACGCCGGCAAAGTGCAAGAGGTGACGACGTGCAAAGTCGGGATCGGCGACAATGCGCGCGTATTCTATACCTCGCCGGTCCTGATGACCTACGCAACCAACTTCATGGACATGATGCGGAAAACCGGGGATTGCACTTTCCGTGTTTATGGTGACGGCCTGTTGGCCGCGATGATCCGATTCCATTACGGGTCAGCGAGTGAGTGAGTGCGATCCTGAAAAGTAGGAGAGTTTATGAACCAAGCACAGCAGGCGGGCACCCCGCAGCGTCCGCAGACGAAAGGCGAGTTTCTCGTCCGTCTGAGCTTCAATCCGAGCAGCAACCAGCGGGTTGACGATATCAAGCGCCGCGTTGCCGATCTTCTCGACGATATCGAGAGGTGGAAGCCAGAGCACGGCGACCCGCGCGCCGGCTCCGAGGCGCAAACGTTGCTCGAAACGGCAGCCATGTTTGCGGTCAAAATGGTGACCACGCCAGCGGGCGCGGCGCCGGCACAGCCGCCCGGTGGTGCGAGTGCCGGTGGTTTCGGCGGTGCCGGCGGTGCCAGCGGTGCCGGCGGTGCCAGCGGTGCCGGCGGTGCCACTGGTGGTGGCGTGGGGTCGCAGCAGGGTCGCGCCCATGGCTGAACCGGTCGAGATTTGCGGCACTAAGCTCCGCATCTTGGGGAGGGGGAAAAACGCTATCCTGCAGCAAGAATGGAACATTGTTGAAGGTGGCAATTCGCGCTATGAATGGCGCGATGTTCCGACTGTCCGCGAGGATGTGGGCGCGAATCCAGAGAGGGCGACCGAGGGGGAGGAATCTTCGGGGGCGCTCTAATCCGGAGGATCGGAGCCGCTCGTGCCCCCTAGGTCTCTAGGAAGGGTTCGGCGGCTCCCGATCTTTCAAAAACGAAAGAGAGAATCATGGCCGGTATGTTAGACGACGAATTCCCGATGATGCTTGAGCGCGAAGCCGGCATGCGTCCGGAGGTTCCTGAGGTGGCCGTTGCATTCGGGTTTTATCCGATGATCAACGCAAAGAAGACCGAGGAAGCCGGGACGGATGTCTACGACGATGTCGAGCACATCAAGGTTGCCATTCCGGGTGATCGCAACAACATTCTGTTGCAACCCTCGAGTCCGACTTACCGCAAGCGGTTCCCGAACGCTTATCAGTCATTCAAGGATCGCACCGTTACGGGCGGGGAGGGATCTGGCAAGCCATTGACGCATTGGCCGATGGTTACGCGCGCCATGGCTATGACGCTGATGGCGGCGCATGTGCGTACGGTCGAGATGCTCGCCGGTCTGTCCGATGATCACTTGCAGAAGTTTCCCGGCAACATTCAAGAGCTGCGGGACAAGGCGCGGGCGTACCTTGATGAGGCCAAGACCGGCGCGGCGCTTAGCAAGGCGGTGATAGAGAGACAACAGCAGGACGCAACGATTTCGGCACTGCAGGCGCAAATCAATCAGTTGCAACAGCGCGAGCTGGCGCGGCAGCAGCAAGAGGCGGAAGCGCAGTCGGGCGCAAAGGGTGTCAACGCGCGCAATGCCGACAAGGGCAAGGCTGCGTAGCGAGGCGATGCCATGGCCGACCCGTTCATCCGGATCAGTCCGACTCCTGGTGACGCGAACGCGCTAGGCGGCGCGCTCGGCGGTCTGACCGGGAGTCCAGGGCTTCGAGAGGTCATGGCAAAGCTTCTCAACGAGCGCTATCAATCGGCGCTCGCGGAGGGCGACAAATTCCGGCAGAATTTTAAAGAAAATCCTGTCGGCACGTTCGCGAAAGATGCGATGTTCGGATTGAACATGATCGGCCCGCGCGTCGGGCCGGTTTCGCGTCCGAATATCGTCACGGCGGGCGGCGGCGCGAAGCCACCGCCGGGTGAATTCTTTCAGCCGCGCTCGCCCTCAATGCCTCCGGAGGGAGCGTACACACCGCAAGGTCACATGGCGCAGTCGGTGCGCAATCGGCCCGATCCGGTCGAGGGAATGAAGGCCTACGCGCAAGAAATGCCGTTTCTCGATCCGAAGCGCGTCTCGTCGACTTATCAAAACATCTATCCGGAGCCGGGTGAGGCCGCATCCGTGCTAGAGGGTCAAACGCCGGTTACTATTATGTCACCGGCGCCGGAAGCGGCGGCGATCCTGCGGCGCCGGCAGGCGCTTATTGAATCGATGACCAATCCCGACAACATGGGGCCGTGGGGGATGCGAAGTGCCGCCGGTCAGTGAATCACAGAGGCGCGCGATGTATGCCGCCAAAGAGGGGCGCTCGACGATCGGCATTCCGCAGAGCGTGGGGGCTGAGTTTGCGCAAGCCGATGAGGGCGGCAAGCTACCGGCACGGGTGCCGAACACTTACGAGAAACTCAAGCGCGCGATGATGTCGAGCGCTTCGCCGGCTAGGAGGTATTGACCATGGGCGGGCTCATTATTGTTGCCATGGCTTTCGCTTCGGCGCTGTTCACCGTCCTGCTGATCGGCCTTTACATCGGCTATTCATCGGTCAATCAATGTTTGGCAACGTTCGATGCGTTGTTGTTGTGTGCGTACTTTGCCGCTGAATTCGCCCACGGCGGCGGCAATCCCATGAACCGGTCGGGTATGTGAAAGGGAGCATGACGATGGACGCAAAGCCGGCAGAGGAAGACCAGGAGAAAAAAGTCGAAGCCGAAGAGGCTACCAAGCGCGCGGCGGCGCTCGACGAGCTAGAGAAGGCAGTCGACTCGGGCGAGTACAGAGAGCCAATCGATATGCTCAAGTGGCTCAAGAGCCAAGAGACGATGCCGCCGAGCTTGAAACTTGCTATCGAAAAACAGCTCCGCTGGTATAAAATGAACGATGAGGCGGACGAGGACTACGCTAGCCAGAATGAGGCGCACGACATAGAGGAGGGCGAGGGGGGCGAGGAAGTGCGGCGCGGACGCGCGCCGATGGGGGATGAGGCGCCCGGAAATTCTGACGATGCTACGCGGTTCAGGCAGGAGAGAGGAACGTAAGTGGCTCCGAACGTTCGTAGTTGCATACAGATAATTCAGCGAGTGGCGCCCCGTGTGGGGCTCCGCTCGCCTACCGCCGCGCTGTTGTCGCAAGACCTGAACATTCAAAAACTCGTGTCATGCCTTCAGGAGTCTGGCGACGACGCGATGGAGCGTCACGAGTGGCCGATCCTCACGACCGAGACAACGCAGCTAACGCTCGCGGCCGAAGCGCAAACCGCGTTCCCGGATGATTTCGATCGCCTGTCCGAGAAGGCATCGATTTGGAATCGATCCGTCAACATGCGCTATGACGGGCCATGCGAGCCGTCGCAGTGGGATGAGATGCACGCCGCGACGGTGGGCACTGCTGGCTCAATCGGTTTCTGGCGCATCATTGGGGACGTGCTGCACTTCTTTCCGGCCGCGACCGCGGGGCAGACGATCGCCTACACCTACATTGCAAACACGTGGGCGAAGAAAGCGGACGGCACGCCGCAACGCGAATTCTTGCTCGATAGTGATCTACCGAGGTTGCCAGACAGTCTATTCATCTATGGCGCTCGCTACCGGTTCAAGATGATGAATGGACTGGACTACGCCGAAGACATGGCGACGTATGAGCGTTATTTTGAAACCAAATCATCTCACAGTCGCGGATTGCGTATTCTCCGAAAGTCAAATTCCGGATCGGGCGTGCCTGCTACGAAAACTTGGCCGGGCGTCATTATCGGATAGCGGGGCTTCATGGCTGTGAAGCCCGCCGGTTCTAGTAATAATGAACTCTTTAAGTGGGCGAAGAGAACTGCGGCCTTGGTCGGCGCTCCGCCCGCCGCGGGCTCGGTCACGAACGCGATGCTTGCGGACATGGCAAGCCCGCGCGTCAAGGCGCGCGGTACTGCTGGCACGGGGCCGCCGGAAGACATCGCCATCGGCAATGGGATAACGCTCGATGCGACATCGTTGCGCACCGCGCAGCAGATGAGCATTACGGTTGACGGTTCCGGATTGAAGCTTTCGGGTGACGCTACCAGTCCCGGCAACAGCCAATACTATGGGACCAATAGCGGCGGTACGAAAGGTTTTTTCGCCTTGCCGGCCGGCGGCGGCTTGACGTTGATTACGTCGGTTGCTGCTGGCGCGGGAACGACAGTCACGGTCACCGGACTCGGTGGCTACAAGATGTTTTTTGTGGTGATGCGCGGTGTCAGCCACAATAGCGGAGTGGCGCAGGCATTTCGCGTCGAGTTGAGCGGCAACGCCGGCAGTACGTGGGGCACTCCACTGTCGCCTAATGGCGGCACTGGTTTTGCGGCCGCAGTCTTGGTCAGCGGTTGGTTTATGATTTCGAGAATTGACCAGACCAACAATCAATTGGCTGCTGTGAGCACGATGGCCGGTCTCACGTCCGAGGATACGAGCAGCCGCGGGCCGATCGATGCGCTTAGGTTCTCGTTTGCGGCTGGCAACTTTGACGCCGGCAACTTTGACATCTATGGATTGAAGTAGGGAGGACTCGGCGATGGGTGATGATCCGATTTTTGAGCGCGACGCGGACGGGCTCTTGCATCAGGTGCCGGCCGATACTGTGCCGGGGCGGCGCTTTCATCTTGTATATAGAGCCATTGGCGTGTTGTTCTCCGCTGAAGAGGAGGCGGCGCGCGACGCTGAGGAGGCGCAAGCTGCGGCGGCTGCGGTAGCCGAACAGGAAGCGGCAGAGCGGGCGGCGGCGGCGGAAGCGTCGCTAACAATTCAGGAGAGGCTCGCGCGCCTTGGTGTTGGTTTCGATGAATTGCGGGACGCGATCTTAGGAGAGAAAAAGTGAGGAAGGCGCTTCGGCCGAATCCGCAGAAAATCCAGCTCGCGCGCGGCGTTTCAATTCCTGCGCCGGTTGCCGGCTGGGATGCGATCAGCTCGCAAGCCGCAATGCCGGAAGATCACGCGATCACGCTCAAAAACATGTTTCCGCAGCCGGGCTATGTGGAGATTCGCGGTGGGGCGAAGCGCCATCGGCTGACCAATGCGGCGAACAAGGTTGACACGCTCTTGCCCTATCAGGGCATGACGACAAATACGCTGTTCGCGGCGGCGGGTTCGGTGATCTACGAAGCGACGACGGCGGCAACGGCGACCGCTTCGACCGCGGTCTCTGGTCTGTCGAATGCTCGTTGGCAATTTGTCAACTTTTCAGGAACGGGAGGTCACTTCCTATGGATCGCGAACGGCGCGGACGTGCCGCGCTCATTCGATGGCGGCACATGGGCGACGCTTTCGATAACCGGGCCGACCGCGTCGAGCATCATTCAGCCTGCGGTCTATAAGCGCCGCATCTGGCTTTGTGTCGATGGGCAGATATCGCCTTACTATCTGGCGACTGATGCAATCCAGGGTGCCGCAACTGTGTTTCCGTTGACGGGCGTGTTTGAGAAGGGCGGGCAGTTACAGGCAATCGGGACTTGGAATTTCGGCAGTGACGGGCCGGACAACTTCATTGCGTTTATCAGCTCGCGCGGCGAATGTGCGGTCTATAGCGGGGACGATCCAACGGCCACGGATGGGTCGTTTGCATTGCGCGGTGTCTACCCGCTTGGCGAGCCGATCGGCAGGCGGTGCCTAACCAAGGTGCAAGGCGATCTTGCATTTATCTCAATCGATGGCGTTGTGCCGCTCTCGCGCGCGGTGTTCACGGAGCGAGCCGCGGCGCAAAACATCGCGCTCACAAAAAACATTCAACCGATCATGAATACGTCCGCGCGCGCCGGCCGAACAAATTTCGGGTGGCAATTGATCAGTTACCCGCGCGGGACGCGCGCGATCCTCAACTACCCGGTGGCGGAAGGGTCGGGTCAGATCCAGTATGTCATGAATACCGTGACGGGGGCATGGTGCGAATTCGATGGCAATCCGGCTAATTGCTGGGCGCTGTTCAATGACCGGCTCTTCTTTGGCGGGAACAATGGTTATGTTTATGAGGCGGATTGCCAGGGCTTCGACGATGACGGCCCGATTAATTTCGATCTAGAGTGCGCGTTCAATTTCTGCGGCGCGCGCGGGCAGCTCAAGCAATGGCTGCAAGCGCAGCCCATCATTGCGACGGACGGGCAGGTAGCGCCAAGCATCGGTCTTTCAGTCGACTTTGACCGCAACGATGATTTGTCGGTGCCCACACCGATCGCGTCCACACAAGCGCTCTGGGATGTTGCGGTCTGGGATGTTGACGTATGGGGAACAACGCGCGGCATGGTGTCCGATTGGATCGGAGTTGCCGGGCTGGGATATTGCGCGAGCCTGCGTATGAAAGGCGCCGTCACTGTCGGCAGCGGTAGTGCGGCGCGTACGCTGTTGCTGCAGCTCTTCGGCTTCAATCTTCAAATGGTGGATGGAGGTTTGATGTGAGCGTTATCCTTGCCGCGACTAAAAAAGCGATTGTTCGCGAGGCGACGAAACACGACGGGCGATATTTGGTTACGCGTGCGGAGTTTCGCAGGAAGGCCGATGTTGTCTATATGGCGTGCAGCGAGCTAGTGGAGGGTGGTCAAGCTCGCTGGATTGACGCGGCCAGCAATTACTATCCGGGCATTCTGTTGACAGGGAAGCCATTGGAGGCGGCGTGATTGTGCGTTGGCTGGGACAGGATGAGAAGGCGGCGAAGTACATCGGCTCAATGCTGGGCATCGTGTATTTCCCGCCTTATCAGATTTTCGGTTGCCTCGATCGCAACGCGGCGACGGGCGTTTATGATTTGCGTGGTGGTTACGTGCTTACGGGCAAGTCAGCGTCAAACATCGACGTGAGTCTCTATGGGCGCGGTTGCCTGACGCGAGAGGCGATGAGCGCGGTTGCGTCCCACGTCTTCGTCGCGCTTGGCTGCCAGAGAGCGACGGCGCGATGTCGGCGGGTCAACAAGGAAATGCGCAAATATCTGGAACGCCTGGGCTGGACCTATGAGGGCTGCCAGCGGCGCTACTGGGGGCCTACAAAGTTTGACGATGCCATGATATACGGGTTGTTGCCGGGCGATTGCCGGTTTGTGAAAGAGGCGAAGTGATGGACGCTCCCGACGCTCCGGACCCGAAGGCCACGGCTGCCGCGCAAACGCAAATGAACAAAGAAACTGCGATTACGCAGTACGGGCTTGGCGCGACCAATGTTACCGGCCCGATGGGGAAGACGACTTACAAACAAATCGGTACTTGGCCGGACGGCACGCCGCACTTTGAGCAAGAGACGACGCGCTCACCCGAAGAGCAAAAACTGGCTGACCTGCAATACGCCGCCTATGGGAAGATGGGCGAGGCTGGCAATACGTTGCTCGACAAGATCAAGGGTTCGATCTCCACGCCATTCACCATGGATGCGGCGCGCGGCAAAGTCATCAGCGACATGCAAGCGCAATTCCTCGATCCGGAATGGAATACGAAGGCGGAGCAACTCGAATCGCAACTGCAAAATAAAGGCATCATGCCGGGCAGCGAGGCTTACAATCGAGCGAAACAGCAATTCTCGGACTCGAGGGCGCGCGCTTACGATTCGATGTATCTCGACGCCTACACAAAGGGCAATGACGCGGCGCTGAAAGAGCGCGGATTGCCGCTTGAGGAGTTGAATGCTTTGATTCGGGGGCCGACTGGTGCGCCGACTGCGCCGGCAGCGCCGACACCGGGCGTTGCGCCGGTCGATTACGCCGGGCTCGTTGAGTCGAACTACAAAAACGAGATGGCCGGCTATCAGGCACAGCTCGGCGCGATCGGCACCGCGGCGGGCGCCGGCTTCGGTGGATGGGCGAGCGGCGGCTTTAAAATGCCGAGCGATCGGCGCTTGAAGACCGATATTGAATTGATCGGTTTCGACCCGCGCGGCTGGGGTATCTATCTCTTCCGCTATCTGTGGGACCATCGGCAGGGCGAGCGGCGGACCGGCTACATGGCCGACGAAGTTGCGATCGTGCGGCCGGATGTGGTGGACGTGATGGCAGGCGGTTTCCTGTGCATCGATTACGGGGCGCTAGACCATGCCTAGTCCTACTTCGGGCGCTTACTACGACTTTCGATCCGACACGCCAGAGTCGACGCGGGCGCGGCGAAAGTTGCTGGATACGATGCTAGAGCAGGCGGCGACCTATAAGCCGCTCGGGCATTGGTCCGCCGCGCTCGCACAGGGCTTTCAAGGCCTCATGGGCGGGATGGGCATCAACGATCTTCGGCAGGAGGAAAGGGCCGATCGCACTGCGGCGGCGGAACCAATCAAGGCGCTCGGTACGCCGGGGCTCGACGATACGAGTCCTATTGTGCCGCCGGTCGCGCCTCCAGCCATGGTGCCGCCAGAGTTGACGCCGCCCGCCCCACGGGCGCCGATCCAGCCTGCCCCGCGCGTGCAAGCGCCCGACACGGCACCGGCTATGGCAGCCAGTGCGCCTAATCCGGCCCCGGTGGGGTATGACTTCCGCGGGCCGCCCGTGAACGGCGACCGCGCACATGGCCGCTATGGGGTCATGGGGGCACAGGTTCCGAGCTACACCAAAGAGGTACTTGGGGCCGAAATGACGCCGGACGCCTTCCTTGCAAATCCGCAGGCGCAGGACGCGGTTGCGAAAGCGATGGGGATGGAACCGGTTCCGCAGGCGCTCGCGCCCGGTGGAAGCTCGCCCATTCGTCAAAACGCGCCGGCCGGCGCTCCTGTGTCGGGGATGCCGATTCCCGCAGCCGGTGAGGCTCCCGCGGGGCCGGTCGCCCCTCCCGCGCCCATGGCTCCTACGGGGCCGCTCGCCCCTCCGGTTCCCGCGCCTCCAGGGGCGCGGCCGATTGCCGCCGCAGTCGGTGCCGAAGGGGCGAGCCGGGCGCCAGCTCCGCCATCGCTTGCACCCTATCTTTCCAAGGCAATCAACGAAAACGCCTATTCAAAATTGCAATGGGCCATTGCCAACTCGAATACGGCACCGCCGCATGCGGTCGCCGAAGCTTGGAGCGGGCTCAAAGCCAGGGCGGAGGAACTTCGCAAGTCTGATACGCCCATGACCCGCGAAGAGGTGACCACGCACGCCAAGGCGCAGGCGGAAGCGCAAACGGCGATTGGTGAGGCGGAGCTAAAGCGGCGCGAGATACTGAAGAGCCGCACCGGTCCGGAGACGGCGCAAGCGGTCAGTGGGATTCTTCAGGAGGCGCGGCAGTTGCCGGTCGATTTCGGCAAAGGAGCCTTCGAGCGCGGAACCGGTCCCTACGTCGGCAGTGCTGAACACATTTACGAGAATCCGCTTGGGATGATCAGCGGGCAAATTGGTCGCGGCCTTGGTGAAATAAAAAGCGCGATTGAGGGCGGCGCGCGTCCGGCAGAGGTGCAAGATCGAGTCCGCACCGTGCAATCGAATCTCGTCGCGATCCTGGGACCGTCGGTGCGCGCACCAGGGGCGCAATCAAACTATGAACTGCAACAGATCGAGGCGCAGGCTGGCGCGCTCGCGCGATCGACTGGCACGGAGGATTACAATCGACGGCTTGACGCGCTGGAAAAGAATGTCGGCACATTCCTCACACGCTTCGCCGATCCGGTTAAGCTCATGCATACGGTTGCCGGGCCACGGTCGCCGAACGCTCCCGATACGGTGGAGAGCGGTCAGAGCGGCTTGGCATCGCCGGCCGCCGTCGCCGGCTACACTGCGGCGCTCAAAAATATGCTGTCTCGGTCTGCGCCAGCGCAACCGACAATGCGCGGCATGGATGCGATGTTGCCAATTCAGGAACAAGGCAAGCGCGACAAACTCAAGCGCGCGATGATGGGGCAGTGATGTTGCGAGCCGGGCAAGATTGGTTCAGTGGGGTTGATGGGCGCATATATGCGCTCATGACCGCGCGCGATCTTTTCTCGCTGTCGCTTGACGATCGCATGCGGCGTTGCCTTATCGTAAAAAAATGGTGGGGGGCTGCGCCGCTCAATCGGGATATCCGTTGGTGCGTGATGACGCGCGAGTTTTGGGCGACCGTGCGTCATGAGGCGCGCAAGCGGCGCTGGCGATGGATACACGGAAGGCTGTTTTTTAAACTCAATGGGGTAATGCGATGGCAGAGTTGACAAACGCGGAGCGCAACAAAGCGCTGATTGAAGTGTTCGCTTCGCAATTCAATCCGGAGAGCGTCAAGGGCTTTGCCGGCTCGCCGAACGTGCACCCGACTGATGGCATTGCTGACAAGCGCGTGCCGGATGCCTACACCATGTCGATATTCGATCAGAGCTCCGGCATTGGCGTGACTGCGATCGTGTTTGGCCGGCAATTCTTCAAGGCCTATGTTGAGATTGTCGTCAGTCCAAACGATGGCATCGAATGCATGTCGAGCGCTGAAAGCTTCCGGCCGCTCATGGCCGGGATGCATCTCGCGTTCGCACTCGCGCGCTTCGGCGAGAGCTTGCGGGGCGAGGCTCCGCCGGTCGACAAAGAGGCAAAGTAAATGGACCCGACCGACCCTAATGCAATGTCGCCGGTCACGGCGCAATCGATGTCGTCAATGGCGCCCTACATGGTGCCGAACACGTTTGCAAAGCTACGGGCTGCGATGATGCAACAGCCGGCTATGCAGGCGCCGCAAACCGCGCCGCCTCCCGAATTGGGCTATGGTGGCGGCATGGGGTACGGAGGCTAAGCGATGGTCGATCGCGCGCTCTTGGAAGCAATGCTATCCGGTCAACAGGACATGCCGCCCGATGCGATGGGCGGCATTGGCATGGTGCCCGATGATCCTTTCGCACGCGCGGCGCTCCGCCAAAGCCGCTACGTCGGCGGGCGATACCAGGAGCCGCCACCACAAGCGCCAACGCCATCGCCTATGGCCGTGGCAACAAGCGCGGTCGACCCGTTCGGGTTGCCGTCCTATGTGACCGGGCTCGTATCGCCAGAGGCAAAGGAAAAGTGGCGCGGCAGTTACGAGGGCGACACCGGGCAATACATTGGCGGGCTTGCGCCGGTCCCGTTCGTTGGCGGGGCCGCTAGTACGGTTGCGAAGCCGATCGTGAACTTTGCGAAGAGCTTCCCGAAAACGGTGGGCGCAACGCTTGGTCTGACATCGGCGACTGAGGCGGCGGAGGGCTCGAAACAAATCTTTGAGCGCGCGGGCGAGTACACGCCGCAGATCGAGGATTTGAAAACCAAAATTGCCGCGCAAGAGGCGGACCTTAAAGCGCTTGGAGCGCAAAAAACTCCGGAGCCAGGGCAATTCAAAAGCGCGCGTGCACAGAAGGCGGCGGAAGGACGAGCCGCCGCATCGTCGGATCGGCTCACGCGCCAAATGGAATCTGTCACATCACAGCTTGAGAAAAATCGCGCGCGACTTGGCGAGGTGCAAGACATCCAAGACAAGATCAGCGCCGAAGGGCGGAGCAAAGAGGCAGCCGAGCGACCGCTTGTTGAGCGCGCACCTTGGACCGGTAGCCTGCCCGTTGTCGGCGGGGTGATCGCCGCAACTGCGGCCTACAATCCGCGCCTTCGTGCCGTGATGGCGCAACGCGCGCTAAGTAAAGACCTTGGCGATATCGCGCCGATGGCGGAAGTCGCAGCCGGGCGAACCATGATGACGCCAAAGGGCGCCCCACAAAAGCAGTCGTTCAATCCAACGGGTGGTGACATCACGGCAATCGAGCAGGCGCGCGAGATGGCGCGCGTAGCGCCGGGTATGCGCAGTGCGGGCGAGGGCGATCTACTGAAGGGGCTCGCCGCGGCGCCGGCCGGCGTGGTGGCTGCCGCAGAGGGCGCAATGTTGCCCTATCAAATCGATTGGGCGAATGCGGGCAAAGACACTCCCGCCGGTCGCGCCGCACGTGAGCGCTTTTTTACGGGCGAGGGATGGGGAAAGACTGCCGTCGCCTCGTTGGTCGGCGGCACGGGCTCAATGGTGGGCGCGAAAATTCCGACCCATCGCGCGCCGGCCGCGACGCTTGAAGGCGATCTCGCGCGAGCGACAGGAGCCGTCAACGCGTTCGATATCCGGCAGGCCGCTGCTGCCGCGCCCACGAAGGCAGTTGCGGCGCCGGGGCCACGGGGTGTGACGACTAATTCGATGCCAGTGGCGCCGGCCGCGTTCTCTCCGCAGGCTGCCAGGGCTCGCCAAGACATCGAGAAAATGTCAGAGAAGGACTTACGCATTGCGCTGCGCCGCGCGATGATGGGGCGTTAGTCGAATGGATCGAACATTGTTCGGGCTGTCTGATCCTGGTGCCAGCCAAGCTGCGGGGCAGCTCGCCGGCTGGCCAGACTCCCGGTCAATGGGCGGCGGCTTCGGCGGGATATTGAACAATCTTGGTCCGAAGTGGGGGCAACTCTCGTCGACCTTCTCCGACCTATCGGCGGGGGGCGATCCATGGCAGGCCATGGGTCGGATAGCGGCAAGAGGTGGCGTGCCGAGCGGCGCCGAAGCGTTTCAGGATATGCTTGGCTACGCGGCAAGGCAGGGCGCGCCTAGTACGGCAGCGCCGGCCGCGCCGGCCGCGATGGGTGCGCCGGGTACGGCAGCGCCGGCCGCACCAGCCGCGCCTAGTGTCGACACGGGCGCGGTAGCCGATCCTTCGGCCGTGGCGCCATCGCCGGCCGGGGCTGCGGGGCAGGGGGACTTGCGGCGGACGATGATGGCAGGGCAGCCACAGCGCTTTGCATTCGGCGGATGGGGGCGCGCTTAAGATGGCTCGCGACGGTTCCGGAAACTATTCGATTCCCAATACGTTCGTACCGAGCACCACGATTGCTAGTACGGCGGTGAATGCGAATTTCTCTGATATCGCCACGGCGCTGACAGGCAGCCTCGCGCGCAACTCCGAAGGGCCGATGACTGCGGCTCTCGTGTTGCATCAAAACGGTTTCAATTACGAGGTTGACCCGGATACGGGCATCAAGCGCACCGCCGCAAACGAGCAGGCGATTTTCTGCGGTGGCGCCAACGTTGTTGTTGTCGGAACGGCAACAGTCTCCATTGCAATTGCCGTCAACATCGTTGGTGCGCTTGCGGTAGGCGGCGCCATGACGCTAGGCGGTACGCAAACAATCACGGGGTCGAGCGTCGGGTTTGTCGGGCAAGAAATTATCTCGACGGAGGCGGCTGCAGCGGTCGGACCAATTCATTCGCTCTATCGCAATTCCGCATCGCCAGCGAATGCTGACTTTATTGGCGCGTATGACTTTTATGGCAATGACTCTGGCGCGAACAAAACACTTTTCGGCAGGCTCACTTTCCAGATCACTGACGTAACGAACGGCAGTGAAGACGCGGACTTTTTCATTCAAGCTATGATCGGCGGCACGGTGACAACCGTGCTGCGGTCGAGCGCTTCACAGATTCAAATTCCGGGCTCGCTCGCGGTCACCGGGGTTATCTCCGCATCAAACATCGTGCGCCCTACGGTTCAGAGATTCACGGCCGGGGCGGCAAACTACACGCCTTCGGCGGGGGTCTCTCATATCCGGGTGAGAATGTGTGCCGGTGGTGGTGGCGGCGGCGGCGGAACGGCCAACAATGGCACGAACGGCAACACGACATCATTTGGGGCGTGGACGTGCCTTGGTGGGACCGGCGGAACCGGCAACAGCGGATCGGGCGGCGGTGCCGGTGGCACGGGTGGCGCGGATGGGACTGGGACGCTTATCAATCGCGTCCCCGGTGGGAAGGGTTGCGGTTCCGCGAGTGGCAACAGCGGTATGTCAAACGCTGGCGGGCATGGTGGCGTTAATCCGTTTGGCGGCGCCGGGGTGGGGGGCGCGCTTGCCGCTGGCAGCAATGGAACGGCGAATACGGGCGCGGGCGGTGCGGGTGGTGGCGGTGCCAACGTTGGCCCCGGTTCGGGCGGGGGTGCGGGTGAATACGTCGAGTTTTTTGTCAACAGCCCTGGTGTGATTGCCTACTCGGTCGGCGCTGCCGCGAACGGTGGTGCGGCAGGAACGTTTGCGGGCGGCAATGGTGCCGCCGGGGTGATCTTCGTCGAGGAGTTTTACATATGAGCGGCGACAATTGGATGCGGGACATGCACCCGAACTTGCCTTGCGACGGATGGCTTGAGCGCTCGGACACGCCGCGATTGTTGGACGGATGGCTTGAGCGCTCGGATGTGCGGCGTTTACTGGGGATCGTAATCCTTGGCCTGCTCATCGGCCTTGTCGGCGGAATCGATTGGTCGCAGTCTGTGGTATTTTTGCCATAGCCAGCGCTGCCGCACTCGTGTTAATGCTCTGGCGAAACCAGGGCATTTTCTATGCGCTACGGCGAAAAATGGCCTACCTACGCGAAGCAATGGGACCGGATGAAGATCAAGCCGGCCCGCGCCGCCGAGTTCCGCAGGCTTGGTGAATATGCCGTTGAGCACCGTCAGCGCTACCAGACCATCCAAGACGCCACTGCGCATGATGGGCTTGGCCGTGAGGGCGAGGGCGTTCCCTGGTATGTGATCGCCGCTCTCCACCGTCGCGAGTCGGATTGCGATTGGGACACCTACCTCGGCAACGGGCAGTCGCTTCACAAGAAAACTACACTTGTGCCAAAGGGGCGCGGCCCTTGGCCTACGTTCGAGGCTGGTGCAATCGATGCGCTCAATGTTGACGGTTTGTCATCCGTTATAGATTGGCGACTTGAAAAGGATTTGTATTTTTCGGAAATTTTCAATGGCGCCGGCTATCACATGCGGGGCCTCCCGTCGCCGTACATTTGGGGCGGGACCAATATCCAGGTTGCGGGCAAGTTCCGAGAGGTGAAGAAAGACGGCAAATGGGTTTCCGTGTTCCGCTCGACGGAATGGGATACACAGCCGGGCGTCGCGCCAATCATCTTCGCCATCGCTCAAGTCGCAAACGATATCGAGTTTCTAAGAGAGACATGAGGAGGATTCTGAGATGATTGACAACGTGCCGGGTATGTCGCAGCAAAATGTGCCGGCGATGTCGCAACAAAATACTCAGCTCATTACGCAAGTGGTTTCGATCGCAGGAATGCTCGCCACTTCGTTTGGCTGGTTGACGCCTACGCAGGTTGCGGGAATCACAACTAACGTGCTGGCGATAGTCGGGCCACTGATGACGCTTAGCGGAATTGTTTGGTCACTGCTGGCAAGTCGAAAGAACGCCATTGTTGCAGAAGCGGCAACCGTACCAGGGGTCAAGAATATCCAGCTCACCAACACGACGGCGGGGCATGAGCTTGAGCAGGTTACGCCCGCAAACGTGACGGTCAATCGCAACTGATGCCAACGTGGCTTAACATAGCCTTGGCGTGTCTGCGCCTTGCCGAAGTGTTCTTTGACAAGGCGCGAGCGGCCAAGGATTTCAAGGCAGGGCAAGATGCGGAGATTGCGCAGGCGGCTATGCGTGTTCTGGAGAAATCCGAGTATGCAAAAAAGTCGCTGGAGGATTTTCGCGCTCGCCCTGGTTCCGCTGACGACTTCTTGCGCAGCCTTGAACCAAAGTCCGATTGAAACAGATAGTTTCTGTCAGACATATCAATCAATCGCAGGCATCAAAGGCGTGGGTTCGCTGAAGGCGCCAGCAGAGATAAGCAATCGTATCGCGACCAACGAGCGCACATATCTTTGTAGGTGCCAAGGCCGTCCTGACCCGCGCTGTGAAGGGGCGTAATGTTTCGGCGATCCCGTCGAAGCAAACTTGTGGGGAGTGTCACAAAATGAAGTGGTGGATTAGGTGGCTGATCGCGGCGGGCGCATTCGGGTTTCCCGCGACAGTGCTCGCGGCGGATATGGCGATCAAGGCGCCACTAGCGCCGCGCGTCGCAGCCTACGACGGCTGGGCCGGTTTCTATTTAGGCTTCGATGGTGGATTCAATCTCGGTTCATTTAGCCCGATATTCGGTAGGGGCGTGACCGCAACCGAGGTGAACCTTGACGACAACAGCGCCTTTATTGGCGGGCACATCGCCTACCTTGGGCAGAGCGGTAGCTTTGTCTTTGGCGTCGAGGGCGGCGCACAGTGGTTAGGCTTCAAGAGCCAAGCCGAGCTTGCGCCGGCAGTCGGCACCACGCCTGCAGTCCTGCTACAGCAGAAAATTGACTGGCTTGCCTATGCCAACGTGCGCGCGGGCTTCACGCCGTTCGCGCGAACGCTTCTCTATGTGACCGGCGGTGTGGCATGGGCGCATGTGAAAGGCGAGTTTATCAACCTCGCCGCGCTCGACACGAGCGCCGAACAATCGGTGACGGGGTGGAACCTTGGGCTTGGACTCGAGTTTAAGATCACTGAAAACCTTACGTTCGGCGGCGAATATCGGCATTATGATTTCGGCAAGGTGCAAGCGGCAAATCCGGCGCTCACTTTGACGCTTGGCGGTGTCGATAAGCTGACGGTTGACCAAGCCATGGGGCGGCTATCCTATCGTCTAAACTGAAGGAGCCAACGCCCCGCCCAATGGACACATCGGACATCAACGCGTTGGCGCTACTGGCAGTCGCGGTCTTGAATGCACTGTCAGTAGCGCTCTCTCTCATGAACAATCGCAACATTCACAAAGTAGAGGTTGCGACCAACTCCATGAAGGACGCGCTTGTTGCCGCAACTGCAAAAGCATCTGACGCAATTGGGGAGGCGAGGGGGCTGGCTAAGGGGCGAGCCGAAGAGAGACCGCCACACGAAAAATCTGGAGACACATGATGCCGATAAGTCTGATCTTCTGGGTGCTCATGCTCATCTGGCTTGTGGGCGAGGTTAGCGTCAACTACGGCTATGGCGGCCCACATGCCGTATGGGGCAGGAGCTTGTTCTTGTTTATCCTCTTCGCGCTTCTCGGATGGAGGGTGTTCGGAGCCGCGATACATAACTAGGGACCCGTCTGGGTGTGTACATTGTGGGCGGCATTCGCTATAAATGCCGCCCGTTTTGCTGTTTGAAATCGTTAATCGTCCGTTTTGAGAGTGTGCGCGATGATGTCATCGCGCTTCGCGGCGATAGCCTTGCGCACGCTCTTTTCCGTCTCTGCCTTTTCCTCCATTATGGCGCCCTTGGTCGCTATTACGTGCGCCAGCTCAACGAGCGCGCGTGCAGTCGCCAAGAGATCGCTAACTGAGCGGATCGGCTGCGCAAAACCGAGATTTTCGAAGGGTAGTTTCTCAATGCGCTTGGTTAAGCTGAGAGCCTCACTCCGCAAGTCCAAGCCCTCATCTATGGCCCGGTCGAGCAAATCGCCGATATCCGCTTCGCGCCTAACCATTGGTGACTCCCGTTTCGAAGGTGATCCTCATGTGCTGAGTCACGCTCTCAATCTCGACGTGAGGGTGGAGCGTGTGGAAGGCGAGTGCCGCCAGCTCTGGCGTTGGCGCCAGCGCGAAAGCAGGGCCGGGAAAGTCTGCCTCTAAGCCCATAAAGCCGGTGTCGACTTTATAGGGCTTGTGAAGGATCTCGAAAACGAAACGATTCTTCATGGCTGCCAATACCTCGCGACCAATGTTACGTGAGGCACGGGCGGGCGTGGTCGCCACTCGATCGCACCATAATTGCGAGTGCACTTGCCGCCACACAGGACGGCCATGGCGCGTTCGCGCGGCCATATCTGGTGACGCATGCTCACCTCACATGATCTCTTGCTCGGCTTGCGTCCGATGTACCAACACCGGTCGCCGCTATCGAGAATGCGAAAGCCGATGTAAGAGCCGGGGTGATCGGCGCGCGCCTGTGCGAGCGTCGAGTATGTGGGGCTGGCCATGGCCGGCATTGAGAAAAAGAGCGGTGCGCTAAGCACCGCCAAGGTGACGATACGCAACATGTGAAGGCTCCCGATGATGCTGTCGTAGTTGAGGGGTTAGGCTCTCTTTTCGAAGACGTGCACTGCCGGCATTTCGTCTAGCGTCCCGATATAGCGATAGAACGCCTGCGGTTCCGGTAGGGCCTCGTCCGATTTTCGGAGGCAAAATACTCGGTCGATCGCTGGCAGATGCGGGTTGCACGTGACGAAAAGCCTTATCCCGTCAAGGCCGTGGCGTACCCCTATGACCTGGGCAGCGGTCGGCAATTTGATGGTTTGCTCTGCCGGCTCGTATGTAAGTCTAGCCTCGGTGATAACCCGCTCGGTCCGGGCGTCGTCGGCCTTGGCTTGTGCTGGCACAGTTTTCATAAACGCGCTCTCCTGGTTGGTTGTGGTGGCAACAGGGGCGATGTAGCACCGTGTTGACATCGCGTCAACAGTTGTCTAGATTGCAACCACCGAAAAACGGGAGATAGGACATTATGACTAAGCCGAAGGGACCGAAGGCGAAGCCGGGCGATTGGGCAAAAGATTACCGCCGCAGGAACGGGATCACGCAACAGCAACTTGCTGATAAGCTTGGGCTTTCCAAGTCGCTGATATGCCGTTTTGAGAACGGCGAACGCGTGCCAGATATCGAGCTTGTGCCGACGATCAAGGCAAAGCTTGGCATCATGCCCCGGCTGGTTCGGCCGGACCTTGCAAGCATCCTCCGCTAGGGCAATCACAACGGGATCGATCGGGAGCAATGATCATGATCGCGATAGACGAAAACGGGAAGACGGATGTTGAGCGGGCAACCGATCGCGCAATGGAGGCCGCGGCCGAACTCGTCAACACGCCGGGCGCGGTAGTCGCCACTGCCGAAGTGTCGGGCGTTGCGCTCGGCGACGACTTGAAGTTGCTGACGGTGGAACAGGGGTGGGAGGCGTCTATTGAATGGAAGTCGTCATTGCAAGTGTACGGAAATGCAGAGGAACTGATCAGGGCGGGCGCGTACTACAGCGAGTCGTCGCCTGACGGTGAAAAGAGGTTTTGGCGCGCAATGGGCGAGGCGGTGCGAAAAGCCGAGCTACTAAAGACCGAGCTTTTAACATTCCTAGACGCCGCTCGCCGCTTTCCAAAATCGAGGTTCTAATGGCTGAAGAGCAACGCACCGTAGGGCCGTTGGTCCTTATGTCAACGGCGGTGGGCGTCTATTCATTCGATGATACTGGGCATGTGTACGGCTGGTCACCGCCCTATCGCATGAAGCGGACGGACTGGCTTAGGGAGCCGTTGCCACCACCTCCGCCACCACCTATCCCGTTTCGTTGGGGGCCGAATGGATGCTTGATATTGCTCGGCTACATGCTGACCGCATACGCTGCGGCTGTGACGCTGGCGATAATGGTGGTGGGGGTGATCAATGGATGATCCGTTGTCATTGGGCGAGCGTCGCATTCTGATCAATCAGCGGGCGCTAATGCTGGCTCTTCGGTGCCTCATCGGCGATATCAAGGTGACGCCAGCAATCGCCATACAGACGCTTCGAGAGGATGCGGACGAGACGCTAAAATTATTGCAGCGGACATCCAAGCGGAGTTGACAATCTGTCAACAGCCACATACACTCCAAGGGTCGAAACCAACCAATGGAGATGTTCGATGAAAAAGCTGTTTTGGGTGCAATATCAAAGCGTTGATAAGCAATGGTACGATCAGGCGCCGGCCGAAGATATGGCAACGGCCATTGAGCTTTGCGTTGTCTACCAGACGCGCTCGCCGCAAGTGCGCTACCGGGCGATCGAGCGGGCCGACAAGGTGATATATCCGGATCATGAAATCGATCCGGCTAAGGAGCTTGGCGCGTAATTAGAAGTTGACAGGCTGTCAACTATGCGGTACGGATAATCATCGGAAACGGAGGTTGACACGATGAGCACGAAATACCAAGTAGTTGACAGCCGAGGTAAGACCCACACGCGCACAACCGAAGAGCGGACATACACCCATGCCGTTGTCGCTCACTACCCGGAGCACAAAGGCCACGATGGCAGGACATGGCCCACTGCCGATCGCGTATCATGGGCCGGCTCGCTGCGGCTGGCACAGAAGAATGCAGGGACATGGAAGCGCGCCGCCTCCGTCGAGATTATTGAGGCGCAGGTTGTTGACAAGCGCGCAACAGTCAAGGCGTAGCCAGTCCGGCTACGCTGGGGAGGTGAGGCAGTCAAGCCCCCTCCCCCTCACTTAACCACAGCGTACCTGCAATACCTGCCATGCGTAGGCAGCAGAGCTAAAGCCTTGACAAGTCCGGGTTGGCCATGTTACAGCAACGCCACAC
>Ga0193705_1000004_pt1 | contig 50592 bp, 78 predicted proteins | sample U3m2metaG_FD_143045 | JGI IMG/M metagenome (GOLD analysis project Ga0193705, IMG submission 143045) | Soil microbial communities from a riparian zone of the East river system, Colorado, United States - U3m2 | ecosystem: Environmental > Terrestrial > Soil > Riparian zone | place: USA: East River... | reverse complement strand
AGTCATTGTCGGACATCAGCTAGTGATCGCCAGTGGGCCAGCAGCAGGTGTCTACGTCATCACGGCACCGGCTACAATCATCCAGGGTGGTAACACAAGCGTCTCAATCACACCGAACTTGCGTGGAGCAACGGCAGGCGGTGAAGTAGTGACACTGAAGCTGACACCTGTGGGTGTAGATGGGGTGCAGCTAACAGGAGCCAAGTTCACCTGGTTCTGGGGGATTGAGTTTAAGGCCATCTTCCCGTTGCGCACTCTGCAAGGCGGTGGCCAGATGTGGTCGTCGTTCAATCAGATCACAGACGGCAACAAGCTGATTGAGTGCTTGGTGCATGATAGCTCGGGAGGCTGCTTTATTGGAGAACAGAGCGGTAGAACTGAGCTCTATGGTAACATCTTGTACAATCAAGGTGTTGCTGAGGGCGACGGTGGTGGGCATCATGTGTATAGCCATCACACTGACACGACCAAGAGACTGAACATCGAGAAGAACATCATGTTCCAGGATGAGGGCATCGCTGCTCAGCTCTATGACGCTGCCGGCGCTGCAAATCCGATTAGGAACGTTGATTTCGTCTTCAACGTTGCGTTCTTGTCTGGCACGCTAAACAACCTGCCTAACATCGGTGGAGTAGATGCAGTAACCTTCGTTATAGGTGGGCCACAGAGGGTCGAAGGTGTTGTCGTTGACGACAACTTTACCTATCAGCCAGATGGTAAAGGCGATACGCATATCAGGATTTCGGAAGCTGGGCGGCTTATGGGAGTTGGCATGTCCGTGCAGCGCAATTACCTATATGGCGCTGGGATGGGGTTTGCCAACTTCCGTATTGCAGCGACGATTGATCCTGGTGTAGGCACGATCACTGTCGGAAATAACACGCTGCGCGTTCCGCCGAATCAGAACAACTCGCGACTGATCTATGTCGTTGAGAACGGCGGAGCTGGGTACACCTGGGGGCCGAATACATACTATCGCGCTGCGGGAGCAGGCGAGCCGCCTATTGTCGCGTTCAGAGATGCGACGGGCAGCTTCCGCACCTTGGCGCAGTTTCTAGCTGACTGCGGATTCAGTGGGGATACGATCCAGAATGATCCCACGACGACGATCGTGTTCCTCATTCCGGTGACAAAGTATTCGCCCGGCAGGGCGCATGTGATATACTACAACTACGCGAGTCTGGCCAACATTCCTATCGCAGCTGGCCAGCTCGGTTCGATTCTCAATGTGGGTGATACCTACGTCGTTCACGATGTGAGAGATATCTGGGCGGGAATGGGAGGGCAGCCTGGTTCGCCTGTGCTTGGCCCCACGGTATGGAATGGCGCAGCTGTCAATCTACCAAACACCCAGCTCACAACTCCCGTGATGTCTGGCTCACAGTGGGGTATCGGGAATGAGACGACGCCTGCCAATACTGCACCTTTCTTCAACGCCTTTCTCATTCGAAGAACGGCAGTTGGAGCAGGTGGCGGAGGCGGGCTGAGAAAGAAACTCACAAAGGTCTCAACTGTGTCGGAGATAACGAATGTTGACTAATCTCTCTCCGTTTGCGCGTGAAGCACTCTCATTGTCATTTGGCCTATTGATTGGGCTATTAGCTGGCCGATTGCTCTGGCGCGTGAATAGAGACACTGGTCGGCCACCTGTGATAGATCGAATCACATTGCCTAATCGGTTCAAAGTTGTCCGTAACGACGGAGTGGTAGTGTACTCAGGCGATGACGCTAGACAAGCCGGCCATGTGTATCGAACTACAGAGCTTCGTAGTAAGGAGCATGTTGACTTCTACGATGACGACCAGTGGCGTGGTGTGAGAACCTTTGGATCGAGCGCATGAATCTACTAAATGGTAAGCTCTATGATCCCGCTACGGCGGTGAATAAGGTCACTACCGCAGCGCTAGCGATGACTGCGCTCGACACGACTAATCTGCGACTTCTGTTTACTGTGCCCGCGTCAGGCATAGCACGAGTCGTGTTACGTGGTACTATACATGGCGCAACAACGTTCCCGGCAATCTTACTGGGTGTAATGGACGGTGCTGTAGTAAAGGGTCGTCAAGCCCCACTACAGGTTTTTAGCAACGTAGCTACTGCGATAGCGCACGTCGTTGCGGACTTTCTCGTTACCGGCCTGACACCTGGAACAGCTACGACTTGGGATGCTGCCTATGGAGTTGAGACCTTGGTAGCAGCGACTGGTCTCAAGTACGGCGGTCCGAACAACGCGACAGCGAATGACGCTTGGGGCGGCTTCGCGTTTGAGATTTGGGACCCTTGTGATGAGTACACGCCAGCTGCTAACGGCGTTCCGCCAACCACAGCGACACGTACTATTCTGCCAACAGCGCTGGTAGGTGGTCGCATGGACTCTTCAGTCGGCGCAATGGCAGCTAACGTGCTGACTGCAGCCGCCATAAATGCCGCTGCCCTAAATGGAAAGGGCGACTGGAACATAGGCAAGACTGGATACGCACTCACGGCCGCTGAATACATAGCGCTTGTGAATCTGGTCTGGGACGAGTTGACGACCGAGGGGCGAGTCGCTAGTAGCTATGGTCAGCTGTTCAAGGACAATCTTAATGCTGCAATCTCCTCACGCGCCGCACCTGGCGCTGCGATGGACTTAGTTGTTGACGCTGTTGATGCTCTTGCGTTATCAACTGACGCTGTTGACGAGATTTGGAACGCGGCGTTTGCTGAGCTTCCGCAAGCGGCGCCTAGCGCGACTCCAACAGCTCGTGCAGCGATCATGCTTATGTATATGATGGCGAGAAACGCAAGCAAGAGCACTTCAACGGAGCGAAGAATTCTCAACGCTTCTGGTACTGTCATTGCTAAAGCTCCTATGAGCGATGATGGTACCACGTTCGACCAGGGCGGGCTAGTAAGTGGGCCATAGTGGCGATTGACACAGAGGAGAAACGCAGATCGACTCTTGGCGTCTTGGCGATAGTGAGAATCCTGCCTGTGCCTGATCCAGGCGTTGATGCAGCTGAGCGCATGGCCGTCTGGCTTTATAGTGGAATAGCTGCTGGAGGTGGTGGAGGTGGAGGTGGTGGAAGGACGAAGAAGCTCATCAGTGTCGGTATCTACGAAGCAAAAATAGGTGAGCTAGACTAATGAACTTACTTGGTCTTTTGCCTGGAATACTTAAAACTGTCGGAAAGGTGCTTGGCATCGGCAAGCTCACAGAAGCTGCTGAGGCCTTGAGCACAGCAAGCATTTCGCCTGAAAAGCAAGCGGAGTTGCAGCAGGCTTTGCTGGTGCATGAGAAGGAGATGAAACAACTCGCAGTAGATGAGCTCAAGGTTGTTATGAGCGAATCTCTGGCGATGATTCAGAGCGAGGATAAGTACACAGCTCGCGCTCGACCAACGATGCTTTATGTTGCTACAGGAATCACAGCTCTGCTATGTGTAGCTGTAGGCATTGCTGTCCTGAGGCATGGTTCAGTAAGCATGGACACAGTCGCCGCAATCACTTCTCTAATGGCCCCGCTGTGGGGTGTGTCTGGATGGTACGTACACAGCAGAACAAAGGAGAAGATCAGCAATGGTACAAGCTGACGCGGCAAAAGATCTTGTTGGCGGACTGGGATTGCCGGGAGCTATAATGGCACTAGCAATCGCATTCTTCTACGGTATCAAAGCAGCGCAGGCCTTAAAGAACGGCAAGACAGGGACGCATGAAGTTTCTGGGCTGTCGTACAAAGATGCCATAGCTATATCAACTAACGCCGTTAGCTTGGCGGATAAAAGCAAAGACGCGATCATGAGTAACATTGACAAAACTAGGCACGATGTCAATGGTAACTTGATGACTGTTCAAGTGAATCTTAGCGAAGCTGTTGACAATCAGACTGAGCGACTTGGACAGAAGCTCGACAAGATTGCTGAGCTTCTCTTACGAAAAGGCTCTCGTGGCTGAGTACTACGTTTCTCCAACTGGATCAGCCGCCAATCCTGGTAGCGTCACACAGCCGTGGTCGTTTTTGTACGCGCTCGCGGGTGCGGGAGGAGCGATCGTCGCAGGAGATACGATCTGGATGCGTGGGGGAACGTACACGCAAGGTACTACGTTCATTGTAGCACCAAGTGGTGCTCTGAGTACTGGATTAGACGATCCAGCCGGCAAGATCAAGTGGAGGAACTTCCCGCGTGAGCTTGTTAGTATAACGACAACTGATGCAGGCATCGAGGTCATTCGGGTTGACGGGAGTTACAACTGGTTCTGGGCTACGCTAGGTAGAGCTGAAGGGATTGAGTTCTGGCGCAACACGTTAGTGCGTAATGACATCAGAGGCACCAACATCTGGTTCGGGTTCACGCCTCAGACAGGAAATAAGCTGATTCATGTCATCACGCGTGATGGGTCTAACGGAGTGCTTAATGGCGGCTTCAATCCTGACTACGACTATGGAGATATGGAGCTGTATGGAGTCATCGCTTACAACAACGGCGAAGAATCAGCCGTCTTCACCACGCATGGATTCTACTTCAGGCACCAAGGTAGTGGAACTAAGGCGAAGGTGAGTAAGTGTATCTTGTTCAATCAGATAGGCTACGGCTTGCATCACTGGTCAGAGCACACTGATGGACTGCGTAATATCGAGTCGGAAGACAACATCATCTGGGGGGCAGGTGTGCTTGGTAGTCTTACAGGTGATGTGCTTGCGAATATACTGTTTGCAGCAGCCAACGGCGTTGGAGCGCCAATTAGGGGCTGTACATGCAAGAGGAACATTCTGCTTCAGTTAAAACAAGACGCAAGGTCGTCAGCTCAGCTCATTGTTGGAGGGCTGAGCAATGAAACAAATGAGGGGATGGAGTGCGATGACAACTACATTGTCGGTGGAGGCTGGGATCAGACCTTTGCGACAATCAGGTTGTTTAAGTTCCAGCTGGCTGGTGCGAGCTTGTCGTTCAGGAGGAACGAGGTCATTCCTCTGCATGACGCCAATATCCTAGAGAACACGCAAGCTGGCGCGCTGACGTATACTGCTTGGGTGGACAACAAGTGGCATCACGCCTCCGCGACTGCTGGCTGGCGACAGGCAGGAACTAATAAGACTTTTGCTACGTGGAAGGCTGATACAGGCCTTGGATCGTCCGACGTAGCTGATCTGCCAAAGCCGACAGTAACAAAGGTGTTCGTGATTTCAGTAAATAAGTACAACGCAGGCTATGGCCATGTGTGCTTTTTCAACTGGGAGATGACACCGACGGTGCAGGTGAACGTGTCTTCGATCCTTGCAGTTGGAGACAAGTTCGAGGTTTACAACGTGCAAGACATCTTTGGCGAGCCTGTACTAAGTGGAACATACGGAGGCGGAAATATCACGCTGCCGACCGAGGGCGTAGGACCACCGCTCCCTATAGGAATCACGCCCAGGCCGCCAATAGCGACGAGCCCGTTCTTCGATGCTTTCTTAGTCAAGAAAGTCGTAGACGTCATTCTACCAGCTGCTGACTGTCTTACGCCTACGTTATCCTTTCAGACGCCACTCACACCGGCGTTTACGCCTGACTGTGGGGAGTGATGAATCATCTACAGCTAAAAACTCTGTTACGTAAGCGAATCGGTAGTCCGTCGCTAACGGATGTACCGGATGCTAACTTAACAGAGCACTTGAACAACTCGGTAGTTGAACTGATGGATCGGTACAGGACGCCAAAGGCTAGGGATAGAGCGAAGTTCTCGACCACCGCTGGAGCTGATAAGTACCATGTCGACTCCGTAGCAGACGCTGTGCTCAAGGTTTGGGACAGGACGAATAACCGCCGGCTGGAAAAGGTCGGAGTGCGCACTGTGGCTGATACAGAGTGGGATGGCCTGGCTGCCCAGATTCGAGGAAAGCCGGAAAAGTACGCACGCTTCCAGGGATACATTCAGCTAATTCCGATCCCTGATGGCGTCTATGTAATCGAGTTCTACTATCACGCTATTCCGGTAGCACTCGTCAACGACGGGGATGTACCTCAAATGCCACCTGCATGGCATAGAGGTATCGCTATCTATGCGTCGTACTTGTACTACGCGGACGAGAACAAAGACCGAGCTAAGGCGTCTTCTGACTATAACGAGTTTTCTACCTGGGCGTCAACCAAGCGTGACGAGATCGCAGAGGAAGCAGTTGACATTGACTCAGGAGTCGAGCTTCCGACGCTTTCTCAAGGATCGAGTAAACGCCTAGACTTTGACCATAGTAGCTAACGCAGTCGAACCTTGTCCGAATCCGGACAACTTTTCGTTGAGGAGCATGTATGGCATACACGGCACCGTGGGATGAGACAGCACCACTAGGCGACGCTACGCAGGCGAGTGATATTGATCTCCTGTTTCGGCAGCTGAAGCGTGATCTTAGAGAACGGATCGCTGAATTAGTCATAGACTTTACAGTCGATCCAGTTCGACCAAAGATCAAGCTGCTAGGGATGTTCACTACGACTGTTGGTACAGGTGCGTCGACTGGTACTGTCCAACTTCGGGCAGTTACTGTACCTGCTAACGCAATGGGGCCGAACGGCGCTTTGCGTATTACTGTCGGATTCAAGATCACTGGTGCAGCAGGAACAAAGACTCTTCGATTAGACTTTGGCGCTGGTTCGCTTTACGTAGATACGTGGGCGGCCGGTGAGACTATCCACGGTATCGCTGAGTTCTTCATTTACAACAAGGGAGCTACGAACTCACAGGAAGTCTTCTGTCATGCTACAGCTAGCGACAACACCGGGCTGCAGCACTCAGGCGTTAACGGTGGGAGCGAAACCACCGCGCAGGATACAACAGTCGCACAGGATGTAGCTATCTCTGGGCAGACTGCAAACGCCGCGGATGAAGTAGAATGCACGTTCTTTATCGTGGAACTGCTTCGCGCTGCATGAGCCTGTGCAGATACCTTCTTCAGTGGTGGAAAATGGCTAGAGCTGCTGGACATAGGCAAGTACCGACGATGAGACCGCCGATTGACAATCAGTTGGCGCCGGAGGATTTGTCGTTCTTTCGTCCTGCGAAGGGCATGAATGTAGCAGCACCACTGAGCATGATACCGCGGGAGTTTTCTCCCTTTACGAAGAACTTCATTCTACACCGCGGGCATAATAAGTCACGGTCGCCAGTTGGCGTTGTTGGTGGTGCGTCAGCTGATCCTGTCATGCTTGCATTTGAGTTTCGATCACTTGACGGGACGATATTCATTCTACGATTCACCACGAAGAAGCTTCAACGGCTAGCTGGTTCGACGTGGAGTGATGTAGCAGGAGCCACATTCACCGGCACGATTAGTGACTTCTTTACAATCACTACGTTTGGTGAAAGGCTTGTATTCAGCAATGGAGTAGACGGTCTGTTCGTGTTTGATCCAGGAGCAGTGACCGTCTCTCAGATCACGACGAGTGCGGAGGTTCCGAAAGCGAGACATCTAACGACCTTTGCTGGTCGTGTCGTAGCAACAAATGTGATAGATTCCTCAGGCACTAAGCGAGGTCGCGTTCGGTGGTCAGCTAAGTTCGATCATACGAAGTGGGATCCTGCTGTTGATTTAGGCTCAGGATTTGAGGATGTAACGTCGTCTCCAAATCCAGATGCAGATGTCTGTCATGCGACGTTGCCAGTAACTGATGAGCTAGCACTACTAAGCAGACGCCGTAGTGTTTATCTGATCTCAGTGACTGGCATAGCTGATGCGCCTTTTAGATTCAGCATGTTGCACGATCAGCTCGGCACGGAGTCGCCGTACAGTATCGTAGCTGTGCACGGCGGCATCATGGGCTGGTATGAGAACGACTTCTATTTCGTTTCTCATACAGGCGTTACGCCTGTCGGTACGCAGATTGCAGACAGGCTGCGCGAGCTAATAACGAGCCCAAGAGACATGTGGGGAACCTACGATGCGTACAGAAATGAATACCGCTGTATTATCAAAGAGGATAGCGCAGTTTGGCGGTACTCGTTTCCTGACCAGGGATGGACAAGGGATGAGTATTCGTTCGTACCTCGAACCATTGAGGCCGTTGGTCGTTATACCACTGGAGGTCTTACTATCGACGAGCTAGTCGGAACGATAGATGGTCTCGTAGGAACGATCGACGAGCTTGGTGGAGGTGCGGTTATTAGGGGCGGAGCGTATCTGACGCAACCGAGCTACGTTGTCAGAGAAGATACAACGAGAACGCAGGATGTGAACACATCAGGAAATGCTATAGACGCTCCAGTTGAAATCCAGACGGGGCTGATTCTGCCAAAATCACCGCTAGAAAGAGTTGAGGTAGCGGAAGTTCAGCTGGAATACGAGGCGAATATCGGACAGACGTTGATCTTCGATTACTCAACTGATGCTGGAGAGACGTGGTTGCAGTATAGCACCGTTGACATCGTGCCGACAAGCGGACCTGAGGTGTTGTCAGTGAGGAGAACAGTTAGCGGAAAGAAAATGCAGGTTAGATGCCGTAGCACGACGCTTGGTCAGTTGTCGCTGCTTTCGCTGCACGTATTCGCTACGCTCGGAGGGAAGATCAAGCCGTGAGGTTAGATAGAGTTATAGCAGACGTTCAGACTTCGCTCGGCAAGGTAATTGACGCTTTGCTAAACAATCTAACGTTTGTTGATAACTTCCAGGCGAAGATCATTGTAAGCATGACTACGCCTGCGGGAGCGAATACGGAGTTCACGATCAATCACAATCTCGGCGTCAAGCCGACAGCTTATATCTGGAACGTAGATCAGAACGCAGTAGTTTACGACTCAAGGAGAGTAGATTGGACAACCCAGCAGATATTCTTGAAGTGCACAGCAAGCAGCGTAAAGCTGACACTGATCATAGTGACGTAGTTCTGCGCCAAGGCAGGTTCACAGTCAGGCATCTTAGCATGACTTGGCCGAAGCTTCGTCTTGTCTGGGAGCGGCTTCAGGAGTTTCGGACGCTATTCTCCGATTTAACGAAGGGCGATTTGGACAACTTCCTTCGCTATATCGGTAACGAGTCGACACTATGGCTAGAGATTTGGGAAGAGAAGCGGCCAAATGCTCCGCCAGAGTTGATAGGCATCTTCATGTGCGAGGGCTTGCATCGCGTAGTTGACATAGACGCGCATATTCTCTTTTTCGACAGAGATGTTGCTGGCCGAGTGTCTGTATGCAAAGCAATCACAGCCTGGCTTTTCGCGACGCTGCCGATTCAGCGAATCACTGTCGAGCCGTCGCAGTTGGCATACGCAGCTATTCGGTTAGTGAGAAATATCGGTTTCAAGCAAGAAGGCAAGAAGCGACAGGCGTTGTTACTCGGTGGTAGGTGGGTGGATGTTTACATCTTTGGACTAACCAGACAGGAAGCTGCCCATGCCCTTTCTGACAGGTAAACAGGTCGAGACGTCTCCGAAAGACGTTCAAGGCTTTAGGAAGCAGTTGTTCGACTTCCTAAGCAGCCAAGGACTCGGAACAGCGCTCACTGGCGCTAACGAAAACATGAACTTTGACGCTTATCGTCAGCAGTTCGCGCAGCGGAGAGCCGAGACGCTCGCACAGGCGAAGGAAGGCGCTGGGACTCTGACTGGTAGCGGCTTCGCTAACATCTATGGCGCAGCTGCGGGACGATCGGTGAGTGACGAGAACTCATTCTTAGCTCAACTCCAAGAGCACTCGCGGCAGGCTTCAGCTGATAGATATCTGAGACTGCTAGGTCTGCCGGCGGCTTATGTAGGAGGAATGGGGCATCAGCCTGGATTCCTGGACTATCTATTCAAAGGTGCTTCGCTCGCGTCTAAGTTCATAAATACGGGCAAGGACAATCCGGATGATCCTTTGGGCGGCGGTAGCAGTGGTAGTAGTGGATCAGAATGGAGTGATGCTGGTTATAACTTGGGAGACCTCGGATGACAATTCCTATCGTTCCAGGACCCTTTAGCTTCTTAGAAGAAGCTGGCCAAGCTGTTGGTGACATTGGAGAAGCACTAGCGAAAAAGAGGACACGGCTCGATACGGAGGCGAGGGCGAGGCTCAGTGATATTCTTCAGCTAATCAATGCTGGAGCTGAGCCAGCGCCGTTTCTCGCGGCTGGAGGGCAGGCGCTAGAGCGGTTGAAGCTAGCTCCGCCTGGACAGGGAGCAAGACTACTCACTGGCCCTGCGGAGCGAGCGAGGATACAGCTTGAGCTTTCGCGGTCAACAGGGAGAAAAGAAGCGGCGGGAGCGACAACTGCAGAAGTCGGTGCTGAGTTTGCTCGGCCAACGGCTGAAGCTGGACTGACAACGGCTGAAGCGGGCGCACGGCAAGCTACTGCAACCGCTGCAGCGGCCGAATCGGACTTGGGGGTTAGAACACGAATCAATCAGCTCGTCACGGAAGAAGCAAAAGACCCAGAGAAGGGCTTTGGCTTGCTAGCGCTGCGCGCAGCAGCTGGAACGCTACCATACTACTCTGTCTTGCTTCAGACAAGGTACGGAAACAATGCACTTGAACGACAGCAGAATGCGGATAGGTTCAAGCTGTTCTTCGAGCCGTTAGATAATGCTGCTCCTACTTGGCAACAGAGAATAAAGGCATGGGAGCAGCGACGGACAGTCGAGACGCTGGGCCATGAAGAAGATAAGGAGTTCGTCAAACAGTGGGAAAAAGACAATCCTCAGCCGACGCTTCAAGCTGTGCAGCAAGAACTGCTGGAGGAAGCAGCAAGGCAACGGGGGCTGACGCCTGAGCAATATAACGCAGAGCTGGATAAGACAGTTGGGCTTGTGCGTGAGGCTGAGGCACAACACTTTCCTGCGGCCAAGGTACAAGCGCTGCAGCAGCGTGTAAACGAAGTTCTTTCAGGCAAGAAGACGGCGCAGCAAGCGGAGGAAGAAATCACGATCTTCTACCGCTCTCGTGGGAGTGCGCAAGCACCACTAGACGCACAGCTGGATATTCTCCAGTTCCGGAGCATGCTACAAGGAGCGCAGCGTGACTCAACCAGGCGGCGTTAGTCCACAGCAGCCAGACTTCTATTCGGTCAAGCCGACAGAGCCTGCAGCTCCAACGCAGGATTTCTACGCCGCGCCAAAGCCGCCTGAAGACTATTACGCTAAACCGCCAGCTACTGCGGGCCTTCCTGAGATAGCGCGTCTTGGTTCTGATGCGACCTCGACGCTCGGCTTGTTTCAGCCTGAGGAAGCGCCGTTCAAGGTCAGACACCCGGTTCTAAACGCGATTTTCGTCGAGCCGATAAGAGACCTTGGTACCTTCATCTATCATGGTCTTCGGAGTGGTGCAGCAGGGAGAATGCCGTCACCAGTTTATCAAGAGCAGGCAGGGCGAGAGATCAATCAGTATATTCAAGCGCTACCCCCGGAAGAGCTCAAGCGCACGCAGCGAGGATTCGCACTCGCAGCGTCGTTTCTACCGGCCGGGTTAGTCAGCGACGCTGCTGCGCCATTGCTTGCGCGAGTAGGTCTTACGACTGGAGCTAGGGCTGTCGCAGCAAGAACAGCGACGTTTCTTGCCGGAGAGTTTTTAGGCGGTGCGACTTATGGAGCCATTGAGCCACTAGCACCAGGAGAATCTCGCGTAAAGAACATACTCACCGAGGGTGCAGTCTTTGCTGCAGCTGGTGGAGTATTCCATGCAGCAACAAGCGCGCTCGCCTGGGGATTCAAGAAGTACATTACTGCGAATCTCGGTATTCGAGGCGTTGCTCGTGCGACAGAGAAGCTGAACGCAGTCAAAGCGCAGCTTGTCGCTTCTGGCACGAGCTTCGACGCGCTACCACCGCAGGTAAGAGATCAGATTCTCAAAGACGTCTACGAGGGAACAGTTGCAGAGCTTGAGCATGACCCACTGAGAGTCGAAGGCTTTTTGCGGAATGAGCTGGAAGGCTACGCGGATAGACCTCCAGTCTCACCGCACGAGAAGTCGCTACTGCCTGATCCTGACCAGCCATTCGCTTTTGCGGAGCCATTAGAAGCTCCACCGAAAGGTTTTGAGCCAACTGCTGCCGCTGCTACGACAGACGTTGAGCGCGGCACTGCGGAGCTTGTCGGTCTCCAACCTACGATTGCTGAGCCGCCTTCGAGACTGCCCAAAGGTCGGAAGCCAAAGGGCTTCGAGCCGACGGCAGAAGAGCATATCACTGGCATTGTTGTTCGAGGGCGTAGTGGCAAGACGTATCCGGGCACTACGCATCCACAGGCGCTAGCAGACGCAGTTAATAGCGGTGTGCCCAGGTCGGAGTTTGAGGGGACAGGAAATCATCCGTACAATCTCGAAGATAACATGGGTGCTTCCACTAACCTTCGTGACTTCGTTGGCAGAGCGGAAGCAGGCCGTGTTGCAGATAAAGCAGCGCAGCGTGATGCCTCGCGAGCAGGAAGTAAACTCCATTCCTTCGACATTGAGGGCTTTGGGCCTAGTGCATTGAACCCAAAGACTCCTACGACAGGTATCACTCCTGAAGCTATGGCCGACATCGCTGTGCAGGATGCAGTTGACCGCACGCCTGTTAAGGATGTTTCTTCGCCGGAGATCAAGACAGTCATCGAGACTGCGAAAGAACCTCCTATTGTACCTCCGGATAGGATAGACCCCGTGGAGCTGGTGGGAGAGGTACAACCTGAAGGACAAGTTGGGGAGTCTGGGTTAGACGCGCTAAATGCGGCAGCGAGGATGCACGACGAGGAAATTGACGCACTTCAGCGCGAGTTCATGAAGATGACTGGTCTTGACCAGCCACCGCCAGTTACAGGACTCGACTTGCTCAAGGCAGATATGCAGAAGATCGGCTCTGCCGAAGCGGAGTTTGCGAGGGAGTACGCTAAGAGCGTAGCCGAGAAAGGGAGCCGTGGAGGCTTTGCTATTCCACGTCTGCTTTCTTCCGTAGCGCTTGGAGGCAGTGGAGCAGGGCTGATGATTAGCGCTGCTAACATGGACGAAGATAACGGCGCAAAGAATGTCTTCTGGATGCTAGGTGGGCTGTTGACAGCAGCTGCGCTACATCAGGGCATTAAAGGCTGGGCGTTAGAGAGACCTGATGTAGGGAATGCGATGAGCAAGTTCCTTCGCGGCTATACACAGAAGCTCATTCTCAACGCCGCGCCGCAGTTCCTTATGCGGAATGCTGGAGCGAAGGAAGGCGCTCGCCGGTTCATTGAGACGATCACTTACTCAAGGGAAATAGCACACAACTACCGAGAGAAGCTTTTGCAGCTCATTCCGCAGAAAGCTGAACGAGCCTTCATGCTCTCGGTAGATGAGATGAACGCAGTGAAAGGCATTTTCCCTGCGGAGTATCACGCGCTAACACCTGCACAGCAGCGTGCGGCTGTCGCGACGAATCAGTTTAACCTTCGGTTGCAGCAGCTTATGCGCGCTGAAGGAATCGAGGAAGAGTTTGCTCAGAACTACGCAAGGCGCGTCTTGCCTGCTGAGACCTTCGATCGCTGGAGACAGCAGGGGTATCGTCAAGTCAATCCGACCACGAGGCGGCGTCTAACGACACTTCGTGAGTTCGAGGACTTCGCGCAAGCGCACGGCCTGCCGGCGCCGACTATTCGTCCTGCTGACGTTCAAGCGCTTCGCATCACCGAGGCTTACCGCGCTATTGGTAATGTCAGGATGCGGAAGACGATGACAGGCCTTGGGCTTATCAAAGATGGGCCAAAGACGATTAACGAAGCCATGCCTCAATACTGGCGTGTCATTCGAGGCGTGCCAGCGCTGAGAGAGAAGATCGCGCCAGAGGCAGTTGCAAAGGCCATAGAGAACCTCTCGTCACCTATTGCTTCACGCAGCGACATTCTAAACGCTGCCGACCAGCTCAAGAGCTACTGGATGAGAGGCATCATGTTCTGGTTCTGGGAACATGGGCTGAATAGCATGCGAGCTGCGGCGCTGACAGGGCTGAATCCGCTGGCTATGAACCGAGCATGGAAGGCAGTTCATGACGCTGATCCAGGAGTTCTAGAGGCGTCGAAGTACGGTCTCAACCTCCGAGCACGGACAGACTACGGCCTTCGCAATGCTAAAGCAATGGAGGAGCTTGTTCAACGTGTAGGGAACATCCCTGTTCTCGGGAAACTTCAGCGTGGTGGCGCTTGGCTTGTTGAAAAGCAAGACCGCCTGCTCTGGGATCAGATCGTGCCGTCAATGCAGTATTTTACGTATTCGCAGAAGATGCTCCAGTGGGCGGAAGGTGCGAGTGGTAAGTTCCTTCCAGGGTCAGCAGAGTATACTGCTGCAGCAAGGCGCGCAGCCGACTTCGCCAACACTGTCTATGGTCGCGTTCCGACAGAGCTCGCTAATCCACAGCTCATGCAGCTTATGCGCTTGGCATTCTTCAGCCCGCAGTGGACGAGCTCTCGGATTGCACTAACTGCTGGTGCAGCTGGAGAGCTTGGACAGCTCGCTGCTGGTGAGCTTAAGCTTGGCGATGCAATGTACTTGCCTCTCAAATTGCGGCAGGTTGCAGCTACCATCGCTGTTACGTGGACATTGAGCAAGATGCTCTCGGGTAAGGAACCTGAGTTCAATCCTAACACGACGAAGTTCTACGCGCGCACTGGCTGGCGCAACGCAACTGGTCGTGAGATGGGGCTGGATGTTCTCGGTTGGTGGCAGGACGAGTTGAAGCTCTTTAACAACCCGCTTGAGTATTTGCTCGGAAGGCTCAATCCAGCCTTCAAGGTCGCCGGTGAGACAATCACAGGCAGAGACTTTGCTGGCCGAGATATGACTTATCCGCAGCGGCTAGAGAACCTCGCTCGGAGCTTTGGCCCGCCTACGGAAACAGTTGAGTTCGGAGCGCGGGCGCTTACTCCCGGTTCGCCGTCAATCTCTGGTGGAGAGTTTGCTCAGCGAGTCAGTGGCATAAGCGCTACGTTTAACGTATCCGCGCTACCTCGTCCTATGGACGCAGCAGTTGCTCGGTTCTCGGAGAAGCTACTCACTCGAAGCGGGTTACCGAGGAATGAGTATCTCGTCTTTGAGCTAAGCCGACTGCTACGTAGTAACATCTTGAGCGGGCAGGACCTGATTGATAATCGAGTGATTACATACCTCGCTTATCGCCAGCGAAACTACGGCATCCAGCATCCGCTCGGTTTCAGCAAAGACTGGCTCTGGGACAGAGGCCGAAAGATCCTAGCGGACTTTTAACTGATCGAAGTTGTCTTGAATCTGCCACATCTCGCGAGCGCAGAAGCCAGCGAGAAAGCCGATTTCGAGATCAGGCGGCATGGGTAGCTCAGTCAGACCAAGGGCATTCTTCAGTCCTTGAGTGATTGAGCTACCGTCGTCTACTGTCATTTCGACAGTGTCGCTAGCACCAGTCTTTACGCGAATTACCTTCACTTCCCACCACTTACGATGTGGAGGTTCCCTGTGCTTAAGAAAACGCACCTGACGGTTAAACACAGCTTCAGCGTCGTTGAAGTCAGATTCTACCACCTTCCAAGGCGTTGCCAGAACCTGCATACCAGCCTCCTTATTTCAAAGTCCCATGCTACGCTAGTTAGTACCGTAGCGACGAAAAGCCCGAGCGCCCATGAATCATAGGCGCCCCATATGGTAAAGACCAACACAAACCAAAGCGCTATCCCTATCATTCGACACGCTCGAAGTGGTCAAGGTCATCGAACTTCTGGTCAGTGAACGTACCATCAGAGTTCCAGTCTCCGCCCCATCTAATCTTAATGCCGAGTTCGTTAGCTTTCGCCTTCACGTAGCCAGCGAAATGATAGAACCGTCCTACCTGATGGTTGTGGTCAGCTGTGGTTCCATAGGAGTCTGGCCAGATTACTGGATATGGCGCCGCGTCCACCGCGTCTGATAGCGGGCGCTCATCGCTTACCACATGCTTAGAATCCGCGACGTTCGTGACTTTTGACAGGCCACGCTTGATTTTGTCCAGCTGATCGCTCTCAGTCCTGGCTCCGTCTAGGATGGTGCAATCATAGTCGACAACTACAGCGCGGAACAATCGAACAAGATCAGGATGACAAGTCATCAGCTTTATGTTAGAAGCTGCGCTAAACTTCGGCATAGTCTTCTCCTTTCAGGCGACCCGAGTGCATGGTGAGATTGTCGAACTGCTATCCGGTGATAAGCTGTCTGGGCTTCTCCATCTCATTCGTCTCCTCGCAGGCTTTCTTCCAGAGCTCGTCGAAGACGTAAGCGTCTCGCTTCCCGTCCCTCATTTCTTTTCTCCACTTGTCCAACATCGGACAAGGGTTCGGCGCCGACCTCCGAGAAAGCTCTGCTTGGGCAGCGTAGGCGACTTCGAGCTGGGGCGAAGATAGCATCTTCACCAGGGCGTCCTCGGGAGAGTTCTGGCATATGAGAGTCCACTTGTTCGCGGATACCGTCTTCACCGATCTCCCCCGCCTCGGGTCGCCTGGGCGCTTTCTATAATTGAAAGAGCGATGCCTATAGGCAAGACGGGAATGTGTAGCGCATGAGCGATTTCTACTTCATATCTCGCTCTGCGAGAACATTCCCAGCCGGTAAGAACTACGACGAGGTTAGCCTTAGTTATCAGCTGAATGTCTAGACGCATGTAGTAAATCCATGCATCGTTTGGGCTAATCTCAGGCCCAGGCTGTCCGTTCTCGTGAGGAGATAGAACCTCGAAGCCGCGCCCTCGGAGCTCCAGACATGCCCAGCGAAAAGCTGGAAAGTTGTAGTCTGGATAGTGAGACATTGGACCTGAGACGTAGATCGGGCCTTTGAGATTGGTCATAGCACTCGGTAATACCGAACTCCTTTCTCGTTAGCTACAGCCTTGATTGCGCCAATGAGCTGAAGGGTATTAAGAACTTCATCAAGCTCGTCTTTGCGGACGCTATGCTTAAACCTATTGAGCAACTCGCCGTAGCTTATGCCTTCTTCTCCAGATATAGTTATCGCTACCAACGCCTGCTCAATATCGAGAGTTAAGGGATTCTTGCCAACGGCTGAGAAGGTTCTTGCCATTGCTGGTTCTATCCTATCGAGGAGCTCGATTGCCTTCTCAATGTCGTCCTTCCTTAACACAGTCTCGTCTCTTTCTGCCGCCGCAAGTGCCATTGAGAGCTTGATGATATGCATAGGTTTACGCTCGTAGTAGCCGGACAATCTAGGATCGTCTATCATCCTTTCAGTTTGGTTTTTCAAGTCCCATGCCTCGTAGAACTCTTCCGCGTCAGGTCCTAGAATGTACTGACCTGAAATCAGCGAAATCGTAACCAGGTCCTTGAGTAACAGCTCTCCGAGCTTCTTCTGCGCGTCTGAGAGCTTTGGAAAAGCCTTCCGCACACGCGGAGTGTCTTGGTAGATAAAGATAATGCGACTCGTAAGGCCAATACCTACGGTATCGAGGGGGAGTGCTCTTGCAATCCAGTCTGGCGTCGTGCCTCCGTAGAGATTCAGCCAGGGAGCCTTGATCTTATTCGTCCCTCCCATCTTCGTCTTGTGTGCCCACTCTGTGGGACAATCGTAGATGTCTGTCAGGAAGGTTACCATATCCATACCTGACGAAGTCAGCAGTGACCCAAACTCGGATGCGTAGGCGGTCATGCTACTATGCCCATCCGCGTGCGCTGCTGCCAGATCAACAATCAGACGCTCTCTGGTAGTTGAGTCGGTTGTGAAGTTGACGCCTGGTACTTGCGCCAGAAGCTTCCTTCCGATGCGCATAGCAGTTGATTTCTTGCATCGTCCTGCAGGAGCAACAAGAACAACGTAAAGATTGGGAAATAGCTCGAAGTAGTCAAAGTTGAACCATGCCTTTCTGCGAATAGCACCTGCGATGGTTACTATGCCTGTCCAGAGATGAAACTCGTCTGGTGAGCGTGATTCGGCCGTGTAGGCCATGTAGGCTTCGAGCCAGTTAGGAAGGAGTCGACTGGTCACTCGATTTTCCGTACTCGATTCCGTGAGAATGAAGCCAGTATCGTGCTACTGGTAGATACAGTTCCCACAAACGCTGATTGTCCGAGTCCATTCCTGCTCTACAGAGAAGCTTGGCCAAGCTGTCATCTATGCTTTCCATTTTTTGAGCCCCTCCGGGTTGCTTTCGCTTGCTTCTTCCCAGTTCTTTCCTACCTTCGCGTCAGCGGGAATAACGAGCTCCCTGCCATGAATCTTAATAGGAATCTCCATCGCCTTGACGATAGCAGGGACGACTACTTCTGCCTTATCTTCATCGCACTGTCCTAATACTGCATCGTGCGCGTTGAGAAGAATCTCAGCGTCTGGAACCTCATTGCAAGCAAGCATCCCCATCTCTGCAAGCACACCTACAGTGCATTGCGGCTCAAAGGCAAGTCCTTCGTTGAAGAACTTGGCACTATCCCAACGGCCGTAGAACTGCCGCTTCCAACCTAGTGGGGTGGTTAGCACACGATAACGCAGGTCGCGTCTTACATCTGCCCACCAGTTTTCTTTGATTTCAGGGTACAGCATGAAGTACGCTTCTTGTCCAAGAACAACTTCGCTTCGTAGAAGCTTAATTCCATCCGCGGCTGCGACTTGAACTATCCTATCTACTCCTTCACCGTAGTTGCTTCCGTGGACGATGCGCTTGACGGAGATACGCCTTTCTTCTTTATATTCTCCGAAGAATCTAACGGCGTTCTCTTTATGAATGTCCCTACCGCTCGTAAAAAGTTCGATAAGAGATTCACAGCGTGCCAGCCATGCCACGACTCGGGCTTCTGCTTGAGATAAGTCAACGTAAAAGAAGACTTTCCCAGGGTCAGCGACAAACATTCTTCGGAGTTTAGGCGGTATATTCTGAAGGTTCGTCCCTGAACCGTAAATGTTCGCTCGACTTGCCAGCCTTCCCGTTCGAGTTCCCGAAGGGTCGAAGAGGCATCGCATTCTCCCGTCAGCGTCAACTCCAGCATCGAGGTATCTTTCGATAAGGTCACGGCGCTTGCGAATCTCGAGGATAGCCATGAGAACTGGGTGCTCGTACTTTGCGGCAAGTTCCACGATAGCGTCCTTGTTTGCTGTAGGCCGCTTCGTCTCTCGATGATACTTAACTGGCAACTTAAGGGTCTCGTAGAGGAGCTTCTGCATCTGTGGTGATGACTTGACATTGAGCACGCTCCCTGTCTGAGCTTCGAAGAACTTATTGAGGTTTGTGATCTCGCCTTCGTACTGGTTCCTGAGCGCAGCTCTCGCAGCTAGGTCTATCTTTACTCCCCTCCGTGTCATCTGTGACAACATCGGAAGAAGTCGCATCTCATGATCGAAGACGTGCCTTACACCGAAAGAATCGAGCTCGCGTTCGTGAACTGCCCTAATTTCTCCGGCGCAGGCAGCGTCTTTTCCGCAGTAGCGGTAGAACTCCTTAATGTCAGGAATGGACTTCAACCGCCACGCTTTTCCGTCGTCCTTGTAATAAGGCTCGCGAGTGTAGAGACTGACTTGAAAGCCCAGGCCTTTTCGGAGTGGTGAAGTTCCCGCCTTCGCCTTCCCTCGCATATCCTTAACTTCATCTCCGCCTCCCGCAGCTTCCATTAGCAGCGCGTGATGGGAGTACATGATGTCCCAGGCGAAGTTAGCCAGCGGAACGCCATTGTCCTCAAGCACGACCTTATCATACGGCCCGGCGTTCTGTCCACACTTCTTCGCTGGCGAGGCGCAGAGACGCTTGATAAGCTCCCAGCCTCCGGGAGAGCCCTTTGGAACGATGAGAGCCCTATCTGGCCTATCGGAGAAGCCGACGCAGATGATCTCATGCGGGACTTTGTCTGGGTCAGTCTCGATGTCGACTGAAAGCCATTCGGCGTGGTACATCTCTGCCGCGACAGTCGGTAAGTCTACGTCGAAGAGATCGTGCATCCCCCAGATGTAAATCTTGCGTTGAGGGAGCTTTATTTCCGGGAAGGTCATTTCCTCGGCCACTCGCTTCATGTCAAGCTGAATGAGGGCCTTGTTCTCGTACATCCTGAAGACTGAAGCGGGATGGAAAGTCGGAATGACCTTCAGGCCCTTTACGAGAGTTGACTCGAGGATACTTCCGCGATACTTTCCTATGCCATGCTTATTGGTTAAGAAGCGCAGTGGCACATCCCCAAAAGCGATAACGAGATTCGGCTTTATCGCTTCAAGGTCTTCTTTGAGATGCAGAATGCCCATGAGCAGATGCGCACTCGGCTTGGGCTTTAGGAAAGCGTCGAACTTGTTTGCAGGTGGGCGAGTGTGAACTACATTCGTGACGAAGACGTCATCTTCTTGATCGTAGTCCGGTCTGCGGCTATCGTAGTTAGCTCTACGCAGCCCGATGTCGGCCAGATAGCGATTCAAGTCGTCGCCTGATGCTCCGACGAAAGGTTTTCCCTTCTCGTCTTCGTTAGCACCTGGCGCCTCACCGACGCAAACGATCTTCGCCGTTTTCGGCCCGGACTGAATGAGCCTCACGCGGATTCCGGAGTGTAAGCTCTCACTTTCTTAATGGCAACGGCTCTGCGCTCGGGGTCAAGCTCTACGCCCATATACTGTCTTTGCGTCTTCGCTGCAGCTGCAAGGCAAGACCCAGAGCCAGTGAAGAAGTCGACTACCATCTCGCCCTTGATCGTCAGCCGTTTGATGAGCTCTTCGTAAAGTTCGACTGGTCGCTCGACAAGAAGCGTCCTATCCGCTCCCTCAACTGGCGCGCAGGTGATAACATTCGGCTTCCCGCGTTCTACCATCTGGGGGTTTCCCTTTATGCAATGGAGCGCCATGTCGTACGCACGTCCAAAATATCTGTCTGGCCGCGTTGTATAAGCACGCCCACCTTCCCTATGCCAGATGATAGGAATTTCGTCAACTGTGAATCCAGCTTCACGGAAAACACCCTTGGCCCTTTCGTACCAGGTAGGACCAAGAAACCACACAAGCCAACCGTCGGGCTGAAGTACTTCGTATAAGTCCGGTGCCATACTGAGCAAGCGCTCGTAAGACTCCGCGTCGTCCTTATACGCCGTAACGCTTCCCTCACTGCCCGCCTTGCGGTTGTCGTAGTCGATTCCAAAGGGAGGGTCAGTAAGGATAAGCTTAATGAATCCCTTAGGGAGAGATTTAATAACCTCGACGGAGTCACCGAGGATAATTCTCTCTTCGATCTCTTTGTAGATTTCCGGGGCATCTTTCACTTCCTTCATGCGGACTTGGCTGGAGGCCTTAGATAGCGCCCATGACTGCATTTGGTTGATAGATTTTGCTTCAGCGAGCTCCGGGAAGAACTCCATCATCGTCGCTAGCTTTATCGCCTCAACTACACGCGAGCGTTCCATGCCAGCTAGCTGTGCCGTCTGTGACTGACCCCAGTTGGGGTCTTGCTCTTTCTTTAGCCGATGAAGTTCGGCAATCGCTTTGATTTTCTCTGCCGGCGACATCTGCTCACGCTGCAGGTTTTCTTCGAGCTCAATGCTCCGTGCTGTGAGATCGTCGAGCTGGTTACGAAGCACGGCCCAGATACTTGTCCAGCCGAGAGACTTGGCAGCTGTCAGCCTTCTCATTCCTGCGACAAGCTCTCCATCTTCGTCGAGGATAATGGGCTGAAGCTGTCCAAACTCCTTTAGCGAAGCCGCAAGCGATGGAATGTTCTCCGGCTCGCGGAAGCGAGTACGACCATCAGGCATCACTCGCGTGATCTTGATAGTGCTGATAAGCGTCTGTGGTCTTTCGTCGAAGCTATCACCCATTGAGGTTTCCTTTCACGACGATGATACCGCTCTTATTGTCGGTTTCTCGTTTAGCGGCACGCTTCTCGATGAGGCGTCTGGCTTCGCCTAACAGCCAATAGACGATGCGCATATCGTCTATGACGCCACTTACTTGGACCTCACCAGTATTCGAGTCACCAACTATCTGAAGTCCTACTTTCATTCGCGTCTCCTTGTCCAGATTTGGACGAGTGGAACATCTAATGGCGGGGGCAGGAGTCGAACCTGCGACCTCCAGGTTATGAGCCTGGCGAGCTACCGCTGCTCCACCCCGCTACAAACCACAAGCGTTGCCCGCAGGTTTAAGGCGTCACATAGCACGCCCGCTTGTGGCTTTTTAGCGACTACGCCTTCAGGTACCCAGTGATCTGATCGCGCTTCTCCTCTACGCCAGTCGCCTCGTTCTTGTAGAGGTTGGGCTCGATGACCACCATCAGCTCACTGCCGCTCAGCGTGGCAGGATCGAAGACCGGCTTGGGAGAGATGTTCGGGTCTTTGTAAGCATCCGCCAACCCGTCCATCCTCACGGCGCGCAGCAGCGCGTCGAACCCGAAGGTGCCCTCACCCGTGACGGGAAGATGCGACGTACGAGTCCGCTTCTGCTCGCCAACGCGCACCTCGAACTTCACAACGCACTTCGGATTGCCTGCCTTCGACTTCCCGCCTTCACCACTGATGATACGAGCAGGGTAAGTCCCCGGCTCGATCGGAGTGCTGAAGTCCTGCCCCTGACTCGTGTCAGGCTGCAAAACCGACATACTGTCTCCTTGACCCCTTTTAAGAGATCGTAGAGGGTTGCACTACAGCGGCAGGAACCGGATGTGGCTCTAGCCGACGCTCAGTAAATTGAGTCTGGTGTAGCTGAAGTATTTCTCGGATTTTCTGCTGCCGACGCAATCCCATAAGTGGGTATAGCTCCATCATATAGCCTGCGGCCGCAGCGCTATACGCTCTCGTACTATATACTGCTTTATATTTCTCAGCGCGAGGTTCTTGGCGTAGTACTGTTGTGCATAGCATACTAGCGACTCGACGAATTATATCCTCGTCCGTTGATGTGGCAGTAATCATCGGAGCGCCGTGCTTACGTCGGTTCGACTGACTCGGTCTTACCCACGAAAAACATCCTTCTCCTTCGAGAAATCCTGCCAGCCAGTGCAGTTCGTTCTCAGTCATGCGATGCTCACCTTCTCTTGCTGAGCTATCAACCTGAGACGCTCTTCGTAAGATCGTGTGAGCGCCTTCAGGACAGACTGGTAATCCCACAAGGTGCCATCCGGCACACCGTTGCGTGTCTTGACTTTTCGCAAGCCGTCTGGCTGCGAGATGCAGATGCGATTCCACTTGAGCGTGCTAGTATTTGTCGCCTTGTCGTAGTCAGCTCCGGCCTTGTTCGACTGGATATTATACACCTCGTCGAAGCGAAGTGGCACCGACTCATCCGACTGGCCGGTAAGCCTCGGTACGATAGCTACAAGATCGCCTGCCTTATCTCGCTGTTCCTTCTCGTGGCAGACCATGACTACATGCTTGTCTGTGCTCAGCACCATGTCTACGAACTGCTCCACGAGGCTTCGCTCAGCGCCGTAGTCTTGTACCTTCGGTACGAGCATTCCGTATGATAGCGCTTGTTCTTGCGTCTTCGACTGGAAGTTGTACTCCTTCGTACCGAGAAGGATAACCGCCTTGGTCTGCGAGAAGTTGCTGAGCATTGTCCCTGAGTCAATCACCCAGCTGTCGAACTCGCTGCTTCGCTTCATCATCTCGTCGAAGAACTTGCACGAGTCGTCGTAGGCGTTGTAGGCTATCGGAATCGGCCCTTTGAACGACTTCTCTACAAACGAGCGATGAAGTATCTTCTGCCCTGGATACTTCCGCAGGAAGTCAGGCGCGAAGAGCGTGCCTAGTCCCCTATCGTAGTCAAGGAAGCATGGCCTCGGGAAAGTTCCTGCTCCATACGTTTTGCCGCTTCCTGACTTTCCCCAGGGCAAGACTCTTACGGGGTCTCCTGGCTCCCACGGTCTCCACTCGCCTTTAGGCGCTGTTGGCATTAGCTTCCTTTCCGCTTTTGAAGAATAGCGCTTGCGCGCTCGATGAAACTGAGATAGTCGTAATTAGCATCTGCGTACTCAGGATCAACTCGATGTTCGAGTGCCCAGGCGGTCTTGTGTACCCACTGTGCAAGCTCGTAACATTCCTTTATCCTCGTCATCACGAGCATATCGCAGACTCGAAGCATCAAATTGACCATCTCGCTCGGCTCGACAGGAGCATCAAGACTAAGAGGAATAACCTGCGTGACCTCAAGGGTATCCTCTTCCTCGATTAGCTCGCTTGCGCGCTCGCGAATGAGCTCGGCGGTGACGTTAGCTGCTACATCATCCGTCTCGAAAAACGTCAGACGTAGCGTAGCAATGTACTGCTTCTCATCCGACATCGAGACGTTCGACTTTCCAGTCGCGAGATTCTAGCCAATACATGGCGTCTTCGCGGCTCATGTGAGGACTTAGCGACAGCGACGGCGCAGCCTTCACGACTTTCCCGTCGTAGACTACGAACGCTGTTCGAGTGAACATGCCCTTAGTGCATTGAAAGACCTGTAAAGGCGATTTCTGACCAAGATCTTTCATACGACCTCCACTTCGCATCCGTAGCGTTTTTCCAGGGTGCGAGTGATATCTTTGAGCCGACGCTTATGCACTTCGAGGCTTTTTCTGACAAGATAGAGCTTCGAGATCATACAGTACTCTGCGCGATAGCCAAGCGTGAACTGCGCTACTCGACCCCAGAGCTTAACCTCGCCGTAGACCTCACTTTCGTAATCGCAAAGCAGCTTGACTGCCTGCTCTCTTGTCTTGACTGCATGGATTCCTGCTCGATTGAAGATGTGAGCAGTTTTAGTCTTATCCGAGTCCCATAGCTTAGGGTCAATAGGCCTTGCGTCAGCCTTGAGTACAGGCCCTTCCCAGTCAGCGTGAGCAGCAACGGAGCAGAGCAGCCAGCCGTCGTCTGATTTACCGAGATTCCAGATTCGCCAGGCGGTGATAGGCCCTTCCTTCCTCGTCGGCCGTCTGCGCCAGATAGGAATCTGCGATGTGTCAGGATGTAGAACTGCCATTTGCTCTTGCTCCCTTATGATTGCTAGCGCCTCGTCGTTCTCGTCGTCGAACCATGCTTGACCAGGATAGATGTAAAACGTCTTCGCTAGTCCCGGCTGAAACAAATGCGAGAACGCTCCTCGGACTATCGTCATGTCAGTGGCGTCTACCATTTCTTGCGTAAAACCGTACCCGCAAGACGCGCAGACATACGTAGCTGAACGAAAGTCATGCTCCGTCTCCCTGCCGCATTGCAAGCACGGACAGTCCTTACTTTGCAGGGACAAGCTCGGGCGTCTCTACTGAATCTGGGTCTTCGATAGGCAGAGCCTCAAAAGGCACCGCCTCAGGGTCGCACTCGAAGATTTCTTCAAGATCGCCAAGATGCATAGATTACTCTCCGTACGCTGTGCAGGGACAGTTGATTTCTCTGCATGGTAGCCTATCAGTCTCATCCACCGGCCCGTGCAATGTTAGTGAATGGCCGCAGTCAGAGCAGAGATGAACTACGTACTCACTAGTCGTCGCGGTCTTCATAATTCCAGTGAGATACGACGTAATCCTGCTCCAGCCTGCTCTCGCGAGAAACGGGGTCGTTGAGTACATGAACTGAATGGTACTCGCACATTCCGTAGTTCATACACTTGCTTGTTTCAAGCCTCCAGATGCCAGTGCGCTCACAGCGTTTGATCTCATTGCATCGTGCGAGCACACCCTTGAGCCACTCGTCGATCTCAAACTGATTGCGGGCAGTCAAGTGCCGCTTGAACTTCGTTTCGCCTGACTTGTAAAGCCCAAGGGCATTTACCATCGCTCCACCGACTCTGCGATTGGTCAAGCGGCCAAGGCCCCAGATATATCCTGTCATCTGGTTGTCAGGCTTGTACTGCTGGAAGTAGTACGTCGAGTCGTCTTTTCCTAGCACCGTCGTCGTCTTGTGATCGAGCACGTAGACTGTCCCGCTAAACTCAATCGCAGCGTCAATGATGCCGCCGTACTCGACGGACTCAAGGGCTTCGTTACAGTTGCTGCACTTGCCGGTCGTGACATCATCTTCACTTGCGTAGCCGAGGATTGAGCAGCTCTGGCACTCAAGGTAGAATCCTGTAGGAATTGTGAAAGCCTGCTCGACGATAGGCCCGTCTGAGCCTTCGAGTAGCTTCCAGGATTCCTTGGGGTATTCTCTAATGTAATTCCCGAGAACCTTGAGGGCATAGTCTCGCGTACGGAAGTCGTCGCTCGGCATTACTTCAGGCCAGCGAAGGAAGACCATCTTGAGCGCCTTCTCAAAATCGCCGGTGCGATACCACTCAGCGAGTCCGGAGTGAATGACGGTTCCGAAAGAGAGTGATGGCTTACGCCGCAGCGGAACGAGTCCACGTCTGATTCGGAGATCGTACTTCGCTGGACAAGTGAACTGCTCTAGTGTGAAATTATCTACTTTCATTTCTTCTCCTTTTTGGCGCTAGACTCCCCGGTCCCGCGTGGGGCGGACCCCACCACTTGTGGCCCCAACGCGTCGCGCGCAGCAGTGGTCGCATCTAGAAGATTCGCCCAGACCGGGATCAAAGGCTCCCCTTCTTGAGCGTCCGATGCTTTCAGTAAGGCCGCGCTGGCATCGGCGATTCGTCGAAGCGCCTGCCGGAGCCGTTCATTGTTTCGCGCACGCAGGAGAAGCTCGTCGCGGAGATAGCTCACGGCGTTGTCCAGACTCCCACGGTGGCGCACCTCAGCCGCGACGTGATACAGCTCTTGGGTGCTCCACGGCTCGGGTGGGGGGGACCCCGTAATCAATTCGGGAAACTGACTCAGCGCGCCTTGCGCTTGCGCGACGATGCCCGACAATTGCGAGCGGTAAAACTCCTCGTCGCTCCGATTGACTACGCGGGGCTCGACGGAAGGCGCGGGGGGCGTTGTCCGAAACTGCGTGAGCCGCAGGAGCACGCGCCGCACCCCGTCGTACTGCTCGCGGACGAAGGCCGTATCCGCTGCGGCGGCGCGCACCGCATCAGCCAGCACCCGTTCTTCGTCACTCGGCTCTGGTGGGGCGGACCCCAACGCCGCCCCATCCACCACGGGTCGATAGCACTCCGTCGGGAAATCCGCGCCGACGATATCCTCGCACACGCAGCCCTCACCACATGGGGCGCTCGCCGTGACCTTCGTTAGCAATCCCAACTCGTAGCCCCAGTCCTGAATGTCGGACCCTTCGATGTCGCGGATGTCGCGAGCCACCTCCCAGCAGCGTCGGAAGAACTCCAGTCCGGCGGCGCGGAGCCCGTCTGGGGCGCTCGCCCGGTCTACTGCGTAAGCCGCCTTGAGTGCGGTCAGCACTACATCCTTGGCGAACCCATCAACCTTAAGAACGCCGCCACTAGAATCTGTGTAAAGCCAGATTGCTGCTAGCGCCGCTTCAATCGCTGCCTCTGTCGGCTCTACGCGGGGCGCGTCCCCGGAGTCGGGCAGCGAGACGCCAGCCGCCGCAGCCAGACGATTAAGCGCGTCGCGCACAGCAGCAGCTTCGTGAATACTGGTCGTCTCGAACTTCACGCGGCTCGACCAGTGCACGCGATAGACTGGAGGTGTTACCACGTCGGCGTTTTGGTCACGCTCCACGCGCCACGGCCCCGGGGGTGCGTCCACGGAAAGCAGTCCGCGTGTGCCCAAGAAATGCAGGAGGCCACGCACCGTGCGCACCGCTATGTCACTTGAGCGAAACACTGGCTGCGAACGCAAGAACTCGGCGGCCAGCCGCTCCGGGCCCTGCCCGCTAGAATCGTTTGGCACAGTACGCCCTCCATGCGCGAAAGAAATACTTCAGCGCCTCCCAACGACTTGTGCTCCCCACGCAATGCAGGAGGCACACGCCGCCGCACCAATTACACCACGCTTCGAGTGGGCAATCGTCATAGGCACAGCGTTGCCCGTAGGCGAGCGTGCTCGGAAACCCTGCGCCGGGGTGGGGCCGCTCCGGGCCCTGCCCGTCAGCGGTCATACGACACGCGCAATAAATCTCCCCCGGATGCAACACGCACAGGGATTTGTCGCTCATAGTCTCTCCTTTTGGGCCGCGGCCGCCAGAAGGTATTCACATCGAACGGGCACCGTGATGCGCTCGCGTTGACCTGGATAGCGACCAACTGGCAAGTCAACCATCCCGTACACGGTGGCGATTCTTGCTAGCCCAACGACGTATGAGACAGTCATGCTGTCTTGGGGTGGCTCGGGTTTATAAAAACTCGTTTGCGTGACTAGCGGCTTAAGCGCCCGCCAGATGTTCTCCAATGTGAACACGAGCGTCCCGTCGTGTGCAGAGCCTCTGCGTATGCGATACTGTGGTATGACTGCAGGATCGAATGTGATATGATCGCACTTCACGCCTTGTAGTTGTAGCCACTCCACAGGATTGAGGTATTCACGATGCGACTTCACTTGTCCTCCTGGGCCGCGGTCGCCAGAAACGCCGCCAGCCCAGCAGCCTCGAACGACACGATATGCGAATCGTCCATCGCCGTGGGGTCAAGTAGGAACGCTAGGCTACGCCGTTGTGCGGTGCCTGCTGCTTCTATCGCTGCTTCTACGCAGACCGCGAGTCGCGCATCCACCCGCGCCCCGAAACGTTCCTCGCACCACATGCTGTGCGTGGGAGGCACGCATCCTAACGAGCACTCGCGGGGCGTACTCGTCCGTACCTGCTGAACCGCCGCCACCAGCTGAGTACGGAGATCAGACACTGGGAACTCGCGCAAGCACATCAACTTCGCGGATGAGAATGAGTTCCTCGTCCTCGTGCTCGATCTGTGTGCCGGAGTACTTGCCGTAGATAACTACGTCTCCGACCTTGAGACTCATCGGAATTATCTCACCGTCGAAGCCCTCGACCTTTCCAGGACCTACGGCAATGATAGTTCCTCGAACTGGCTTTTCCTTGTGGGCTTCGGGAATGTAGATATGCCCTTTCATCTCCGACCCCTCGATAGGCCGAATTGCTACACGGTCACCAAGAGGTTCAATCGTCGTCGTCATGGGCCCACCTTCGTGAATGCTTCTTTCGCATTACGTGCGTAGAGGGTCTTGAGCCAGTGGTCGAGCTTCCCGGCTGTCTCACGGATGTTCTCTGCGAGCTCTAGTGCGTGCGCTGAACTCGGATCGAGGAGAGGGACGATAGAGTCGATAGCCTCCTCAATCTTTCTCGCTCCACGCCGAGATTCGAGCAGGGCCTGCACAGCAGCCTCAACTACTCCTGGCTGTGCTCTAAGGAAGTCTGGCATTTGCCTTGTCCTTCGCTTTCTCAATGTCAATGAGGAGCGCGTCGCGCTTAACTACGCGAAGCACGTATGCATTCTGCTGCCTGTCGAAAAGGAGCGCTCTGCATTCTTTGTGCAGCATTAGCCACATGCTAAGACAGAGCGCCCCTATGAAGCCACTTCCGCTAAACGCGAGATAGTCTTCCTTGTTAGAATGCGCGAGCGTTTCAGCGATCTCCTCGATGAGTCTGATGTGCTTGAAGACCGGAAAGTTTCCTCTCGTAACTGGACGAACGGCGCCGAACTTAGCGGCAGATTCGTAGTTATGATCTGCTGCCATGTTCGTCAGAAAAACAACCACCGCTTCGCGTTCAGTCATGCAGGAATCAGCGTCTCCTCAGCGAGTTCGCCCTTCTTGAAGGACTCGAAGAGCTTCATATGCACTAGCGCTCGCTCCATCTGCTTGTCCCGACTTGCTTCCAGGAACTTAATGGTAACTGCTAGGAACTGCCGCCTCGCAGCGAGCTTCACAGGTTCGAGTCCGGGATTCTCTTCCATTGCTGCTTGAAGAGCTTCTATCCCAGACTCGTACCCATGAGCTTTCCACGCAGCGTTCAGCGCTCCATCGCGAAGGAACTGCTCGCGAAGTGGAGGATTTACCTGTGAGAGCAGGTACTCAGCCACCGATGACCTCAGGAAAGGTCGCGGTCTTGATGCCCTGCGCCGCCTCGTTCCCAGAGCAGTCCTTGCACACGACTGGGTGCCCATGCTCTTCGGTGAACTCCGTCCCGCAGAGCGAGCAGACCTTGCCGTTGGTTACTTCCTCATCCGGCTCTTCCTCAGTCTCTTCCGGCTCCAGGTCTTCCTCGAAGGCGCCAGAGTCGCCCTCATCTGACTGCTGATTCAGCAGGAAATCATCCAGCTCGTTCATTGTCTTCTCCCGCTTCAGGTTGAACTACAGTGAACAACAGTTGTACAAACTTGGACAAGTGGCGTCATCCTGTTTCTCAGGACCGAGTCGGTTGTGCCTAACTATCCGGCAGTTTCACGCACTCGGGCGTCTTACCGCCTTCACACGCCACTTGTCCAACATTTCGAGGTCATCGAGGTACCTTTTTATGTCTACACGCTTCCTGCTGTTTGCGAGAGGGGAGGCGGAGAATCGAACTCCGCTTGCCTTTCGGCACCTTAGGCGATTCCCTGCGTCAGTCGTATCACTAGCGGTGCATCCAGAGTTTCAGGCTCAGCACCCTCCGACACAGTTTCACGCTTCTCCCCAAGCCAGACTCGCGGGGATTACTTCCTGGCCGAGTGTTATATCCTGCCTTCCTCGACCTGCGCGAGCGGGAGTCTTACGACCCCTTTTTGCTTCATACGCGAGCCTAAGCCGTCAGCTCTTCGACTCGCGTCATGTCGATCTCTCCCCTTGCCACCTTCTCGAGGAACGCGGCGATAGCATCTCCGCTCTCCCCGCCCAGCTTCTCGGCTGCGGAGCGCGCAGCGCGAGCTGCACGGCTAACCGGGGTGCTCTCGCCAACAACGCGAGTACCCGGCCGGAAGTCGACCTGCGCCTTCGCGATCTCATCGTCGGACTTTCCGGCGATAGCCATACGGCGCGCAGTCGACTGGAAGCTGACTCGCGTGGAAGTACCGTCGAGAATCCGAAGGATACCTTCCTCGCCGTAATACTCACGAGCCGCATCCGCGTTGTCCCAGACCAGAATCGGCCTGAGGCCCAGCGTGTCCTTGCCATGCTTGGTCTTGACTTCCTCGAACTCGAAATGCGAGCCCGTAGGAGCCTGGACTGTCAAGGAACTCATAGATATCACCTCCTTTCGGGTATAGATGTACTGCTTAAATGGGCCAGGTGCTTTTAGCATCTCGGCCACCCGAGACCGCAGAGCGAGCTCCACGTTGCGTCACCTGGCGCCGTCCTAACGGACTGACGCCGCCGAGTAGCTGTTACTCATCTTAGCGGCGGAGACATTCGCCGTTACTCCCAGCGCTTTGTAGTACGTGCGCCTTTCCACCTCGCCCATGTCCGTGCCAGCGAAATCTACGTCATGGGCAGTTAGAAAGGGCGGACGCAAATCTCTACCTGATCGAGTCTTTCCAGATACTCCTCTGGAATGCTGCGAGCAGCCTGAATCGCGACCTGCTTGTCATCCGCCGCGAGTACGAACTCAGGCTTGACTAGCAGGACATCAGGCCCTTGCGTCTCGTTTCCGTTCGCGTCCTTTGTCACCTTTGGGTGATAAAGAACTGCGTACTCAAAGAGCTTCTTTGCCACAGTGATACTACTCCTTTCAGAGCGATTCGAGAGTTTCTGCCCACTCGGCTACGACAGTTTCGTATTCTTCGACGACACTGATGTACTCGCCTATCGAAGTCTGGATGCGAGTGTTGACGCCAAGCTCCTGGTTCTCTGGAACATCGGGAGGAATCTCCTCGATTCGGAGGATGTTTCTTCCGACGATCTGGAGCTTGCACTTGAAACGCTGGTGTCCCATCTTGTATGCAGCAGTAACTACGATTAGATGCTTGCTCATCGCCTGTACTTCCTTTCCACCACCACGTCGCAATCGTAGCGCTCACCGAGGAGCTTACAGAATCCCTCGCTGGCTGGAAGTCGGAGGATAATGCGTCTGACGATTGCGTGCTCAGCACGGTAGCCGTAGGAATGCTCAACGACACGACCGTAAAGGCCAACGAAGCCGTAGGCTGTGGGATGGTAGCTCTCGATTAATCTCCGCAGCAATGGCTCGGTAGGCTTGATGGCGTAGATACCGCTTCCGCTGTGCTCATCAGGCTTTCGGTCTGCGTGGATGATGGGCCCTTCCCACATCACGTCTCCGTGAGTCACCGAGACAAGCACATCCGCCTGCAGATGCCATCCTCGCAGGGCCATAATTTCGCCGTAAACCTTCTTCATCGGCTTGGGAAAGTCGGCTCGTGCTTTGAGGAAGACATCGCTTTCACTTCGGCCTGCGTAGTACCTCCCACGCCAGGTGAGTTCGAAGATGAAGCCCTTGTCTCTGGGGGTTGTGCGGAAGTGCCGTGTTATCTTGACGCCGTTCAGCTCGTGAAGGACTTTTTCTCCTGGGTTCGGAGTGCCTTTCACGACCTCGGTGCCATCGAAGGAACGCACAATCTCATCGAGGTCAGAAGGGAGCACATTCTCTCCATCCCGAACTCTCTGCATGATGTGACTGAGCGCTGACTGATTGCGCTGGCGGTTATACCGGTGCATCTACCTTCTCCGGAACTCGCGCTGGATTAGGCTCGACGGGAACCTTGCCAGGAACTTCCGCTGGCTTCGGTTCGAGAACGACTTCAACGACGCGGAGTGGGATTCCGAGTTCCATGCTTGCCACCTTTCCCGTTTCATTTAGGGTGACGATTGTTTCGTTGTGCCCCCCAATATAACACATCTTGATTCAGGGCGCAACCCCGTTGGCGAAGCGTTCGCAAAGCACAGGCTCATCTTCGGTGTAGAAGACAAGCGGATGTGGCTCATATCCTGCGCTCTCGTGCATGATCTTCGTGCAGTTAGGACGAAAGAAGAGCGCACGGACTTCTTCCTTGCTGCTGCCAGGCTTGCCTATCATGCCTGCTCCTTGAAAACAAGCTCTCGCCATCCCTCAGGGAGCTTGCAGTTTCCGGGCGCACCTACGAACATCGGAGCTATCTGCCTATCTGTGTAGCCGGCGAGGCCACAGCCTACTCGCGTAACGTTGAACTCCATCTCTGGGTGAAGCTCTGCGAAGAGCACGAAGTCTCTTACATGGTCGAAGATACGAACCAGCGGTAAGGACCTTATCTTCTCGTCTTTGGTTGGAATAGCATAAGACTGCCCTTGCAAGCCTATCCCTTGGCCGTAGACTGCCCCATGCTCTTTCACCGCGTCAGCGGCTGCGCCAGCTCCGTGAAGGCCGGCTAGATTGCTACCGAAGACGAAGATCATGAACCGGAGATGCCGAGAAGCTTATCCAACAGCTCCATGTCCTCCCTACTACGACCAACTCCATCATTAGCTGTGATTACTCGAGACGCAAGTTCCTCAGGGATTTCGAGCAGCGCTTCAGCGTCTCCTTCTGTCGGAAAGTCTATCGAGCCTTCAAGCGACCAAGTGCCGTCGATGGCCTCTCCGTAGTTATCTGTCTGTTCTTTTGGCTCAGGAATCCTGCGCTTGGCAATGATGGCTCCGAGTACACAGCGACCATTGGCGCACTTCACCGCCTTCGAGAAGTTGTCCCTGTGCCAGCCATGTCCTGCTTCTTTCGCCTCGAGGATAAGCTCCTCGAAGGTAGGAATCTTACCTGCTAGCATAACTCCTCCTTAGAAAGGAAAATCTGGTTTGTAGCAGCCCCTGCTGCAATGCGGCTCTAGCCCAAAGAAGCGATAGCTTCCTCCGAGAACAGCACGAGCTTTGAGGAAGACTATCGCCCTCGCGGAGCGAGGAGTGTCTGACCACTGGACGAATCGGTAGCCTCCGGCATCCAACCGAGCATGCCAGAGGCCATCGAAACGTAGAAGCGTGAACTTCACAGCGCGAGGTTCGCCTTCACGAACTCTTCGAGGTAGTCAGCGATACGCGCGAATGGCACTCCCCTGTCGTTGCGACCAGCTAGCTCTCGCTGAACAGCCCTATCGAACCCGAACTTCTCTGCGACTTCGGTGGTGAGATATCCACCCGACGAGGCGAGAGGCAGGAAGGTCGGATGGAACTTCTTCATCTCCTGCTCGCTGATTCTCAGCACCTTTGCGGCCACTCCGAGGCAGCAGTACGTGAACTTTCCGTTCGTCTCGCCGACGCACAGCGCTCCTTGACCCTGCTGATACTCCCCGCCTCGAAGAGCAGCGACGAGCTTCTCGACATTCTCCTTCTGCTTCTGCGTAAGCATACTACCTCCTGTTGTTTGTTTCAGTTACCGGACGACCTGCGTGGACACTCCCAACAGCTCATCGAAGCGCTTCAGTTCTTCCAGCGAGCCGTAGCCGTCGTTCAGTTGGATAATGTAGCGGAGCGTGTCTTTATCCAGCTGGAGAATCTGTGTCGCAACGTACGCAGGTGGGTTAGAAAACTTTTCTGCGTCCTCCACCGTAACAGCGCGATAGCTGTACGCACTCGTGAAGCCCGCTCCCCTCGCTGCCAACTCCTTGCGACGGTTGTAGATAATGAAACCGAGTACGCACCGGCCATCCTCACACTGAACGCGATTGCCCGTTCTCGTCCACTGCCGTCCAGCGGACTTTGCCTCAAAAATGAGGCTCTCGAACAACTCCTCCTGGCTTTTCGTGAGCATGCTACCTCCTCATTTAGTTGTACAGAATTGGACTGCTTACAACCACCCACGAGGCTCCTGACAGTAGCCGGAAAAGCGGGTCTCGAACTACCGTCAGGAACTGCCGGCCTCGTGGCAATCGAAGTGAGAGGAATCGAACCTCTCACCTCGCGAACTACTCTATCTCATCATGGTGGATGAGCCGAGTGATGGTATAAGCCTTATCACCCGTATCCTTCCTCACCAAGACGCGCCAGCGTCTGTTGACTCGGAACTCATACGAGGCTCCACCGAACTGCGTAGTGCGCTCTCTCACCATGCTTCTCTCCAACTTCGTGAAGCCCAGGCCGGAGTATGTCTCTCCGAGCGAAGCGAACTTTACCAGCGATGCTCGGATAGGACCTGTCAGCCCGCTGACTTCGAACTCCTTGAGAAACTTCTTCTCGTATCGAATCCTCCAGTTGTTGATTGCTGAGGTTACTGGAAAGCCTGCACTTATCGCGACAGGCTGTGAGAGTACCACATCTGACTCTGGCACTGATGGAACATGAAGCGGCCCTGTCGGGAAGCGCTCTGTTGGCGCAACTGCTATCTGCGCCGCTCCTCGTCGTACGCGCTCGTCTATTCTCTTGTCCAGTTCCTCGAGGAGTAGCTTGAACGCGGTTACAAGCGGGTCTTCTGCGTCCGAAGTGACCGGACTTATTCCCATCTTCAGGTGTATTGGTCGCAGCTCCGGCGCCACGCTGCCATTCTGTCCTAGCGCCTGCAAGATCGCCTCGACGCTGGCCTTGGTAAGTACCTTGCCCTGCTGGGCGTTGGTAAGCGTACCTACGCTCAGTCCTGACTTCGCCGCAAGTTGTTGCAGCGTCATCTTGGCCTGTGCGCGAAGCTCCTTCAGGTTCTCTATCTTCGCTGTTCCTATGCTCATCTCTCTCCCCTTTCATCTACGGTAATGCACCCAGGCTCCGATACTCCTGTCCCATGCCCAGTAAACCTTTCCGTGACGGCATTGGTCTTTCTCACACCAGACCAAGTGCATCTCGCCGGAGTTCCACTGGAAGAAGCTCATAGTACGCCTCCGAGTTCGCGAGACAGCTTCTCCGCAGTGACCAAGTCCTCCTCCATCGTAACTTGGTTGTAGTCTGGGTCACCGAGCAGGTCTCGTGTCTGGTCTATGAAGATATCTAGTGCCTGCTCTAGCACCCGCCTCTCGGCAGCATTTTCTGGCTGAATCATAGCTTCATCTCTCCTTCTTGAGAATAACACGCCACAGCGCTCTCCGTGCTCGAAATGCACAGCGAACGTGGAGATAGTGCGACTCCTGCGCTAGAAGCTCAATTCCTACTTCCCGCAGCGCATTTACTACTACTGTCCACACGCCTATACCACCTGTGCGAGGCGTGCTCTTCTCCTCTCCGCAGAGTGCGCAGCGCCTCGCGCCGAGCGAATGAGTCATCTGGCGTTCCTTTGTCATAGCCTCGCATGCTCTCTCTCATTCGCGGCTTCGAGCGAACTCGCGATACGGTCGAGGAGCATGAGTAGCGCTGCCTCGAACCTCGTATCGCATACTACCTCAACCTCCCTGTTCTCGTCAGGGTTCCAGATGCGCGCTTTCATAGCTTCACTCCGAGTCTGGTAGTTATCGCTTCCAACGCCCGAAGATACTGCTGCATTGGAAGGAAGACATGATGGATGTGGAAGTTTCTCCCCGTCGACGTTGGTGGTAGTTCTCCGCGAATCGAAGCGAGGAACCACAAGTACTCATCGACGAGGAGTTTATTCCAACACCTCGCGATGTGAATGTGAGCGAGCAGATACTGCTGCAGCGTGACTGGTATGTCATCAGGACGAGGCGTGAGCTTCGGCTGCTCCGTAGGAGCCTTCCACTGCCTCCGCGCTTTCCTCGTCCACTTCGCACGGAGCGCAAAGCGGTTAAGCATCTGCTACCACCTTCCTTTCGATTTTCCCCGAGACGCGGAGCGATGTTTCGTCAGAGAAACTGACTTGCTCCTTATGGACAATTCCACCTACCCTCGCGACAGTCTGTCCATTCACATGGACGTACAGCGTGTGCTTCCCGACGATGTTCTTCGCCAGGATGATCTCGATGTTGTCGTCGGCATCTGCTAACGCATCAAGAAATGGTAGTTCTTTCGACGGTTTCACTTTTCCCTCCGGGTTCGCTTGTCCGGGTTTGGACAAGGCCGTTTTTCAACGCCCTTCAATATACACGATCTTGATTCAGTCCGCAATGTAGTTGTTCAAGCGCACGGACCTTCACTTCGGTTCGCCTTCGGGGAAGATCAGCCTCGGCTCGTTAGGCACAGTCACAGGCATCCATTCTGCTTCAATGAGCCGCTGAATCTTCGGGTCGTTGTCTTGCACCAGCTCCATCCTCGACCGAATGGCCGCAAGCTTCTGCTGCACAAAGATTTGCGCGTCCTCCCGCGAGCGCACTATCCCTATCACATGTATCTCTGGCCTACGCACAAAGATCACACACAGCTCGATACCATCAGTATGGCTCGCCATCTGAATCCTCCAGCGACTCCACTACTGAGATAGGAGCAGTTTCTTCGCGCTTCATCGCTGCTGCAATCTGCGGAGCAGACCATCCTCGCATTGTGTCCTTCTTCTTTGCAAAGAACACAATGTACTTATCTATCATCTCCGACCCAATCAGCGGCCCACTCCGTCCGTAATCACGCTGCTCGCTCGCAAGCTTTCTCAGTCCTTCGGGAAGGTTGCTTCTCACATACGAGTATGCTGTCCCTCTGGTAATTCCCAGCTTATCTGAGAGCTGTCGCAGACTCGCTCCGAGAAGATACAGCGCTGCCGCCATCTTCCCTTTTCCTACCAACTTCCCTGGCGCGGCTGCATCTGCCTCTGCTAATAGCCTCTCTGCTATAGCTGGGAGCGTCTTTCCCTCTTCTTTCGCTTTTCTAATCGCCTCGATGAGTGCTTCTCTCGTCGGTATTCCTTCCATCGCTCTACCTCCTCGCCGGGTGTTGGTTAGCTTGTCTGGGGAGGAAGTCTAACTCCACCCCCCCACAAAAAAATATCTCTACTACAAGAGGAAGCGTCGTTTTTGGATGGGGGTGGCTTCAGGCTTCCTCACCATACTTCCTCCACCCACACCCATACACACAATGTAACACATCTTGATCTAGTTGTCAACCGCTTGCGCGCTTGCGCACTTGCTCTACGTACTTGAACTACCAAGATTGCTCTACGTACTTATACTAACCTTGCGGGGAGTACTTGCGGGAAGAACGTAAGCGCAAAAGCGCGCAAAAAAAGGGCGAGGGATTTCTCCCCCGCCCCCTGCTACACCTACCGTGTCTGAAGGTACACATCGTTATCTCACCTCCTCCCACCTGCAGGGGGCCTGTGTTAGCGCCCCCCGGTTAGGCGTTAGGACTGCACCTGCGGTGGACGTTCCCAGACCGCCAGCACGCCTCCGACTGAAGCCACGACCTTCTTGCATCGCTGCTCGCCCACGATCTTGGCGAGCTCGACACACGCCTCGGAGGCCATCACCTCGCAGCTCGGCAGCACTGGCACGAAACTGCCGTACTTACGCTGGAAGTATGCGTGGATGCGGTGCCTGTCGATGATGAAGCCTTGCACGTCCAGTGCGTCAGGGTCAGCGGTGATCTCCACCGTGTAGTCCAGCTCACGGTCTCCGCGGTTCATGCACTGGTTCACATCATCACGGACCAGGCCGATCTCGATGAGTCCACGTCGTGAGACAATCAGCGCCCTCAGCATAACTACCTCCCGTGTGAGTTGTGTGTGAACCCCTCAGCGACACGCCACTACGTGTCAGGCTATGCTACTGCTGGCTCTGCCACTCCAGCCATGCGGCTGAAGCCTCTTCCTTCGTCGCGAACGTCTCGTCGTTCGGCCCGACGAAGACCTTCACCTCCACCGTCTTGGTCTGCTTGATGCCAAGCAGCCACTCCACGTTCAGCCGCTGAATGGCGGCGTTACGCTTCTCCTTCGGCTCCGCCTGATGGTCGTAGGCGTAATCCCTGCCGACCCTCTGGCTACCGATGTGAGTGCTCGTCCCGTTCAGATGGGCGAGGGTAGTTCCGGGGAAGGCCGTCTCGAACTTCACGGAATCCGTGACCCAGATCACTGGGACATCCCGAAGTGGGACATCGTTCTTGGCGAGCTTCTCCGTCTGGAACACGAAGCCTTGCGCTTCGGTGTCCTTCAGGATTTCTGCCGTGTCCATTGGTGTAACTCCGCGTTGTGCTGCGTTGAGTATGTTGTCGCGTTGTCGCACGCAATGGCGTGTCGCGTTAGGGTTCGGTTACCGATTGCGTGCCGGGTGCGTCTCGCGTGTGGGTTGCTCGGTGGACAACAATGCCGTTTTTCACCGGGCAGGGCCGTTCCCCGCGTTCGTTCCGTCCCGTGTGTTGTCACGCAACGTATGTCCGCCACCCGTTCCGTTCCATTGTCCGGGTGCACCAACATACCATTGCACACCCCGTGCCACCGCGCAAGTGTATGTAAATCAATGGGTTACGAAAAGGTGGGGGCGAAACGCTGCCGCATAATGCGAAAGATCGGGCATAATGCAGTACCACGGGGGGTATGGCCCCGAAACGCGAGAATGATAAAGGCCGCCTATGATCTCATCTACTCGTGGAGTTTAAAAACGCCCCACTTACATCTGTGGTAGTTGTACAAACCTGGACAAGTGCGAAAGGCGCCCGCTGGGACAAGGCTATTGCACCTTCATATGGTAAATGATATCTTTGAGAAATTTCTCCGAGGCTTGAATGAGATGACGAGAGGCCGAATGGACGTAGAGCTGATTAGCCATCTTAAGCAGGATGGCTGGGACGTTACGCCGAGTAAAACAATCGGAAAGAGGCGTTCGTCGCATGAGTACAGCCTACGCGCTCGCTTAGGCTCCGAGGCAGTTAAGCACTATAAAGAGCAGCTAGAGAAACAAAACGAGAAGTGTGCAATCTGCGGACAGCTGCCAACTGCACAAGAGCTCAGCCTCGACCACGATCACGCGAGCAGTCAGCTACGAGGACTGCTTTGTAGTAACTGCAATACGCTTCTCGGCTTTGCTCACGATAACATTCTGGTGCTCGCAAAAGCCGTCACATATCTGCTTGAGTGGAATCCAGCGCTAAAGCAGATACTTGAGCATCTAAAGAAGGCAGTCTGATGGCCGAAAATGCAGCTGCGCTTGAACTGCCGGAACTGCCTTCGAGGGAAGAGCTTTACAGGCGCATCAAGCCTGGGCCGAGGGTGAAGATGGCAGCTAGGCTGTATGCATCTGGCGCGGTGAAAAGTAAGAAGGCGGCGTGTGAAGCAGTCGGGCTCAATCCTACATACCTATCCCTTCTCTCGAGGGAATCTGTGTCGCATCCAGAGATAGTTTCCATTATCGGAGATGTCGATCGCGCTATCCATGATAAGAACATCGCGCTGAGCGTAGTTATCGCAATGGCGGCGAGGAAAGCCCTTGGGAGAGTCAACGGGCTCGTGGATAGTCAGAATGAGCATATAGCGCTGAAAGCAGCGAGCGACATCCTCGATCGGAACCCCGAGACTTCCAAGACGCAGAAGCTACAAGTCACATCCTTCTCGCTCGAAGGACAGGACGCGAAGGAGATTGCGCAAGCGCTTGTGCGTAGCGCGGAGGTTCGAGAGAAGTTCAACGCTATCGGAGAAGGGGACTTCGTCAAGATCGGAGAGGGCGATGAGAAGCCTGCGAGTGAAAGTAACGGCGGCGATAAAGAGCGCAGCAAAGAAGACGGCTCCAAGGGGAGTGTTGAAGTCGCTCCCGTCCCCGAAGTCAAACAGGAAAGCGGCGCAAGCGGCAAAGTATCGGAGGCCGTAGGCGATGCCTAAAGGCCCGGAGTACTGCACGACAGACGGGAAGCCTCCACGTCCTGGGTTTGAGGACGCGGATGCGCCAGCGCCTGTGAAAGACAACGGGCAGCATGAGGCGTACTGGGTTCTTTGCGAAGAAGAGCGAGAGAAGGGCTTCGTCCGCCCGGTGAGATCGAGCTACATCCACGAGACCTGTGGTGCAGAGACGACTATGGGGTTGGCGCTGGCAGAAACCTACGCTCGCAAGCCGGAGTTTTACGGCTCGACGTTTTGCGTTAACTGCAAGGGCCACTTCCCAGTAGGTGAAGCTGGGCAGTTCCACTGGCTCGACGGATCGAAGGTGGGGAGCTGATGCTAGGACCGCCGGTAGATATTCCTCGCATAGACGACGAAATCGCGAGGCAGCCAGAGGACATAAGGCGCGATCTCGCAGAAGCCGCGAGTCGGGACCTTTTCCTTTTCAATACCGGCGTCCTTGGCTATCGTGATCTGACGGAAGAATGTCATGGGCCTCTTTGCACCTGGCATGATAAGAACCCTGCGCAGTATAAAGAGACTCTCATGCCAAGGGGACATCTCAAGACGTCGTGCTTAACCATCGGGAAGAACCTGCAGAAAGTAGTGAAGAACCCAGAGAACCGCATCCTCCTCGCGAACGAAACTGCTACCAACGCGGAGCGCTTCCTCGGAGCGATAAAGGCCCACGCAGAGAGCAATCGCCGTTTCAGAGCGCTGTACTCGCATCTCATCCCGCCAGATAACTCCAGGAAGCACTCTTGGTCGCAGACTGAACTGACGTTCAAGCGCCAGGGCATGTACACCGTTCCGACAATCGACACTATCGGTATGTCGGGAGCGATGACATCGCGCCACTATACCCACATCTGCATCGACGATCCTATCTCTGCCGAAGCTGCGGAGTCGAAGCAGGTGATGGATACAGTTATTCGGCGCATTAGCAACATCATCTCGCTGATGGATTCTCCTGGAGTTGACACAGTCGATCTGACCGGCACGCGCTGGGCATTCTACGACGTGTACTCGTGGTTTGAGGAGACGTTCAGCCCAGCGAGGTTCATTCGAGGGGATACGGAAGACGGAGTCCCCATCTGGGAAAGACGCTTCCCGCTGGAAGTGCTAGCGCAGATTAGAAAGTCCCTTGGGGAGTATCTGTACAGCTGTCAGTATCGAAACAATCCGAGAAACGCGGATGTGCAAGACTTCAACGTCCAGGACTTGAAGTTCTGGCGCTTTTCGACTGACGAAGAGAGCGTTGTTCTCTACGACCGTCAGGGAGAGATTGAGCGGGTAGTTGCGTTCGACGACCTCGATATCACAACAACAGTCGATCCGGCATACGACGAGGGGCTGATTAACCTCTCGCGCCTCGATAGAAATGCCGTTGTTACCGTCGGCGTTGCGCCGGGGCTCGGAAATGCGACAGCAGATGCAATCGTTCTCGATGCATGGGGAAAGCGATGCACGCCGCTTGATCTCATCCAGCATTTGATCTGGACGCTCAAGCGCTACCATCCTCGCGCTATCGGAATCCAAAAAGCCGGCTACGAGATGGTGTTGAAGTACTTCCTTGGAGCTCTGAGTGAGCAAGAGGGCCTTTATGCCCACATCGTTCCTGTTAAGCCTGGCGGGAAGGGCAAGCGGCACATCCGGAGCCTGCAGCCAGTCGCGGCAACGGGGCATCTTTATATATCGCCCGCTCATCATCTTCTTCGAAATGAGCTTGCCGACTACCCTCTCGGACAGCATGACGACGTTGCAGATGCTCTCGCACTTCAACCTCAGCTTTGGCGTGGAGTGATGAGTGCGCAGCGTTGGGAGAAGTATACTGCCTCCGAGACGAAGCTTCTTCGTGCTATTGCTAGTCAAGGCACTGGTCGCTTCGACGTGCGCGGGTTCACTCCCGGACAGCTCGAAGATGCTGGGTATGACCCAGAGATGGGCCGTTACGGAGATATCCAGGAGGTGAGGCTTGGATAGCGCTGCCTCGCTTGACAAGAAGGGCTGGCATGAGCATGTGGAGGCCTTTAAGCGGGATGTCTTTCCGCTCTTTGCTGAGCATGGGATTACGTTCGCGGATGCGATGATTCTCTGGGAGCTGAACTCGCTGAACAACGGCCTTCGAGCAGTTCAGGAGCTGCTGGAGAAAGCGGAATGACAAGCGACGCGAAGTCGATCCTTCGGAAGATGGAGGAACTGCTTGCGCAGAGATACGTCAGACGCATCACGCGAAAAGACTTTCTCGTCGAATGGAAGGCACTTCGAGACGCGCTTGCACTCACGCCAGAATACCAGGCATTCCGCCTTGCGGTCATTGCTAGAGACGGCGGATGCTGCACAAAGTGTGGCGCAGCTACTCGGACTGTTGACCATATCCGCCGTGTTGCTCGTGCACCTCGTGAGGCTTTACAGGTGAGCAATGGCCGGCTGCGCTGTGAGAACTGCCATGCGGAGCGGCATGCTTGCCTGAGGAAAAGCGCATGACAGCTCCATACATCCCCGCTCGTCCAGGTTTGGACAAGCCGCCGGATACGATGGCTGTGCGCGATTCGCTAGTAACAGCAGCCGCGAAGCGCTTTGGCGTGCCGGTGCATCTTGCTCTTGCAGTTGCGCGAGTTGAAAACACCCGCGGGATTCCAGCTGCTCGCGGAAAGGCGGGGGAAGTTGGACTTATGCAGATCATGCCCGGCGCTCATGGTCTTGACGCGAAAGCGCTCGAAAACCCGGAGACGAACGTCAACTTCGGCGTCCGGCTTCTGCGCGGACTCTTCGAGAGGCATGGCTCTTGGGAGACGGCTCTTCGTGGGTACAATGGAGCGTTGCAGAACCCCGTTGCTGGTGATGCTTACGTAAACAAGGTTCGAGCGCAGCTTAGCGCGCAGATAGGGAAGACATCTACACCAATTTCTTCTCGCGACCGTGACATGCGAGATAAGCTGGCTCTTGCCAGGCATGTTCTAGCGGATTCGCGCTTCACTGACGCTGACCGACAGAGGATTCTGAGGGATTTCTATGCCGCTCAAAAAAGGTAGCTCGAAAGAGACGGTCAGCGAGAACATTCGCGAGTTTCACAAAGGGAAGACGTACGCTCATACACGGAGCGAGTTTGGGAAGGATCGTGCTAACGCACAGGCGGTTGCTATCGCCTTAAAAGAAGCAGGCAAATCCCGAAGGGGGAAGAAATGAATAAGAACTTCTGGAGCTGGATGGCTGCTGGAGTCGGTAGTTTGGTTCTGTCCATCGCGAACTACCTGACATCCGGTCAGTCGATTAGCGCAAAGTCTGTCGGGCTTTTCATCGGTGGGGCAGTGCTTCTTCGCGCAGCGAACTGGGTCATCGCGAATGTCGGGCCTCACTCCGAAATCTGAGCTCAGCGTCGAGGAGCCCTACTTCGTAGTTGAAGCATGGGCTCTCTCGAACGCTTCTGCGCAGTTCGTCCCTCAGGCAACTGAGGAGGCGAGGGACTACGTCCAGCAGCGGAACTTCAAGTCGAAAGGCGGCTTCTACGTCCACGGCCCGATTGCTTATCGTCGGAAAACCAGTTCCGAATCTCACCACGCGCTCGGGTCGCCTAAATGACAGCACCTTACGATAGCGCTGGCGATGACGGAAACTTCGTTTTCCGCGATGCTGAGCTTCCATCTCCTGGACAGAGCGTTGAGCTTGGTGAGCCGGCAGGTACTTCTGCGCCTATGCAGCAGCGGAATGAACTTCCTCCGCCGGTGCTGGAAGTCTCTGAAGAGAAGATGGAACAGTTAAAGATATGGACTCGCCAGTGGATCGAAGACCTAGAAAACGCGCAGCAGGATAAGCAGAAGCAGTGGGACGAGATCGAAACTGCTTACCGTGCTCGGCAGCCAGAAGCTCTCGAGTTTGAGCCTTTCAAGGGCTCTTGCCGAGATGTGATTCCGGCAGTTCGTATGGCCTGCGATCCTGTCCATGCGAGGCTAGATACTGGCATCTTCCGTCAAGATAGCATTATCAGCCTGAAGGCTCTCCGAAAGGATGTAAAAGAGGTAGTTCCTGGACTGTCGAAGTTCATTGACTTCTATCTCAAGAGGTATATCAACTTCCGTCAGATCGCAGCTCCACGTCTGATGGAGTTTGCGAAGCTCGGTACGATGGTGTTTAAGACTATCTATGACCGAGAAGAGCATTCTGTCCTGAAGTATAGCGAAGATAAGACCAAAACAGAGAAATCTGTCGAGGTCCGCTTCGCGGGACCGAAGATTCTCGGCATCAGTCGAGGTGATTGCCTCTTTCCTGCCTCGTATCAGCACCTTCAGGACTGTCCTGTCTTCTTCGAACGTCAGCGGACGACGTATGAGAAGCTGCTTGTCGCGCAAAAAGAGGGCAAACTCGCGAATGTCGAGAAGATTCGTAGTCAGCAGACCACCGGAAATCGCACAACGCTCGAAGAATCGCGAGAAAAGGCAGCGCAGTACTCACTCCGCACGACTTTCGTCAACGAAGTCACTGTTTATGAGGGCTGGTGCGACTACGACATTGACGGTGACGGAGTTCCTGAGCATCTTATTCTCACATTCGAGAAAGATACTCAGACATTCTTACAGCTAAGGCTCAACTGGTATTTCCATCAGCGCAAAGCGTATTCACTAGCGCCATATACTGTCGCCAACGACTCTCTCGACGGCATTGGCGTAGGGGAACGCGCGCTTCCGTTCCAGAAAGCGATCACCAACTGGCAGCGCGAAGCGACAAACAACGCGATGCTGGCAAATATCCGTATGTTCATCGCAAGAAAGGGCTCAGGGATCGAAGAAGTACCGCGTCTCTACACTGGCCGCACGTTCTTTGTTGATGAGCCAACGAAGGATTTCATTCCCTTCGCTGTCGCGGACATCTATCCCTCAACGCTTGTCGAACGGCAGAATCTATTCGGCATGCTGGAGAAAGATACAGGTGTAACTGACTATCTCCAAGGTCGCGAATCGCCTATTATCGGCACGCGAGCAACAGCGACGAGCACGTTGGCACTTATCCAGGAAGGTACTCGCAGAGTCGAGGCAGTTCTTGATAATGCCAGGCAATGCTTCGCAGAAGTCATTCAGAACTGCCTTTCGATCTGGATTCAGTTCGGTACTAACGGGCTTGAGGACATAGTCTTCGAGGATGATGCTGCTGCGGCGCAGATTAAGCAGTTCTTCGCTACAGCTACGCAGGAAAACGTCAATGGCATGTTCGCTATTGGCCTATCGGTGACAGAAGCATCGTCTAACAAGCAAGCACAACAGCAGATGCAGCTGGCGCTTATCCAAGTGATGATGCAGTACCTGGAAAAGCTGCTAGCTGCCGGCCAAGGCGCGTTGCAGGCCATCTCAATGGGCATACCGCAGTACGCTGAGATGGTGAAGGACGTAATGGCCGCTGCGCGAGTCATGTTCCGTGATCTTGCCATTAAGTACGAAGTTCCAGACCCAGATGAGTATCTACCTTCTCTGGAGAAGTATCTCAATGCCCCAGTCTCACCTGCCGCGGGAGCGGCAAGCGGCGCTAGCCCTGAAGGACAGCCTAGTGGAGCTGGGGGAGAGTCCAGCTTACCAGTTCCTAATGGCCCGTATAGAGGACCTACGCCAGGACGACCAGCGACGCCTGGCTCGGGAGTCGGAGCTTCCGTTATTGCTGCGCTTGCAGGGGCGGGTAAGCGCTGAGGAAGCAGTTTTGGAGTTGCGGAAAGACGTTATGAAGGAAATCGACAACACCACGTTCACGGAGGGAGCAAGTGGCTGATACGATCGTAGCACCGCCAGAGGCACAGCCTCTGAGAGTCGACGTAACACTCGACGAGATGGAGCAAGGTGTCAAAGCTGCAGATGCTGCAGACAAGGCGGCAGCTGATGCTGCTGTAGATGAAGCAAAAAGAAAAGCGGCAGGAGCAACTGCTGAAGACCCGAAGGTTGCGGCACTTCGCGAGGCGTTGCGGCTAAGTGAGGAATCGCGGGGTCGGCTGGAGCAGTCGCTAACTGCTGGTCGTGAGGCTCCTCCACCTCCTGCTCCGGTCGAAAAGGAGCTGACGGAGGAAGAGCTCACAGAGTTGCACTCGAAGAATCCGATTGCTGCGATTCAGTACATGCAAGCGAGGGCGGTCAAGACTGTAGAGGAGAACCTGTCTCGACGCCTTATGCCATTAGTGAGTGGCAACGCTTCGACGCTGGAAGACAGCATGAGGCAGAAGTATCCGGACGAGTTCAAGGTCTTTGGGAATGAGATCAAGGATTTCATCTCGAAGGCTCCTGACAAGTCGACGTTCTCCGTCGCGCAGAACTGGGAGGATATGATCTCCTGGATGCGTGGTAGGAACTTCGACAAGATGGTAGAGTATCGAGCGCAGAAGGTGAACTTGAAAGCAACTGAAGACGCGCAGGCAGCGCAAGCTGTAGCTGCCGGCACGCACGTTTCGAGCACTGTTCGCACTCCGCCTCCACCAAAGACGACAGGCTCTTTCGACGATACGACGAAGGAGATCATCAAGGAACTGGCTGCTTCTGGGATTCTCGACGATAAGGACCCGGAAGCTGATTACCGTCGCTGGCTCAACGTAGGGGGGAGATAATGCCTGCTGAACTGAACCCGAAGGCGCCGCCTGCCGAGAAGGAATCGCCGAGCAAGAGCAAGGCAGCTGAGGCTCTTCGCCAGCTTGCTGAGGCGCTTGATCGGACAGAGAAGACGACTGGTCGCAGTGGGGCAGTCTCCCGTGCGCCCAAGCAGCGGATGTACAACATCGAGAAACTGCAAACAGCAAATCCGGACAAGCACTACCGCTACGTCAACGTAGCAGATGATGAGAAGGCGCAGGCCCGGCTGGATGATGGCTACGTGTCTGTCTCGGAAGCAGAGGCAGCGAAGCATGGTGCTCGCGCTGAGATTGGTTCGACACGACTGATGGAAATTCCTCGCGAGGTGGCAGATGCGCGCCGGCGAGAGATCGACGAGGCAACGAGGCACCGCTTGAAGGCCCATGAGCGAGACGTAAAAGAAGCGGTCGAGGGTGTGGCGAGGGAACTCCGTGATAAGCACGGCCTCAACATTCCTATCGAGCGTTTACTGGTGAACGAGTGAGGAGGAGTTGGAATGGCTAGTTCATTCCCGGCCTTCATCGCTCACGGCGAACCGCACTATCCGTTGATTCGAGAGGTTCCGGTCAACGCTGGTGCAACTTTCGTAGCGAACGAACTGGTCTTCTATACGAGCCCGGACATCAACGTCTGTGGTGCAGACCCAGCGAGCATCCTGGGAATTGCACTCGCTCCGGCTTCTGCGAAGACGCTGTACTACGAAAACATTTCAGGTGTGGGGAACAAGATTCCTGTCGCAATTCTCGCTCCTGATGTCGTCGTGGGAATGTCGAGCGCAACAACGCCTGCTGTTACTCATCTTTTCAGCTTGTTTGGTGTTGAGAAGACTGGTAACAACTGGCGGCTGGACATCACGGAAGTGGGTGCTACAAGGGCAACTGTTGTTGGCATTGACATCGCCAACGGCATCTTTTACGTCAAGTTCCTTGCAGCAAATCTGCAAGGTGACTCCATCGTCAGCTAACCGGAAAGGAGCGATCTCATGGTAATGGTCAGAGGCGCCTTTTCCAACCTGCTGGCGCCAGGGTTCAGGAAGATTACCTTCGAGACGTACAAAGAGCGTCCGACCGAAGGTAACACCTTCATGAACATGAACACGTCCAAGCGGGCATATGAGGACGACTTCCCGATGGCTGGGTTCGGGACGTTGCTGGAGAAGCCCGAGGGCGGCCCGGTGTCTTACGAGGATGCTCTCCAGGGTACTACGAAGCGGTACATCTGGACGACTTACGGGAAGGGCTTCAGGATCACGCAGGAAATGATGGAGGATGATCTTTACGGAATCATGGGAGCGAAGATGTCGAAAGCTCTCGGACGTTCCGCGAGGAACAACTTCGAGATCGTTTCCTTCAACCCGTTGAACCAGGCGTTTAACACGTCGTTCGTGGGGTTCGAGGCAGGCGTCAGCCTGTGCTCGCTGTCTCACGTCGCGCTCCGTGGAGCAACGCTTGCTAACCGCCCTGCCGCTGATACGGATATCTCGCTTCCGGCAGTGCAGGCGGCGATCGAGCACTTTCACGGTCTGAATGACGAGTCCGGCTTGCCGGTGATGTTCATTCCCAAGTGGTGCGTGTACAGCATCGGTGACCACTGGATCGTCAATCAGATCTTCAAGACTCCGAACCTGCCTGGCGGAAACCAGAACGACATCAACCAGGTGAATCGTGAGGGCGTGACGCCGAAGCTGGTCCACTACCTCACTGATGCGGATGCGTGGTTCATCCTGGCAGACAACCACGACCTGAACTATTTCGACCGTCGTGCGCCGACGATGACGAACACGGACGATTTCGAGACGGGTGATGCGAAGTTCAAGCTCACTCGGCGGAATGGTGCAGGGTTCAGCGGCTGGCGTGGAGTGTACGGCAGCCCCGGTATCTAAGCCACACGGCGGTGAGGGAGGCGTTGTATGGGGAGTCCTCCCTCACCTAACCACAAGGAGAGAAGATGCCTCTTCAGAACTTGGGTGTGTATCCTTACCCGAGCAACCGCAGCTACAACGTGCGCGGCTATGCGCGGGGTGCTTCAGCGATCTATCACCAGAACTGGACTGACCCGATCGCAGTAGTCACCAACGGGATTCTGACGGCTCTGGCAGGTCCGAACACAACGACTTTCACGCTGACGCCGGGAGCTGGCTTGAACGGCTCGCTGGTGGTTGGTACGAGACTCGTGCTTGACTACGCTCGTAACGTTGTAATCACTGTCACGCACGGCTCGGCGGTTGTTGCTGAGTCGGGAGTGATTACGGGGAAGGACATCTACGGCAAGGATTTGACCGAAGCATGGTCGGTCACTGCCGGTACGACCTCGAAGACGTTCACGGGCGCGAAGGCATTCAAGACCATCACGCAGATCACGATCACTGCAGTTGCTGACGCTTCGGCCAACACTAACGTCATCGGCAACGGGAACGTGCTCGGACTGGACGTAAACAGCGCTCTTGGCGTAGTTGCTGGAGCGATCAAGGAGATTGTGGCAGGGGCGCTGGTAGTAACCGGCACGCTGGTCGCAAAGTCGGCATCGGCAGCTGCTGATCCGAGGGGGACGTATCTCCCTGCGACGGTTCCGAACGGCACGAATGACTACGATCTGTGGTTCATTAGTGACGACCCGGAAACTAGCGCATAACGTGTACTTGTCCGAGTTTGGACAAGCATGAAAAGGCTTCTCGCTCTTGCTATCCGAGAGGACTGGGTGGGTGACTGGCACACCGTTCGTGGAGACGAACAAAGTGTCATTGCTCATCCAGTCCTTGAGGGCGAAGAAGTACTGCTTGAAGTTGAGCGTGCTAGTGGAATCGAAGAACTGGCGCTCGGGCCAGGTATGAATCAAATAGCCATAGACGGATGGCGTCGCTACCGAGTTGTGAAGAAGTGCAGCGCGGCAGCAGCGCCGGGGTATACAACAGTGGAGCTTTTCACTCATGGCAAGACATATCGCCAGGATAGGGACGCTAAGGATTAGCAACGGCGGGACAAACAGTCCTGCACTTACGTCTCTTGGCGCAGTGGGACGAGTTGGCCTCGGCGCAGCTACGGGTCTCACGATCTATGCGCCGGCGACGTTGACAGGAACTGTCACGATCGAGGTCTTGCCTTACGGAGACGCGACGTGGCGGACGCTGCAATCAGGCGGAGCGGATGTAACGATCGCCGCGACGAAAGCAGTGGTTATTTCTCCTCCAGCGTTCGCTGACTTGCGGTTGCATAGCAGCGGTGCTGAAGGCGCAGATCGCGACTTCTTTGTCGACTCGCAAATCGACGCGAGTTATTAGTGGCTGACTGGTTCGCCTCGCCAGCGGGAGTCATCGGTAACACGGGAGCGATCGGCTCACCGTGGGACATTGATTCTACTCTACTAGGCCATTCAGGGGCTATTCAGCCGGGAGATAATGTCTGGCTGCGTGGTGGCACGTATCCGAAGGCAGTCAGTGGTGTGGCGTGGGACTGTCAGCTGATCGGGGCTGTTGGTAGCGGAGCTGACAACAGAGACAGCAAGATAGTAATTCGCAACTATCTTGGTGACACGCTAACCAACGGCGAGCGTGTGATCTTTGAGCTGACTGTCAACAGTGCTGCACCAACAGCAGGTGCAACGACTGTGAACGGAGTCAATGGAGCAGGCTCTCCGACAGTCTCGATTGCCAAGGGCGCTGGTGTCAATCAAGCAGTCATTGTCGGTCATCAGCTAGTGATCGCCAGTGGGCCAGCAGCAGGTGTCTACGTCATCACGGCACCGGCTACAATCATCCAGGGTGGTAACACAAGCGTCTCAATCACACCGAACTTGCGTGGAGCAACGGTAGGCGGTGAAGTAGT
>Ga0193705_1000003_pt1 | contig 50845 bp, 45 predicted proteins | sample U3m2metaG_FD_143045 | JGI IMG/M metagenome (GOLD analysis project Ga0193705, IMG submission 143045) | Soil microbial communities from a riparian zone of the East river system, Colorado, United States - U3m2 | ecosystem: Environmental > Terrestrial > Soil > Riparian zone | place: USA: East River... | reverse complement strand
CTTCTTCTGCCCTATCTAATATCTACAATATATTACTAAGAGATATTTTCGATCATCAATCCACCAGGTACGCACAAGTAGATACGATTCCTGAACTCTAATCAGCGGTTGAAGGCTCTAAGTATCGAATGGACACCTATGACTCAGCTGTGCTTTTTCACAATATCTGAATAAGGGTCTCAGCCCGAAACAATTTTTGGAAGGCAAAAACAGCCCGTAGTCCTTATATTAGATCGATTTATGGCAGGCTCCATTGTGAGCTTTTATGTCTAATCATATCTAACCTTTTTATAAGACAAAAGACAATTTTCCACAAATGAAGAGTAAGGTCTGCGTTCTTGGTGCAGGGAGTACAAGATATGGTAAACTAACTGAAAGCATTATAGAAATTGGGCTCGATGCAGCAAAAGATGCTATAGATTCAGCTGGTATTATACCAAAGGATATCCAGGCAGGGTATATTTCAAACGTTTTTGGAGTTTCCGACAAACAGGTGCATATGGCGCCTGTTATAATGAGTAATCTAGGAATTCCCTCTGTGCCAGGCCTCACAATTGAATCTGCATGTGGATCGGGGTCAGTAATGTTTAGAGAAGCATATGCCAATATAGCAGCTGGATTTTACGATTGCATATTGGGGCTTGGTGTAGAGAAGATAACCCAGACAGGCACTACAGAGAGCACTACTTTATTTTCTTATTGTTCTGATTATTTTTATGAAGGTGGAAACGGTGCTTCATTTCCGGGCTTATTTGCATCTATAGCGAGGGACTATATGGTCAGATACAAAGCCAATGAGGAAGATCTAGCTCATGTTGCAGTAAAGAACCATGAAAACGGGCTGCTCAATCCGAAAGCTCATGTAAGAAAAAGGATAACAGTCGATGATGTTCTAAAATCACCGGTTGTAGCTTCACCTTTGAAACTATACGACTGCTGTCCTTTCTCGGATGGAGCATCTGCAGTCATACTCTGTACCGAGGAATTTGCTAAGAAGAGCGGAAGACCTTATATTGAAATTATAGGGTCAGGAAGAGGTGCATCACCTGCTGCAGTTCAAGCACGTGAAAATATAAGTACCATACCAAGTACAGTGGCAGCCTCAGCACAGGCATACAAAATGGCGGGGATCACTCCAAAGGATATTGATTTTGCAGAAGTACATGACTGCTTCACTATTGCAGAGATTATAGACGTGGAAGATCTTGGGTTCTTTGAGAAGGGTGCTGCTGCTCATGCGGTTAGAGCAGGTAGAACGCGTTTAAGGGGCGACATTCCAATTAATCCCTCTGGGGGACTAAAGTCGAAAGGCCACCCCATCGGTGCGACAGGAATAGGCCAAGTGGTCGAAGTATTCGAGCAGTTCACCGGCAAGGCTGGAAAAAGAACAGTAAATAATGCAGAAATTGCTTTGACGCATAACTTTGGAGCAACTGGGGCAAGCGCGGCCGTTCATATCTTTAAAAAGGTAGAATAAATAGTCTTGTCAAAAAGAGAGCAATTACAGCATAGCATGAGTACTCGTCAAAAGTTTATTGCTTCTGCGAATAGGGGAAAGATTCTTGCCAAGAAGTGTGTAAAATGCGGGCATGTTATGCTTGCGACGTTTTATTATTGTCAAGTATGCTCATCTAATACATTCAAATCACTAGAATTAGAAGGCACCGGCATTGTGGTGACTTTTACGATCCAAACGGTTGCCCCGGAAGGATTTGAAGATGTAGGATCTTATGCATGGGTTGTTTTCAAACTCGATAGTGCGGATTTCAGAGTATCCGGATTTGTTGACAAGATTACGTCAGCTAAGGATCTGACTATCGGAACAAGAGTCAAGGTAACTGCTTATGATCCAAAACATGGTCTTCGACTACAAAAACTTTAGGACTATAGTTAATACTTTGTATCAAATGGAAAACTGCTATAGCTGATTATGATTCCATTTAACAAGAGAAAATTATTGAGATCCAAATGCAGTACTTTAGAAAGAAGCCGATGAATTATTTTCGTATACCCTACAATGCACATCTTAGAAATCATCCTACTACTAGTATTAATGAAATCGTGACGAAGTCATTTTAGGTTCGAAGTTGCTGCCCCAAATGTACATTTAGATGGATTTTGAATGTATATGAAAACCGACTACCATTAGATAAAATATAATAAGACGTAACTATTCACGTGATTTCTGTGACCTTAGTGATAACTTATAGATTGTGTAGGACCTGTGGAATTTCACTCAATTTTGCAACCGTATACGTAGGCTGTTCAAATTTATCTATTGGTTGTTGCAATTTGAAAAGTGAATTTTCAGTCCTAATAGTCGTCAATCCTAGCTCATTGGCTGGACCTATATCTGTATCGAGTCTGTCTCCAATCATAATACAATCTTCAGGCTTACTGAGCGCAAGCTTCATAGCTAGCGTAAAGATCCTGGGATCAGGCTTTTTTAGCTTAACCTCTGAAGAAATTACTTTAATCTTAAAAAATTGGTCTAAATTATAATGATTCAATAATTTTAATGAATCAACGGTTTGATTGGCTATTATTCCAAGTTCATATTGTTTTGAGAGATTGGTTACTGTTTCAGGAGCGTCATCAAAGAAACGAAACAAGTTCTTTTGCCATTCTATAATTTGAGGTTCTAGTCTATCGACAATGAGTTTTTGATAATGCTGCTGAGTTATTAATCTACAAACTTCAATAACTAGTTCCTTTATTCCGCCGCTACCTATACTTCGGTTTCTGATGACACTGTCTCTGATCGCTTTGTAGTTCCTTTTGTCAATTCTCGCTCCAAACCCGTTCAAAATTTCTATAAACTTCATGTCAAAGAAATCAATAAAGTTCCATTCATTGATCAGGGTCTGTCCTAGATCAAAGAATATGATATGTCGTTTCATAGATTTTCATACATATCCTTGCATTATTATAATATTAAGGGAGTAAGGTTCGATTTACGCAGCCAGCAAAGTTATTCATAATATCATGAACTTAGAAGATTTTTAACGGTCTTCTTTTTTGGAAGTATCACAACATCTTTTTATTCTGCTGCGTATGAAATTCAGTATTGAGAAAAGGAAAGATCATAGTACTCGAAGGGATTGATAAGGCTGGTAAGAGTACTCAATCCAAACTACTCATGGATTATCTAAAACTTTCAGGTAAAATCTGCACTTTAATAACTTTTCCCGATTACACCACGTCTATTGGAGCTGAAATTAAGGCTTTTTTGGAAGGTAAACGTGACTATCCTATTGAATTAAAACATATTCTTCTTTCAGCTAATCGGTGGGAAAAGAAAAAAGAAATCGAAAGTATGGTAGATAGCGGTACCATCGTAATAATAAATAGATACTATCAATCCAATCTTGTTTATGGTACTTCAAATGGTCTTAACCTAAGATGGCTGCTCAGCTTGGAAAAAGGCTTACCTACAGCAGACCTTGTCATAGTACTAGATGTTACTCCTAGAATTACTCTCAAACGGTCACTGGAGCCAGACGAATTTGAGAAAGACGTGAGTTTACTGCAAAATGTATATAAAAACTATCATAAGCTTGCAAAGCCTTTCAGATGGAAAATACTAAATGCCGAAAAAAGCCGGGATCAAATTCATGATGAAGTAAAAAAGACAGTTGAGAGGATTATAAAAGTTTAATTTCTGCAGTAATCAGGTGTCAGCATAGTATGAAATTTGCTGGTGAGATAACAGATCCTGTTCACCGATATATTCAGTTCACGGACGTGGAGAGGGAACTCTTAGACACTGCGACCTTTCAGCGTTTAAGAAGAATTCGACAACTTGCAGGAGCCCATTTAGTTTATCCTAGTGCGCAACATTCGAGGTTCGAACATTCACTTGGCACTATGCATATAGCTGGGTATGCAGGAGAGACCCTTCTAACTAAGGGTTATCTAATCGATGAAGATCAAGTACAAGAACTGAGATTGGCAGCATTACTGCATGATATAGGCCACGGCCCTTTTTCTCACTTGTTCGAAGAGATGTTGGAAGCAAAGTCTAATCTAACTCATGAAGATTTGGGAAGGCAAGTTATATGCCGGACAGAGATCAATGACATTTTAGGACGATATGGTTACAGTTCATCTAACGTTTGTAAGTTGTCCTTTGGTGAATCACGGGTCAAATTTCTCAATGAGCTAATAGCAGGAGGGCTGTCTGCAGATATAATGGATTATTTGCCTAGGGATGGTTTTTTCACAGGAGCAGAATATGGGAAAATTGATTATCACCGTTTAATAGCTTCCTTCGAGGTTATATCCAACGGTCAACTAGCTATTAATAGATCCGCCCTCTATTCGTTTGAATCGATGCTTATATCTAGATATGAAATGTTCAAGGCAGTTTATTTCCATAAGACTGTACGTTCAGCTGAAGTTATGCTTTTGCATTCCATGATCTCTGCTGATGATCAACTAAAACTAACAAATAGATCTTTGGATGAATACTTGAGTCTGACAGACGAATCAATCCTAGATCAAATCAGTTCCATCGGTGGTACTAACAGTATTGCAGCCGAGCTGGCTAAAGATTATAGGGAGAGAAGATTATTAAAATGTGTTTATGAAAAATTTTTGCATAAGAGGGACAGATTTTACGGTAAGATGGATAGGCAAGCATTGCGTGAGTTGGGATCACAGATAGCTCGCACAGCAAGAGTAAAAGAAAATTCAGTGTTTGTTGATGCTTCAAGGACCCCATCCATGCCACTGACCCCTACAAAAAAGGAAATAAGGTCGATATTTCTAGTAGATAAAGAACGAGCATATGAGACTCCCATTTCTGAAATTCCGCTTTTTGATTCTATTGCTGGATTTCTTGATATGCTGAGGGTGTATACAAAGTCCCAATATAGAGATGAGGTGAATCAATCTATTAAAAAAATACTTGGTGACGAAGAATTTTTGTATAGGCATGAAAAGTATGGATAAAAAAGTTAGCGCCAAGAACCGAGTAGTTATTAAATTGAGTGGCAGTATATTCAAACAAAATACAGAAGCACAAACTATCCATAAATATGCAAAAATGTTATCGACTCTTACTTACAAGGTACAACCCGTAGTTATTACTGGCGGGGGCAGCATGGCGAGATACTTTATAAATATAGCAAGAAATCTAGGATCTAATGAATCGAATCTAGATATTATGGGTATTGAGGTATCAAGATTGAATGCAAGGTTATTGATTGCGGCACTGGGGAGGCAAGCATATTCACAAGTGCCAAAAAATCTTGAAGAAGTTGCAACGGCTACAGATAGTGGTAAAATAGTAGTGGTAGGTGGTTTGCATCCAGGTCAAAGTACCAATGCTACGTCAGCCTTGATAGCAGAAACTGTGGAAGCCTCTAGATTTGTGAATGCTACAGATGTTAATGGCATCTACGATTCGGATCCGAATACTAACAGGGCTGCAAAATTACTTAAACAAATCACTGTGAGGGAATGTATGGAGATTCTTAGGACCGAAAGTTCTATGGCAGGAACCTACGATCTCATGGATATTGTAGCTCTGAAAGTTATCGAACGGTCTAAGATTCCAACAATAGTGATTCGATCTGATGTCGAGAATATTAAAATGGCCGTAGGTAATACCCGTAGTATAGGTACTGAGATCCTGGTAGTCAAGAAATAGCCTTTATAACCCCTGTATATTCTAGGATACCGTCACTTACCATTTTCTTATAAATTTCTTCCCCTTTCTGAATAGGCATAGGGCGAGACTGCGCTTTTGCATATCCATCATGATCACAAATAAACACCATCACTTCTTCTCCTCTGGTCAATTTACCGGCAAGCATTTCCTCTCCTACAGGTTCAAATCCATCCTTGCTCTGTTTGATGGTATATGTTAACATGGCAAATCCAGCATAGTCGAAGAGAGTCCTTTGTGCCCTCCTCGACCTTTCAGAACCCAAAAAAGCAGCTTTGTGATATCGCATGTATTATGGAATTTTTAGTTTCCATAAGTATAAGCCTTTTCAATATCTGCAATAAGCATTGAAATGACCTAATGTTTAGTACGTACTGACCCCTCGTTGTAGGTTTCAACGAGGTCTATAATCTGTGGGATAACTTATCTTCCCAAAACCTGCATCCTTGTTGTCATTTCCTAAAACACACTATCATCTCCTCTTGGCACTACTTCTCGGCATTCTCATACAAGAGTATTCATTTAATTCAAAAGCTTCTTGAGGTGAGGATCCACACAAGATGACAATTTGCTCCCTTGTCCAGAAATTTTCTGGCCAGTATCGCCTGAATTACAATTTTACAAGAACAAGCGTAAGCGAGCTTCTTTTCCTGCCTCATAGTTCTATCAAGCTTCCAAAGAAATCTTGTTGTAGAATAGGTGATCAATTGCTACACGTCTTCTTTTTGTGAGCATAGATACATTATGCTTTCAAATTCTTCACAATTATATTGCGTAGAGAAATAGATTACTATGCGTGTTATGTCAGCAGAAATGTCGTTACGTGACCATTTCAACGAGTTGCGTACTAGAATACTACACATAGCACTTTCTGTCATAATTCTTACTGCTTTCTGTATGAGTTTTGGTCTCAAACCGCTTATAGTTAACCCGAATGATTTCGGATTTGGAATGCTCGCAGGTGATTCTACTTCACCTGCTTCCAAGAATAATACGACCAGCTTGCGCTTATTATATCCCTACCCAGATCCTCTAAATAACATCGCTGTCCAGCTTACGTCTTATATGAAAAATACACTTCTTCCACCAGAGGTACAACTAATTCAAACAGCTCCTGGACAGGCTTTCTTTTCTCAGATTTATGTCTCAATGTTAATTGGAATTATATGTTCAATACCAATAATTGTAAGAGAAATCTTTGGTTTTGTCTCTCCTGCAGTTGATTGGCAAAATAAGAAAATTGGAATATTCTATATGTTTCTACCCATAGTATCCCTCTTTATTGTTGGCATAGTGTTCTCCTATATTCTAGTAATTCCATTTACGCTAGATTTTCTATATAAATACGGTCAAGCTATCGGTGTTGCGACATTCCTTAATATCAATGACTTCATTTCATTTGTATTACAAATCTTCCTAGGATTCGGCATTGCTTTTCAGCTACCTATTGTCATGTATGCTATTTCCCTGACAGGTATAGTCCAACCCCAATTTTGGAAAGCTAACTTTCGTTATGCTTTAATTATCATGATAATATTCGGCGCTATAATAACCCCCGATGGCAGTGGAATTACTATGTGGTTTGTTGCATTGCCCATGATAATGTTATATCTAGTAGGGATGCTAGCAGTCAAAAGAAAACAGGACAAGAGATCCAAATATGCAGAGGAAAAAGAAGGTTACAGTTGATTGGTTCAGTACAAATTACCCGCAGTTTTTTTGAATCTTATCAGCTTGACTAAAACCGATAATATGTGAAGCTCGATAAGGTACCCAATCTCGATATTAGAAAGTGGATAGATAATAACTAACACTTAAATCTATACTTCACGTACATTATTTTACGATGAATGAATTATCAAGCCTCATTACGCAGGTGTTTGGGGTCGGTGGTATTGAGTGGATAATCATTATTATCATAGGCATAGTATTAATATTTGGCGTAAGAAAAATTCCTGAACTTGCTAGATCTTTTGGTAAAGCTTCTTCGGAATACGAAAAAGCACGAATTCAGGCAAAAAAAGAACTTCAAGATATCAGAAGCCAAGGGACGAATACCGTTGATCGAGAAAAACTGGAGACCATAGCAGAAACACTGGGAATCAATTACACAAATAAGAGCGACGATGAACTCAGAATGGCTATAGAATCAGAAATAAATAGAAATAAAAACAAACTTTAAGACCATGTGACTTGCAAAATTTTATTACAATCACATAGCCCAAACTGAGATATGATTACTATCCAGCAGGTTAGAGATGTTCTAAAGCGATATGACGTAAATCACATTACCATCGGGACGATAGGAAGCCATTCCGCATTAGAGATAATGGATGGCGCCAAGGATGAGAGGATTAACTCTCTTTGCGTTTGTCAGAAAGGTCGAGAGCTTCCGTATACGCGATTTAAGAGGCTGAAGAATGAAATCATTTTACTAGATAAGTTCTCTGATGTGACAAATAGTGAGGTTCAGGAGAAGTTACGGCAACTCAATACACTAATGATTGCAAATCGTGCGTTTACAGCTTATCTCGGATATGACAAGATTGAAAATAGATTAAAAGTGCCCATTTTTGGAAACCGGCGTTTATTACGGGCAGAGGAACGAACCGCTACAAGAAACCAGCATTACCTTCTTGAAAAGGGAGGGATTAGGTGCCCACGGATTTTCACAAACCCTCATGATATAGATTGTCTGGCTATGGTGAAGGTGCAGGAAGCAAAAAGAAAATTGGAGAGGGCATTTTTTACGGTTTCTTCATATGAAGATTATAAGAAAAAAGCGAAGCTAAAACTCCAACAGGGACTAATTGATGAACAAGATCTGAAAAATGCTACCATTGAAGAATACATAATCGGTACTTATTTCAACTTTAATTTCTTTTATTCCCCCCTAACGAGACAAACAGAATTCCTTGGGATTGAAAGAAGATTGCAAACAAACCTACACGATTTTACTACTTCACTCACTGCTAGAGAACAGCTTGAGATTGATATTGAATTGCAGAATGTAGAAGTAGGACACACTCCCGCGAGTATACGCGAATCAATGCTCGAAAAGGTATTCAAAATAGGTGATAAATTTACTTCAATAGTCAGGAGAGAATACCCACCAGGAATAATAGGACCGATATCATTGCAAGGCATCGTTACACTAGATCTAGACATTGTGGTCTATGATGTATCGTTAAGAGTTCCTGGTAATCCTATTTTGACAACGACTAGCCCATATGCAAAATATTATTATGGCTATCCGATAGGCATCGGTCGGAGGATTGCGATGGAAATCAAGGATGCAGTTATGCAAAACAGACTTCGATACGTTGTAACTTAGTACATCTTCATTGTTGTATTGCTTCTTCGAAGAGACTCTTCCTAACTTTGATTGGTGCGTCATAATATGCTGCTAATGCAATAGAATCTGAAGCACGATAGTTTCTTAGCACCAAGTACTCTTTTCTGGTCTTGAAATATAAATTTGCTCGCAGGACAGAACCACTTTGATATACTCTGACTTCCATAAGGAGCAGATCCTGTGTAACTGCGATCTCTTCTACCAGGTTATAGATGGTAGGTATAGTATTTTTATCGCCTTCTTGGAATCGTGAAATGTGTCTTGCCACCTCACCTGAAAAAGCCCGCATTGGGAATTCTTTGCCCTCAAAAGTCTTCAAGATAACAACACCTTCCAATCCTAACTGATCAGCAAAACCCACATAACTTATTTTTGCTGGCACATATTCTTCGTCTCCTTCTGGAAAGTGACTAGGCATAGTACCAGAATACACATTGCCATGAATTAAGGTTTACAGTATGGCCATACTAGGTATGAAAAAGCTTAGACGTTGCACTCAAAGGAATTCCTTACTCGGAACTATCGCGATAATTTCTGAAGTTAGCTAATGTATTAAAATTGGTCAATATCATAGCACGAGCGATCGAATAGAAAAGTCCAAATGGGTTTAAAATGGAACTTATAACACAGCTTAGTCAGTAGAAGCTATGATACTAACACATTAAGTTGATAGAGCTTCAGGAATTGTAATGATGTAATGATGCTATAGTAATGAAGCTTCGGTAGGCCTTATCCTATTCCACCCCATCTATTTGAATATCAAAGTGCTAGATAATACACCCAAATATCTCTTCATTATCCTTCTCGCCTCTTTGGTTTTGCTGCAGTTATGTTTTGTTCCAATGTAGGTAGCGTCTTAGAAATGCTGTCTAAATACATCTGGACATGTGGTTCAGCAATCCACATCTTTTCATTTTCAAATAGATAACCATATCTTTGAGAGCTACCTACTTTTTCTCGCGATCGAAGGATCTCGAGATATTTATTTGACAACGTAGATTCGTCAAATCCGTGCTTTCTGGCTATCATATCAAATACGTCATGCATCCCGGATCCATGCTGTGCTGCTTCCTTTACACGATACGCAATGTTTCGTGGAATACCAATATTTTCTGCCAGTTTTCTATGGATGTGTTTGCCAAAGATATCAGACCCACTTCTTAGATTCAATCTAGTGTCCACTTGCATAGAAAGCTCAATTACTTTTAGATCAAGAAAGGGTTCGCGCATTTCTATGCTGTGAGCCATCGTGATCTTATCTTCTCGTTCGAGAGTCTCTTTATAGAGCAACAATAGATCTTCGCTCATATGTTCACGCAATTTGTGATGCCCTTCTTTTTCGACCACTTTTGCATACCACGCATAACCTCCAAAGAGCTCATCTGCACCCTGTCCAGAAAACATGACATTAATTCCATCGTCATGTGCAAGCTTGACTGCTGCGTAGACAGGAACTGCAACCTCTACCTGGCCCGCATTAGTATCCTCAATTGTATTAATGATCTCTGGGATCATTTGTTCTACTTCATCATATGTAAGCTCATTAACCCGCAGCTTGAGCTTCAACTTCTTTGCTATCCGTCGAGCAAACAATATATCATTTGAACCCTGGATTCCGGCCGTATAACAAATAACTTCAGGAACGAACTTCTTTGCAAGCTGAGCGATAATGACGCTATCGATACCGCCAGAGAAAATTATACCAACCCTTTCAAAGTCCTGAGTACGTTTCCTCATTGAGGAAACTAACGAATTCTTATATGCTTTAATCGCAGGAGCCACCGTTCTATAAAGTATCTTCTTGGAACATACTGGAGAAGGGGCGACTTCGAAATCTTGCAGTAAATTGTCTGGCGTAATAATAACAGCATGTCCAGGCAGCACACGATGGGTCGGTTCTCTTAGCCCCACTTTCCACAACGCTTTACGTTCAGATGCAAAGGCAATTAGAGAATCATTTTCACCATAATAAATCTGCCTTACGCCCATTCTATCCCTCACCAATGCTATATTATTCGTTTTTTCGTCTTTGATAACAATAGCATATACTCCGTCAAGGTCTGCAACAGTTTTTTTGATCGTATTTACCAAATCATCGGATTTCAGAGCATAGTCTTCTAATAAATGAGCAATAACTTCACTGTCTGTCTCGGTATCAAATTTATGGTGTTTTTGTAGTCTTTTTCTGATCCTCTTATAATTGTAGATCTCGCCATTATGCTCCACAGTAAACCTTCCGTCGCAGCTTCGAAATGGCTGCTGTCCACAGATACCTCCAACTATCGCTAATCTAACGTGTCCCAATGCAGAACTCCCCGTAAGCTTACCGTAGTTAAGGTCTGCCAGCGATTTTGATTGCACCACATAGTCATCGGATGATAATCCTGCGCCGTCTGGTCCACGGTTTATCATACATGAAAGCATAGGTTGAACAAGTGGTACAATGTTCTCACCTTTTTTACTTAAAATACCTGCTATTCCACACATATTACTATCTCCAAAGTTAATGATGAGGCAACATTCAATTATCAATCTTACTGATAATTAAACTAGCTTCAATCACAATACATATCATATAATGACTTAAAAGGATTTGTCTATCTAGGACCGCCAGATTAAATACTTTCTATTTGTATCCCTCCATGACATTACTATGCTGGTCTTGAGAAAGCTGTGGGGGCAATCCTCCCTTTTAGCCAAACTTTCTTAATAAGGCCAGAGCGGCAGAGGAAGTTAATACTGAAATACAATTCAAACAGAATGGATAAAACTGGTTGCCCTATCATGAAGGATCTTAGCAAACTCATGCATATCTATGTCTTTGAATGGATTAATTTTCTTTAATTTCTCTAGTTCTTGACCTTCTTCTAGTATTCCTCTAGTATGCAGCTCCTCAATAATTTTTTCTCTTAGCCTGGGTGGGCAAATCTTGCTATGATATACACAACCAAGGGATCCATTAAACATTTCCTTTAAGTGGTCGTCGCCTTTTTCTTCATGAAAATGTGGATTTCGAGTTTCTACTTGCATCACTTCTACTCCTTTGTCCATGGCTTCTTGGTTTTCAGTAGGTAATATTCCTCCAAATTCTTCCAGTATATTCACTATTTCGTACGGTTCGACTGAAAAACCAGATGAAAAAGTCAAAAGCTCTGCTAGCTTGAGTGACATGCAATGTTCGCCTGAATTACCCGTTCTAACAACTTCAGTTTCAAACCCTGTATAATAAGACACTAGCGAATTAAGAAACTGATTAGTTATTTCTGATACCCTTCCCCATTTTGAAAAGTATAAACCGCTTTCCGAAACTTTCGGTTTATAGATCCACGATATTCGAACCATGGTATAGGGGCTGTTAGACATTGCTATTCCAGACGCGAAGATCTTCACATACTCGTTCACTGCTCCTGGGACATAGTTGTCTGCGTCAATGAAGCCAACGTACTCTTTTCCGGCCATTTTTGCCAGAAGCATTCCAGTTATCATGCCTTCGGCTTTACCATTTCTAACAATATCGTCAGGACCAAAGATACTAGTATACCCGACTTCCTTTAATGCATCGGATAATCCAGGGTCTTTTTGATGTAGGATGACCGCATTTTTTCCGACAAATCGGTTGAATTGTTCCAAAGCCTCCTTTTCTAATTTGTATCTGTCTACTGGCTGTCTTGGGCTATTTGATACAATGATTGTCAAGCAGTCATGCGGGATCCCACTTAATACCCCCTCTAGCAATTTCAATCGTTCTCCTTTTATAGGTATAACTATCGCCATCTTTTTCTCAATTTCAAAAATCTCCTCATTGCCAATACTACGAATGCTTTCTGATGCTTGTCTGACGTTGTCAAATCCTGAATCTAATTCATAGACCCGTTGAACCCCATGTAGGCTAATCGCTCCAAATCGTTCAGTGTAGCGTGGTACATCGAGTTTCATGTGAGTTACTGTAATTATTTATAACTTTTTGATAAACCTATCTCATTTTCGTACTATGGAATTTTAATTTTACTATGATAAGTAGGCAAGATAGATCGAGCTAATGCTTATCGATCAGGTACCATTAAGTGATTTCTTGTTTCATTTCAAAATTGCTATTTGTTCTCACTAGAAGCCCCGACCTGGGAGTCAGTCCGCAATTTATGATAACCCAGCCTACAAAATGGCTATATATAGTAATACAGGTAGCCCTGCCCTCCTCGAGTTAAAGAATACTGATACGTATAGAAGAAACTAAAGGTATTTTCTGTACCATAGTTTCTATGTCCTCAGGATCTCACATAAATGATTGGAAGCAAAGAATCTATTCTTTGTCGATAAACTCGTCAGGACCGGGCGGTTCAGGATTTAGACCTTTTCTTTTTCTTATATCTGCAACTATACTTCTTAATATCGACTGCGGAACAGCTTGCCATGTCTTAAAGTAAGTACTCCACATAGCCTTACCTGCAGTTCCTCCTCGCATAACCTCGGAAAGATCAAATGTTTCCGCAGCAGGAACTTCTCCTTGTATGATAGAAATAAGACCTTTTTGATCCACGTTTAGTAACTTGCCTCTTTTTCCAGATAAGACACCAGCCACTGTGCCTATTTGTTCTTGAGGACATTTAACTTCTATACCAAGTATTGGTTCAAGTAAAACCGGATCTGCAATAAGAATAGATCCTAACATTGCCCTTCTAGCTGCAGGCATTAATTGAGCTAGACCTCTATGAGCTGGATCCTCATGGGGGACAAAGTGATGAAGAATGAATTTAGCACCTCTTACTGATTCATGAGCAATCGGACCAGAATGAACTACGTCATCAAAACCTGATTTAATCGAGTCCATTGATTCTTGTATAAATTGCACACCTTTTGTCTCATCTATTAACATGTTTCCTCCTACGTCCACTGCAGAAACCTTTCTTGCTTCGTCTGCGTTCCAGCCTTTTTCCCGTAACAATCTGGCAATCTCTTTTTTATCCATATCTTCATGGATACGTCCAGTTCTTACCATTTCAACTACATCCTCAGCCAGGGGTTCAATACGCAGAAAAATTTTATTATGTTTGTTGGGTGATTTACTCATAATTGGTCCTGCTTTGGTTCTAACAGTTTCCCTATAGTTAATCAAGGGTTGTGTAGTTGTAATCTCAAGTCCGGCTTCATGTAATAGTGATGTGGCTATTTCAAGGTGCAGGACCCCCATGCCTGACATTAGAGTTTCTCCGGTTTCTTCATTAATCTTTACAATTAGGTTTGGATCTTCTACTGTGATCCTACGCAATGCCTCTACAAGTTTGGGGAGATCTTTTGGATGCTTGGGTTCCACAGCGATAGTGACAACTGGTTCTGAAACGTACTTGATTGATTCAAATGCGGGTATGTCTCTCACGGTGGAAATTGTCTCTCCAGCAACAGCATAATTGAGACCCAATAAGGCAGGAATATTACCTGATGGCAAAGTAGATACTACCTCTCTAGTATTTCCCATGTAGATGTTGACTGACTGAACTTTTCCTTGCCTCTTTGCATCTATCAAGTATACTTCATCGCCATCTTTTATAGTCCCAGAGAAAAGCCTGCCGGTTGCAACCCTACCTGCCTGAGGATCGACATTAATTGTAGTCACCATCATGACTACAGGGCCCTTCTCATCACAGGACAGAAGGGATCTTCCGATTTCAGATTTTAGATCACCTTGCCATATCTTCGGAATTCGATATTTCTGTGCTACATTTGGTGGTGGGTGGTGTTCTACCACCATTCCTAATATTGCCTCATGGAGTGGAGCTCTTTCAAGAAGAGATTTTATGATTTGAGGATCCTCAGAAGTATAAGCATCGTACACGTCCTTAAAGCCAATTCCTTTTTTCTGGGCCACTTTATAGTTAAAGCCCCATCTGTCTTTTGCAGATCCAAATGCCACACTGTTCTGTTGTATACTGACTTTCCATTTCTCTTTTAGTTCTGGTTCGGCATAAATCTCAATAAGCCTGTTGAATTCGGCAATTATGTTTGAAAGCCATTTTTGCATGGCAGGTGGGTCTAATCTTAATTCTTTCACTAACCTATCGATCTTGTTAATGTAAAGAACTGGTCTCACTCGTTCTTCTAAAGCTTGTCTTGTTACTGTCTCTGTCTGGGTCATTATCCCTTCGACCGAGTCAGAAACCACAACTACTCCGTCAATTGCTCGTAGAGCACGTGTTACTCTCCCAGTGAAGTCTATGTGACCAGGAGTATCAATCATATTAATTACGTATTCCTTACCCTCGCTTTCATAGAACAATGTCACATTGGCTCCTCTGATAGTCATTTGTCTATTTTGTTCAAGTTTCATAGAATCAAGTGCAAGAGCCTGTCCCGCTACTGAAGGGGAAATAATTCCAGAGGCGGCTAATAGACTATCACTCATAGTTGTCTTACCATGATCGACATGGGCTATCACACCAAAATTACGAATCTGATCCTTGTTACCTATTATCCTTATAATATCTTGTGTCGATTTAAATTTCGGCATACACTTATTCGAAAAAAGTTTCTTGGAGGTCTATTAAACCTTCCTTATGCTACCTTATTCTCAATAAATTTGATTACTCTTACTGACATTTACCATACACGTCACAATACTCAAGGCCCTGTCTAAGTTGAGATCGCGGAAAAATAAAATATCATCATTATTACAACTATCTCATGAGCAGGATATCCATAAGCGTGGGTCATACTCCTGATGCTGATGATGCATTCATGTTCTATGGTATTGCTTCAGGAAAAGTAAGATCGCCTGATTTTAAAATCAGTCACGTTATAGAAGATATTGAAACACTAAATAAGTATGCATTAAAACATGAACTTGACGTAACCGCAGTCTCTGCTCACGCCTACGCTTACCTGAAAGACTATATAATCCTGCTTAGTGGTGGGAGTTTTGGCCTAAATTACGGACCAATAGTAGTATCAAAGAGAAAAATGTCGCGGTCGCAATTAAGAAAAAGTACTATTGCAATTCCAGGCACAATGACATCAGCAAATTTATTGCTACGACTTGTTTTAGGAAAATTCAAGCATCAAGAAATATGCTTTCAAACCATTCCAAAGGCTGTCCTAACAGGTAAGGTAGATGCTGGCTTAATAATCCATGAGGCACAAATAACTTACGCGAGTACATCGCTATACAACGTACTTGATTTGGGCCACTGGTGGAATACGGAAACTAATGGAATGCCATTGCCGTTAGGAATCAATATTGCTAGCAGGAGGTCAATGACGACAAGACAAATCAAGAGCTTCAATGATCTCTTAAAGTCCTCCATCCGTTACAGTTTTCAAAATATGAAAGCCGCAATAGATTATTCAATGACTTACGGTAGAGGTAACCCAAGAGGGCTAATATCCAAGTTTATCAAAATGTATGTAAATCAGATGACCGTCGATATGGGGAAGATGGGCGTGAAATCTATTGAAAAGATGTTTGAAATGGCAAAAACGAAAGGCATATTGCCAGACGCACAACTGGCCTTTAGTTAGCTATGCAGTGCCAGGAGTACCTTCCTAATATCTCGTCAGCTTCCCCTCTGTCAACTAAATTTTCTAATTACGTTAAAGAAAGTATCTCTTTGCGCAGGATCTCTTTTGATTTCCTTAATCAAATTAGTTAATTCTTGAATAGAAGTTCCTGTATTCTTTCCTGCGGCCTTAAAAATCTCTTCAGAAAATGCAGTTCCTACCATATCATTTCCTCCATACGCCAATGCCACTTGAGCCAACTTCTTTCCCATTGCAACCCAATACACAGATATATTATTTATTACATTGGCTAGCAGTAGTCTCGATACTGCTATAACTCTCAAATCATAAATTGGAGTACTTTCCCTAGTTACTATCCCTTTGCGTTCCAGTTCTGTATTATCAAGACTAAATTTTAAGGGAATAAAAGTAGTGAAGCCTTTTGTCTTCTTGTGTAGTTCTCTGAGCTTTAATATGTGTGCTACTACATGTTCTGGTTTTTCTATATGACCAAAAAGCATAGTGCAGTTACTTTTTAATCCTAGCTCGTGCGCGAGACGGGTTGTTTCAAGCCATTCTTCAGCTGAACATTTTCCTCTAACAACTATATCCCTAGTTTCCGTATCGAAGATCTCAGCGCCTCCACCGGGAAGGGCGTCCAAGCCGGCACTTTTCAATCTGAGCAATACTTCTTTGACAGAATTTTTTGTCAACCTAGCGATAAAGAAAATTTCAGCAGGAGTCAGGGCCTTAACTGTTATGTTAGGATACTCAGATTTTATTGCTCTAATCATATTCTCATAATAATCCAGACCTAATTTGGGATGAAAACCCCCAACTATATGAAGCTCTGTAGCGCCCAATTGTTTTACCGCGATCCCAGCTTTAGCAGCAATTTGCTCAGGGGTCAAAGTATAAGCATCTGCCTCGTTTCCTTTCCTATAGAATGCACAAAGTGGACAACTCGCCACACAAATGTTAGTGTAATTGAGATAATAAGAGGAAACGAAAGTGACGGTATTTCCATTGAGATTCCCGCGAATCTTATCTGCAACGGCACCTAAAAGAAACAGGTTCTCTTCATTCATTAGTTGCACACCATCATGGTAGGTTAATTCTTCCCCTGCCATTGCTTTTTCTAACGCTGGTGCAATATCCCCATTATTTTTTAACAATTAGTCTTCTTTTATGCTTAGAGTTAATATAAAATATGTGTTGACACCCCTTGAAAATTATAAAGAATAAATAATATTAAGGGTCAAGAGACTCATTAATATTGAAAAACAACACCGCCGAACAAATTCTCATTAATAAATCAGATGTTGGTGATATTTTAAGTCGCGCGTTAGATGGTCAACGTTTGGAGCTAAATGATTGTCTTCGTCTAATGGAATCTGACGATATATACTCTATAGGTCTTGTTGGGAATATGTTACGGCGCAGGCTATATGGAAATGCTGCTACTTTCGTTAACAACATTATTTTAAACTATACTAACGTATGTATAACTAATTGTAAATTTTGTGCATTTTATCGTCAGCCTGGAGATGCAGAATCTTATTCTCTCCCCTTAGAAGAGATCTTACGTCGTGTTTCCATTTCGAGAGAAATGTTCGAAATCACTCAGGTCCTGATTCAAGGAGGACATAATCCTTACTTGAAACTAGAATATTATGAAGACTCTTTTAAAGCCATAAAAAATAAATGCCCTGAAGTGGGGATACATGGACTTTCTGCATCTGAGATTGATATGATCGCAAAAGTAGAGAAAAGTAACACAAGGGAAATTCTTCTCAGGCTAAAAGCAGCCGGATTAGATTCTATACCTGGAGCAGGGGCAGAAATCCTTGATGATAGCGTCAGAGCGAGTATCAGTCCACTTAAAATTAAGACTGATGAGTGGCTTCGCATAATGGAACAGGCCCACGATATAGGTCTGAAGTCATCAGCTACAATGATGTATGGAACAGTGGAAAGCCTGGAGCAACGCGCACGCCATATTATGAAAATTGCGGATTTGCAACGAAAAACAGGGGGCTTTATGTCATTTATACCATGGAGTTTTGAACCCAATAAAACTCAAATTCAATCGGAAGGCCTAGTAAAATATCCGTCAGGGGGACTAAATTTATTAAAAACAATCGCGATCGCAAGAATAGTATACTATGGTTTGATAGATCACCTGCAATCTTCATGGTTAACCAATGGAATTGGTATGGCCCAGCTTGCACTGAACTATGGTGCAGACGATTTTGGTGGTACTCTTATTGGCGAAGAAGTAGTAAGTTCTACGGGTGCAAGGTCTACCGAACTAACAGCGACAAATATTATAACTGCAATCAAAGAAATAGGATATCAGGCAGTTGAGAGAGATAACTTTTACCGTACTGTGAAAAGTTACTAGAGGATTACGAATAATACTCCTTTTATCATAAGAAGCTCTCTAATACCTTCAGGTAAAGCGATGTTCATGCTGAAAATTACCTCAAATAGAAGCTGATTATAAAATATCTAGGTTATTGCGTTAACTAACTTTATTGGTTTTATCAAATCTAATTACAAATACGTTTAAATTGTATACTCTTGTATCATGGTTGAATGCCAGTAGGTATTGATGACCTGGCTATCTATGTACCGAAGCTTTATATCGACTATATGGATTTTGCGCAGGCAAGAGGAATTGACCCACAGAAGTTAGAATACGGTATAGGAATTAGAAAGATGGCTTTAGTTGATACAAATCAAGATCCTGCTTGTATGGCCGCAAATGCATGTCTAAAATTAATGCAACGAAATCATTTACATCCTGAGGATATAGGTAGGTTGTACATAGCTACTGAATCTGCTCTTGACGAATCAAAGGCAATGAATTCCTTTGTAGTTGGAATGTTAGAACAGGTGTATGGTGAATGTTCATTCGAACACGCTGGGGGAATTGAATGCAAATTTGCCTGCGTAAGCGGTTCATATGCTCTCTATGATAATGCAAATTGGATCAGAGCAGGAGAGAATAATGGCAAGTCTGCTATTGTTATAGTAAGCGACATAGCAAAATATGATATTGGTTCTTCTGGCGAGTATACACAGGGTGCTGGGGCAGTTGCAATGCTTGTTAAGGATAATCCTAGGCTACTCGCGTTCGACCAGAAAGTTGCTTCTACTATTATAAAAAATGAATATGACTTTTACAGACCTATTGGCAAAGAGACACCTTTAGTCAATGGGAATTATTCTAACCTGTTGTATCTCATCCAAGTAAAGAAGGCATTTGACAGTTATAAGGAAAAGGCACTGGCAAGCGGCTTGGTCCAAATAAGAGATGGCGAATCGATCACAGATCATATAGATTTGTTCAGTGTTCACCTTCCTTACCGAAGAATGGGTGAAAAGGCTCTAGCATACTTGTTAAGACACGAATGGCGCAACCTTCCACGATGGAAGCATGTCATTAAGGAGATAGGGATGGACGAACCAGTAGCAAAAGATCTGCAGGGAACGATAGAGTCCATTCTAGCCGATACAGAATTTATGAAGTCTGACGAAAAGTTCAGACGCGCATTTATGCAGACATCCTTCTACAATGAAGTTTTCGAAACCAAAATGGCAAGCTCACTCGAAGCTTCCAGTATAATTGGAAATCTGTACACAGCATCAATGTACATGGGATTTAGAAGCTTGGTGGAATTTGAATTTAAAAAGGGAGTGGAACTGGAGGGCAAGCGAGTTGGCTTTGGGTCTTATGGGAGTGGTTGCAGTGCTATGGTATTTAGTGGACTGATCCAGCACGATTACAAAGAAGTCGTAAAAAGAATGAATTTAGAAGAAGAAATAGGCCCAAGAACAAAAGTTTCAATGAAAGAGTATGAGGCCCTCCGTAGGGCTAACGAAATCAATTACGCAGACTCCTTTTCCCACGGTCATAAAGAATTTGTCCTAGTTGGGATCGGGGGGACAACTGCAGACAAGGCAGGGTTTAGAGAATATAATTATGTCCCTTAACAATAATCGTTAGGATCCTTTGTATCTATTTTTTTGCGCATGATGCAAACCGGAGGTCATGGTTACCATGAGGACACGATGTCTTAGGAGTCACACTTTAGTAGTTCTTAGCTGATGTTATATTATTTTCAAAGGTTTCAGCATCTTATCGCTGTGGTAAAACCTACATAATCATTTTTGTTAGTCTAGTTCAAAGAAGAGCTATGAAAGATATTCTAAAAGAAGAGAAATTGCCTCAGCTAACGACTTTAAACTCTATCCCTCTTCTATTCAGAAACTCAATTAGACGTTCGGCATGATTTTCATTCTCCAATTCAAGGCTTAAATACACACCCGCACTACCAGCAGATATATTTGAACTTAATCGATCGTGCTCCACCTCCACAATGTTGACGCTAAGCTCTGCGATACCATCCACCACAGTCTTCAAGGCTCCCGGTTTGTCAGGTAATTGAATAAAAATTTTCAGCATTCTACCCATATGCATGAGGCCTTTTGCTACCACCTGCCCAAGCAAATACATATCAACGTTCCCGCCAGAGAGTATCGTTACAATATTCTGGTTCCTGCGAGGATGACCGTTAGCTAGCAAATAGGCTAAGCTTGCAGCCCCAGATGGTTCTACCACCAGCTTTGCTCTTTCCATTAGCAAAAACATTGTTTTTACTATTGAAGCATCATCAACAAGTACCACATCGTCCAAATATTTTCTGGCAATATCGTATGTCAGTTTTCCGGGTGATTTCACAGAAATACCGTCGGCAATGGTCTGGCCTGCCTTAACTGACTGTAACGAACCCTCTGAAAGTGAGAGCTTCATAGCAGGAAACGCTTTAGATTCTACCCCAATAACCTTAGTACTAGGTCTTTTAGTTTTAATCGCAACGGCGATACCTGCTGCTAGACCTCCTCCTCCAACAGGTAAATAAACTTCATTAACTTCAGGCAAATCTTCTAATATTTCTAAACCAATAGTTCCTTGCCCCGCTATTATCTGCAAATCGTCGAAGGCATGGATAATTGCACGTCCTTCTTCTTGTGCAATTTGCTGTACCACGATCCAAGATTCATCATAGTCCGATCCGCGCAGGATAACGTTTGCTCCATATGACTTGGTAGCGGCCACTTTAGCTGGTGAGGCACTCTGAGGCATAACAATTGTGCACGAAATGTTCTTCTTTGCTGCGGCATAAGCAACTCCTTGTGCATGGTTGCCAGCTGAAGCAGCGACCACACCGTATTTACGTTCTTCTTCAGATAAGGTATTCAATTTAGCCAATGCTCCTCTAACTTTAAAGGAGCCGGTCAGCTGCAGAGATTCGAGTTTCAAGAAGATGTTGGATCCTATAAGCTTGGAAAATGTAACTGACCTTTGCAAAGGGGTTTTCCTAACACTTTGGCCCAAGACTTCTCTAGCTCTGAATATGTCCTTGACACTCGGGAATGTTTGTTCTTCGTTCGCCTCAGATATGCCGTAACCGTTCATCCGTATTTAACGATGACGTTCAATCTATTCGGTAATTATAATTTTGTGATAAGTATACAAATTAAGGAAGGGTCAGTAAATGTTCGAGAACGAACTGCAACGTTTATCCGCTAACTTGAATTACAGAATCCGACATTGTTGCTTAAGTCTTTATTCTCAGCTATTAGCCAAATTTTGTAGAGCCCTGGATATTGATTTCAGCTTACTAACAATTTGTATCGTGGCCTCTTTTGGAACTTTTTTAGTATTTATATAAGCATCCCTTTCCTTAGATTTCTGGTTTTTAATAATTTCAATATCTAAGTATGCTGTTACTCCCTCTTCTCCTTGCATCAACTTATCATGATCAATCGATACACATGATATTTGTTGTAATTCAATAAGCAGACCATATAATTCTGCGAACAATTCTTTCTTTTTACTATGTAGTTCCTCAAACTGTGGAAATTCATTCTCCACTGGTGATGCCTTACTCTCGAGATATCTAACCAATTTGTCATCTTCGAATAATTTTGCAAATAATCCTTCAAATCCTAAATCAGCATACCCAAGACCTTCTAACTCTTTTTGGATTACTGCATTGCCTTTGTGTGCCATAATGTCAAAAGTTTGAGATGCCTGCTCTGCTACGTGCGCTAGCTGTCTTTGAATATCAATAACGCGATTGTCCACCCTGTAATATTGCAGGGAATGAAATTGGATTCCAAAGTAACCCGATAAATGATATCTGCCCACATCCTGGGCAAACTGACAATATATTCGATGTAAATCGTCCGTGTTTGATCGCGAGACTCCTGTAGATATCCATTCTTCCAAGGAAAAAATCATCTTTTTATATAATGACGAAACCCTCTCTGGTTCAAAAACTTTGGTCTGGGTAATGCTACCATCCCCCAACATCGCGTGAACCATTGTTGTTTCGAGTTGAGGCCTAACTGCTTCAAAATGAGCGCGGCGAATGTCTTCAAAAGCATTATTAATCTCTTTAGAAAAAGGATCATCTTCCTTAAGCGGTATACGCACTATTGTTAAAACAGTGTAATCATAGATAAATGTTGGTGGTTGTCAGACAACCTCAGTGAAAACAACTTGAACAATTCTAACAAAGCCGACAAATAGGAAGGATATAGAATTCTATTCGATCCAATTCAATATGTTGTTATTCTAAATGAGGTTTAAATCCCTGCAACATGAATAAAAATTGAATCAAAGTTGTATTCAAATGAAGAGCGAACAAATGTGGAAAAAAGACACGAAAATAAGAAAAACATAACGAAGGGTGATGAAAATAATCTATCAATCATTGATATGACTATGGGGGATAGCAATTCACCCAAGAAGCTGGATGCTATAACTGTTGATGCAGAAACTCTTGTAGCTCAAACTCAAGATAGGATTTGGCGGGCACTAAAACGAGGGTATCAGTATGATTCTACATTAAAACCTGGCCAAATTTTTCTTCTAAATCACGTTAATTCAAGGATCCCGTTTGTAATCATGTATGCAGATTTGGTAGGATCGACTAACATGAGTATGACCTTACCAGTCGATAAATTCGTTGCTATTATCAGAGCGTTTTCTTTCGAAATGTCATCAATTGTTCAGAGCCATGGTGGTTACGTGTTAAAGTACGTAGGTGATGCAATCATTTCCTTCTTTCTGTCCAGTTACAATAAATTACTCGCTTGCGATAGGGCAGTTAGTTGTGCTCGATCAATGATTACCGTCATAAAGAATGGAATTAATCCGATTCTAAATCAATATGACTACCCAGAACTTAGTGTCAAGATTGGTATAGATGAAGGAGAAAACATCATTGTACAGTATGGACACGACAAAAGCTCCCCTATAGATCTCCTAGGCTATCCTATGAGTATCACTGCAAAAATAACCTCGCTAACTAATCCGGATGTAATTACCATAGGTGAAGACGTATATGCAGTGCTCCATCCACAAATAAAAAAAAAATTTGAGCAAGCAAAGTATAGTACAAAAGACTGGCGATATTCAAACAGACAGACAGGCCGACTCTACAAACTTTATAACCTTATACAATAGTTCTAATACAGATGCTTTATGTTAAGAGAGCTCCTCTATAGATTATTAATTAGGGGCAGAAACCTAAAATACTAAGTAATTATTATTGGTGATGTAATGCCAACCGCATACATTTTAGTGAATTGTACGCTAGGCTCTGAGGATAAGATCATAAATGAGATTTCTAGACTACCGGACGTAAAAGAAGTACGGGGAACGTATGGTGTACATGATGTTTTCGTTAAAGTAAAATCAGATAACACCGAGACGATGAATCATACTATCACAAATAAGATAAGGAAGGTAGCCGGGATCACATCAACTGTAACCTTAGTAGTTATTGAAGAACAGGGTGGAAAGGACAGCAGCTAGCAACCATAAATTTCATTCTACCTCCTTCTTTTTACTCTCTTGTTTTATTCTCTTAATTTCATTAATTATAAGTCCTGTGCTTATTATTACTATAAGCCAGCCTATTGTCCCTGCTACTTGGTATTGCTCTAGTACAGGAATTACCAAAGCAGAAGTCGCAACGAAAGCCCCTATCCACCAAATGATAATTAGCACCTGTAGATTTATTCTTAACAGCTACGGTTACCCCCTAATATCCTCTTCAAAACCGCGGAAATGCTTTAATATTTTTCCACATTTAGAACATTTATTGTATTCAACAAAATCGAAGTCGTTATACATTCTAAAAGAAAAAGAACTTACATGACTACAAAATAATCTACGAAATACTTGAATATCCAAGTGCTAAGATCTATTTAGAACGCAGGGTTTTTTTACTATTTCGTTAGCTGCTCTTAGGCAAGTGTTGTGCCGTCGGTGAGATTTGAGCTCACGACAGCTCGGTCTTCAGCTTCACCCTTTATTATGTCGAGTGCTCTCCCAGGCTGAGCTACGACGGCACATCTTAACGTAGTTGAACAATTCATATATAATCTTGTCTTGCGTCCGTGATAAAGAGTTCTTTTGATAAACGATACAATAAATCAAATTTTCAGAGCTGATTTTCGAATGACGAATTATATTGATTAGGGAAATGTATAGATATTGTTTGGTAATACTGTAATAGAACGATTTTAAGCTAAATATCTTACTTAAGGTAAATAAACTAAAAAATATTTTTTATCATAACTGTCATGATAAAGACGGCTGACACGAAATCTGACCCTGTAATAGAAAGCCCCGAAGAGAGAAGGGAGCGATTTATAATGGAATTTGAAAGACCATTTAAATGCGAAAAGTGTAGCGAGCGGTTCAAGAAAAAAAAATATTTACGGGAACATAAATCACAGGTCCATTCTTATTAAGTCATTCTAGGTCGGTCAAAGCTCTTTTATGAAAGGAAGGCGATATGTTGGCCTCATCTCAAGCTATAACTTACAAAATAGACCATATTGAAGAATTATTAAGTCATTGTTGCCCGATAAACTACATGAAAATATATACGAAGTCTGGGGACAAAGGTGAAACCGGACTAATTGACGGTACGCGCATATCAAAAGACAATCAGCGGATAATTGCTTATGGTTCGGTAGATGAACTCAATTCAAGCATTGGTTTAGCTGTTTCTACACTAAATTCAAATCATAAAAAAAACTTATTTTCAGATATCGTTTCTATACTCAGCCATGTACAGAACGATTTGTTTATCATCGGATCAGATTTAGCTGATCCTAGATACAGTGAACTAGATCGAAGCGAAGCCCCACAGGCAACAGCAAATATGGTGTCAGCCCTTGAATCTACTATTGATAACTGCGAAACAGAGTTAACCCCTATTAGGTTTTTTATAATCCCGGGGGGAAGCATCGGATCATCTTTAATTCATTTAAGTAGGACTATAGCCAGGAGAGCTGAAACCAATGTCGTCAGTCTGTCAAAAAAACAGAAAATTAATCCAAATATTATCACCTACCTTAATAGGCTTTCAGACCTGCTGTTTGTTATTACAAGACTAGTAAATAAGCGTCAGGAAGTTGAAGATATTGCTTGGAGAGTGTCGTGAGACGCAAAAAGACAACTTTAAAATGTGACGTCTATACAAGATGTATTATTAGTACGATAAATGGGTCAAATAGGTGTTGTTTTACTGATTGTTGCAATTACGGCAGTGATGGCTGTTGTTACGAGCTTTTTTGCATATTTCTTTGATCAGTTAAGCATAGGCGGTTTTAGATACCTTTCAAGTTCATTCATACGATTTGTACCAGAACTGAGTTTAGAATATGCTAAGTTAATTTGAGTGTTTTTACCAAGATAGTATTTATTAGGCAAATATTTCGCATCTTTTCAAGTCGACAACTTTTAAAATCTTGGAAACATTATTCCATATTCCATGGAAGCAACGAGCAAAGAAAATTTTAAGTATGCAGATCTCCTTAAATTTTTTCAATATATCTTACGTCTAAAATCAGTAAAGAGGGTTGGATGGGTAACTAAGGCAAAGGTATACGATGGTGAATCAGTTGCCGAACATTCATACGGTGCGTGTGCAGTAGGTATGATTATGTCTGACCTCATAGGCTTGGATACTGAAAAGGTCATGAAAATGATAATTCTACATGACCTAGCCGAATCGATAATAGGCGATTATGTCCCTGGTGAAGTTTCCCCAAGAAAGAAGCGCTCAGAGGAGTATGATGCTATGAATAATATTCTGCACAGTCTTCCTTCTGATATCCGGTCTACTTATAAGAAAATATGGAACGAATTTTGTTATAATAAAACATGTATTGCTCAATTTGTACACAAGGTTGATAAGCTTGAGATGGCACTCCAGGCAAAGGAATATTCAAAACGTGGCATCCCTGATGATTTAATTGCTCAATTTCTTGATTCTGCAGAAAATTCTATAGGAAAAGGTAATAGCGACATTGTAACTGGAGTACTAAATGCTTTAAAGACGTGTAATGCAAAATACTAATACATGCAGTACTTTAAGGCACTAAAGATAGGTGAAAAGCGGGTAAAGGTAGCACAGGAACTTTTAAATCTTTATACAGGTCAAGCCCTGCCTGCTTTAGCCTTAAAAGATAATAACGATACGGAATGGGAACCGGTTGGGGAAGAAAATTTGTTTGCCATTGTAGCAGAGGCCAACGGATATATGATTGCACTCTGCGACAGAAATGGTATCGCAAAGTCAATAGCTCAGTGGTTCCCAGAGCAAACAAAAAACCAGATTGTTAGCAAAATAAAGGAAGAACAAAAGATCAGAGAATATTTCGGAAAACTGTCGCTTCCAATATGATTACGTCTTAAGTAGATAAACACTATAATTGGTTTTTGGAATTGATAAAAGAAAAACATGAACAAGAAATAGAGGTGAAAGGCCATCTCATTGACTCGATGATATTGACTAGGATATTTGATAAGGTTATGGATCTCAGGGGAGATTTTCAAGTTCTTGAATTCAAAATAGGTAAGAAAAAGAAAGACCCAAGTTACAGCCGGCTTCTAATTCGAGGTAAAAACCAGTATCATCTAGCAGAGATACTAGAAACGCTATATCGAGAAGGCGCCCAGCCCGTTTCCGTTCAAGAGGTAGTACTTGAACGAGCTCCTAAGGACACGGTGATGCCAGATAATTTCTATAGTACTACAAATAACGATACCCAGGTGTATTATGATGGTTCATGGATTGATGTTCAAAATATGATGATGGACAAGTGTATCGTAGTAGACACTACGAAGAGGAATGCAAGTTGTAAAATGATACGTGATTTGAAGAGGGGAGAAATGGTAGTTGTGGGAGAAAGGGGTGTTAGAATAATTCCACAGGAACGGCCCAGAGAGGGAGTGGATATCTTTCAATTCATGAGTAGTACTAGTTCAAGTGAAAGACCAACAAACCAAATCGCACGAAAGGTTGCATTAGATATTCATCATACCAAAGAGATCTATAATGGGAAAATAGTTGTGGTTTCTGGACCAGTCATTGTCCATTCAGGGGCATCTGAGGCCCTTTCAAAGTTGATTCGAATGGGATACGTGGATGGATTACTAGCTGGCAATGCTCTAGCCGTTCATGATGCAGAGAACGCCTTGTTGGGCACATCCTTAGGTATGAACGTCAAAGACGGGACTCTAGCAGTGAGGGGTCATAGGAATCATATGCAAGCAATTAACGAAGTTTTTAAGGCAGATTCATTGAAAAACATGGTTAAGAAAAAGATATTGAAAAAGGGAATCATGTTCGAATGCATCACGAACAACGTTCCATTTATACTGGCAGGGTCGATTAGAGATGACGGACCAATTCCTGACGTCATTATAGATATAGTGGAAGCACAACGAAAGTACAAGCAAATACTCAGTGGCGCGAAAATGGTCTTGATGTTATCTAGTATGTTGCATTCTATAGCTGTTGGCAATATGCTTCCTGCTTCGGTCAAGGTGGTAGCCGTGGATATAAGTCAACCCGTAGTGACAAAGCTGTTAGACAGGGGAACTACGCAGGCAATAGGAATAGTAACAGACGTAGGGGCATTCCTGCCTATGGTTTTACAGCAATTGGAAGAGGTAGTGGGCAAAACAGCCAAAGAAAAAAAGGGTCACTCTGATTGATTTAGCCTTTTCTTAATTAACTGAGAAGCAATCCCGGGATCTGCTCTTCCACCTGTTAACTGCATAACCTTTCCCAGCAAATAATTGGTAGCATTTGGATTCATCTTTGCATCATCGACAGCTGTTTTTTCAGAATCGAATACTCTTTCTATCGCAGTCGAGATGACGATCTTATCATCTATTTTTGAGACTTTATTTTTCTCAGCTACATTTGAGGGATCTTCACCAGTCCTTATTATCTGGCTTAGGATCGTTTTAGCAGTATTTCTACTAATAATATTCTGATCGACCATTTTTGCTAATTTAGCTATATGGTTTGGTTCGATTTTTAAATTTGCAAATAAGGACCTGCCATCGCCGGCATCATCCATATGCCACATAAGATCATTAACAATCCAATTAGCTATTTCCTTTGCCGAAGAATAAACCTTAATTGCAGATTCGAAAAAATCTGCCAGTTCTTTTTTATCAATTAATACTTGGGCCACCTGCTCCGAGAGTTGATAACTAGAGATAAAGCGAGTCTTCCTGTCATAAGGAAGTTCTGGCATTTTTGCCTTCAGTGATAACAAGAATTCCCTTTCGAAAATTACCGTGGGAATATCAGCTTCAGGAAGATATCTATAATCCTGTTCCTCCTCTTTTGTTCTGGATTTTTTTGTAACTTTCCTAGAATCATCCCAGTGCCGGGTTTCTCCCTTGATTTCTATACTGCGCAATGACATCGATTTCTGTCTGGTAATCTCATAGCTCAGCGCCCTCTCCAATTCTCTGAACGAACCAACATTCTTTATTTCAACTCTTTTTCCCTCATCGATCGAAATATTGGCATCGCATCTAATGGCGCCTTCCAGCTTCGTATCGCATACTCCTAGGTGCTCCACGATAGAGCCAATCTTGTTCAAGAAAGTACGAGCATCTTTCGGATCTTCAAAATCTGGCTCAGTAACAATCTCCACAAGAGCTACACCTGACCTGTTATAATCAATTAATGTGTAAAGATTAGCTTGTGTATTACCTTCTTCATATATGAGCCTTCCTGGATCTTCTTCTAGTTGAACTCTTCGAATTCTGATGGTCTTACTCCCGTAATATAATTTTCCTCCTGAACCAATACTACTTTTTCCATATGTATCATATTGGGTTAACTGGAAATTTTTTGGAAGATCTAGATAGAAGTAATTCTTGCGATAAAACATCGTTTGAGCTGGGATCAAACAGTCAAGCGCAATCGAAATCATTCCTGCAAATTCAACTGCCTTTTGATTGAGGAGAGGCAGGGTTCCGGGAAGCCCATAACAAATAGGACAGATATTTTCGTTGGGCAGCTTCCCACGATAATCTGCTGAGCAAGAGCAAAATAACTTGCTTTGAAGACCGGTCAGCTGGCAATGGATCTCAAGCCCGATTTTTATCGCATTACTCATTTCATTTCAATGATCCTGCTGGGGGGTGTAGTTTCTCCTCGAACAAAGCTGCCGCATCGAACAACTTCTGCTCTTGCAATATGTCCGCCATTAACTGTAGGCCTATCGGAAGACCGTTGCTGAAGCCCGCAGGTACTGATATCGCAGGCATGCCGGTTAGATTAGCGACTACGGTGTTAACATCAATCTGATAAATCTTTAATGGGTCGCTTATCTTTTCGCCAATTTTGAATGGTAGAATAGGCATGGTGGGTGAGACTAACACATCGAATTTTTTGAACAGTAATTTAAATTCCTCTATCAGCATTGATCGTACCTTTTGTGCCTTCAAATAATACTTGCCATAATATGCTGACGAAAGCACATAGGAGCCAACAATTATTCTCCTTTTCACCTCCTCGCCAAAATTGCTCCTAACCTTCATAAAATATGTATTCCATTCATAACCGTCAGGACTCATGTCAAACCCGTAACGTACATTATCGTATCTAGAAAGGTTACTGCTTGCTTCAGCCATTGCTATAGTGTAGTATGATGAAAGAGCATATTGTAACGAAGATGCTAAGGAAATTTCTTCGCATTTACAGCCAGAATTAGCGAACAATTCCATAGCATCGTATATGCATTTTGAAACATCCGGGTCAGCTTCTTCGGTTACTTTTTTTATCAACCCAACCCGAAGATTTTGTCCGGATTTTAAAGAGTACTTTGGCTCTGCCCCTAATGGACCAGTAGTATGGTCTTTTTCATCGCTGCCGGCTATCGCGTTCATAACCATCACAACATCAGAAACATTCTTTCCTATAGGCCCAATCTGTTCCAGACTGTTAGCATAGGAAACGAGACCAAACCTGCTGACTCGACCATAAGTCGGTTTTAAACCAACGACAGAACAAAAGCTAGCCGGACATCTAATTGAGCCACCAGTATCGGATCCCAATGACACCGCACATTCCAACGCTGCAACGCTTGCGGCGCTACCTCCTGACGAACCACCTGCAACATATTCGATATTCCAGGGATTATGTGTAGGTCCAAATACGCTATATTCTGTAGTAGAACCCATTGCAAATTCATCAAGGTTTAATTTTCCAATTAAGATTGCATCATTATTTTTCAATCTCTCTACAACTGTTGCGTCATATGGAGGAACATAGTCCTCAAGCATTTTTGACGCACAAGTGGTTTTCAAGCCTTTTGTACAGATATTATCTTTTATCCCTACTGAAACGCCAGCAAGCGATCCAACGTTTTCTCCCATTCTAATCCTTTTGTCTATCGAGGCTGCAGCCTCGAGTGCCCTTTCGTTTAGAGTGATATATGCGTTAATTTCCAAGTCAACTTTCCTAATCTTTGCAAGAACTTGGGAAACGTATTCCTCAGCAGAAAAGTCCATGTTTTTAATGCCCGTTACAATTTGGGGAACGGTAAGATTTAGAAGGTTTGACAATTTACGCCATCCTTGGACCCTTTATAAAACCATCTTTTTTGTTCTTGGCAACTTCTGATACATCACCCTCGAAAGCTTTAGCGTTGTCCTTTCTTAAGACAGCTAAACTAGTCTCCGAACGAACCGGTTCAACATGAGATAGCGTTAGGCTGTCAAGTGTATCCAGATACGCTAGGATCTCTTCAATCTGAGATATATATTTCGAAATCTCAGAGTCTGTTAATTCCAATCTGCAAAGAAAGCCCAGATGCTTTATCAGATCCGTATCGATCATACCAATATCTATCACCCTTTATGGTGATAACCTGTCTATATCGCGTGGATAAAATGCCGCATCACGTATGTTTTCCAGCTTTATCATTGCCATTAAGAGACGTTCAAGACCAACTCCATATCCGGCATGAGGTGGAACGCCGTAATCAAATACCTTGAGGTGGTAATCAAACATATTTGTATTCAATCCTTGTTTTTGCATTCTTTCTAACAATTGACTCTTCCTGTTAATTCTTGTACTGCCCGATGATATTTCAAGAGGGCCATACATCAAATCAAAAGATTCACATACTTTCCCAGAGTCTACCTCAGAATTTGGCTTGACATAAAAAGGTTTTACAGAAGTCGGCCAATCGGTAATAAAATAGAAGCCTGTGAAATTATCATCGTGTAGATTCTTCATTACTTGAGGCGATATGTCATCGCCCCATTTAATCCGTTGGCCGGCTGCCCCTAGTCGTTCTACTAGATGGGAATAAGAATATTTGGGAAGGGGCAATTCTATCTCTGGCAATTGACATCCAAGATACGTGAGCTCAGGAGTATTTTTTTCTCTTATTTTAAAAGTTATACTTAAGATCAAGTCTTCCAGTAAGGCCATCATATCATTATAGTCTACAAAGGCTTTCTCCACATCTATCGAAACTGATTCTGAAAGATGCCTGTTAGTACGTGATGGTTCAGCCCGAAAGATTGGACCTATTTCATATACACTTTCAAATGCCAAAGTTAATTGCTCTTTATACAGTTGAGGACTTTGTGCTAGAAAAGCTTCTTTATCATAATAAAATATGGGAAACAATGCAGCCCCTCCTTCAGTGGAAGTTGCAATTATTTTCGGAGTATTGACCTCGATAAATCCTTTCTCACTAAGAAATTGTCTCACTGTTTCCAAAACTGTATGTCGTATATGGAAGACACTCTGATGGATGCTCCTACGAAGATCTAGTGCCCTCAAATCTAGTCTAGTATCGATGCCAACAGATGATTTGCTCTGAACCATAAAGGGGGCTGTCTTTTTAGCTAAGGAAAATACTTTTAATTCCAATGGAACAACTTCAACGCCATTTGGTGCTTTTTCTTGAGATCTGACCGTACCCCTTACTGCAAGTGATGTTTGTTCCTTTATCTGTTGAATCTGCCCTATCACCTTCGCAGAACACTCGTTCTTCTTGGCAACTAATTGGGAAAAACCATCTCTATCTTTAATCATTAAGAATCGAATATTGCCATGGTCACGTATACTTGAAACCCAACCCATAATTATCACCTCCTTGTTCGCAAGGGACGTATCGATTTCTGATGAGTAGTGAGTTCTTCTCCAACGTCCAATCTCTTCCTCACGTAATTGATTACTCAATATTAAGACCCTTATTGTCCTTAAACTGATTAAAAAGGTTAATTTAACCTTTCAATACTTTACCTTCAGTCCGCATGTTCTGAGATATTTGTTTTAAAACCATGTTCTCAAGGCTTAGAACATTTGTTTGCTGTTCATTTCATTCTACACCTCAATTGGAGAATTACTGTTAACTAGAGAAGGACCAATGATTAAAATATGATTTTGCATATATTTATACACATGGAAAGCAAAAATGACGGCGTAAGCCATGTTACAACGGATTCTTGGGAGGCTGACGTACTAAAGTCAGATGTACCCGTTCTTGTAGACTTTTGGGCTGAATGGTGTGGTCCGTGTAGGATGGTCGGTCCTGCGGTGGAACAACTCTCACGTAGTATGAATGGGAAGATAAGAGTGGCAAAACTTAACGTCGACGAGAACCAGGAAATAGCACTAAAATATGGAATACAATCGATTCCTTCACTTATTGTGTTCAAAGGAGGAAAAGAAGTCGCGAGAACAATAGGTGCAGCACCAAAAGAAGCATATCAAAAATTTGTAGAAGAGTCCCTTTCGAAGGCTTAACTTTTCTCCTCCTACGGTTTTTGCCAAAGCATTAATATTGTATCCTCTTAGGGATAGGAAGCATTGGGAAAAGCGGAGCTTGCTGCAATATTTTCAGCTGATCCGGATAGATTCTACAAAGTTTCATTATTCGATCGAATGGGCTTCAAAAGACAGAAATGCTCTCAATGCAGTAAGTTCTTCTGGGCAATACCTGAGAAGGAGAGCTGCCCAGACCATGAACATTATAGTTTTATTGGCAAACCCCCTACAAACAAACGGCTTGATTATGTCAACGCTTGGAAGGTAACAGAAGAATACTTTCATTCAAATGGACATTCAATAATCAGACGCTATCCTGTAGTATGTAGATGGCGTAATGATCTTTATTTTACCATAGCCTCAATAATAGATTTTCAACGGGTTTCAGAAGGCAAGGTTATTTTCGAATTACCTTCTAATCCTTTAGTTGTTCCACAGATGTGCCTTCGCTTCAATGATATTGAAAATGTAGGCCTAACTGGAAGACACTACACAAGTTTCTGCATGATAGGCCAAACATGCGATGCTAACGCACCTGGAGGATATTGGAAAGACCGCTGCATCGACCTAGACTTTAGTCTGCTTACTAAGGGGCTTGGAATAAATTCCGAGGAGATTACATTTGTAGAAGACGTGTGGATAGGCGCGGGTGCATTCGGTTATTCGTTGGAATATTTTGCAAGTGGTCTTGAGCTGGGAAATGCTGTTTTCACCGAGTTCGAAGGTAATGAGACCGAATATCGTGTAATGACCAATAAGGTGATCGATATGGGTGCAGGCCTTGAACGACTTTCATGGATAACCATGGGGACACCGACCAGTTATGATTGCTGCTTTGGCCCTGTCATACAGAAGCTTTACGATTATACTGGAATCAACGAAAATTCAGAAATTTTAGCCAAATATTTTGCAGCAGCTTCTGACAAACTTGATCAGGTGAGTGGAGACATCAGCGCGTTAAAGTCAATGGTTGCAAAGGAATTAAACATATCTTATGATTCCATTGCTAAGATTATCGCTCCGTTTGAAGCAATGTATACAATTGCAGATCATACCCGTACTCTATTATTCGCAATTTCTGATGGGGCTCTCCCTTCAAATGTAGGAGGAGGATATAATTTAAGGGTCGTTCTTAGAAGAGCACTTTCAATTCTAGATCGACTCGGATGGAACTTCAAAATTGATGATATAGCTGATCTGCACATAGATTATCTGAAACAGATGTACCCGGAGCTCGAGGAGCATAGAGGCGATGTCAGAACTATACTTCAGATCGAATCTAATAGGTATATTGGCTCTAGAAAAAGGATGGATTTTATTGCAGGCTCAATAAAGAGCGCTGCAAAAGAGGTGACAGTAGACGACCTAATTAGATTATACGAATCTGACGGTATTACTCCAGAGTTCTTGATGGAAACGGGTGTAATACAAACTATTCCTCCTACGTTTTATACAAAACTTTCTGAACTTCATACGAAGGAAACATCGGTTGAAGCCCCAAAATCCTTTAAGGGTCTCAGTAATCTTCCATCAACCAGGCTATTATTTTATGAGGATGAATATCTTCGTGACTTTGCTGCTACAATCCTCAGGATACTGGATAAAAACTGTCTAGTCTTAGATCAGACCGCGTTTTATCCCCGAGGCGGTGGACAAGAGCCTGATACGGGGGAATTAGAAGGGAAGAAGGTTATTGAAGTGACAAAACAGGGTAATATTGTAATCCATAAATTAGAAAATACAGGCGGCTTTAGTGAGGGTGACATAATACACTGCAAAGTCAACAGCATAAGGAGAGATCTGATTACTAAACATCATACTGCAACTCATGTTCTTAATACATCGGCAAGAACTAATCTTGGATCATGGGTATGGCAAAATTCTGCATTTAAGGATGAATCCTACGCAAGGCTTGATATTACTCATCATTCCGGTTTGTCCAGGGAAGAAGTCGAACGGATTGAAAGAACTGCAAACAATGTAATTAGACGAGATTTGCCGGTAGCCATTAATACAGAGGAGCGGGTTGATGCTGAACACAAGTACTCATTTCGAATCTATCAGGGCGGTGCGGTTCCGAGCGCCAACGTCAGAATAGTAAATATTGAGAACTGGGACATTGAAGCCTGTGGTGGAACACATGTAAACAAGACTGGGCAACTAGGGCTTATCAAAATTATAAAAACTGAAAGAGTTCAGGACGGCGTAGTCAGATTGGAATTCGTAGCCGGTGATGCTGCCATAAACTATATTCAGAAGCAGGAAAACCAACTTATCACTATCTCCGAATACTTGGGATCTAGCAGAGAAAAACTCGTTGAGTCATTTCAAAAGAGCTTCGATGAGGCAGAAGCATCAAAGAAAAAGATGAGAACTTTGCTACGGAAAATTTCTCCGCTACTGGCAAAATCAATTTCAGCTGAAGCCAAGACGATTTCATCAGATGGTCTTAAGTTGTATAGCGTACATGATGACAACGAACTCGACGACGAATATTATATTTCTATAGGTCAATACGTGGTTCAGGCCGATCCGTGTATAATCTTCATTGCGTTGATATCAAAGGGTCAAGGGATTAGGGTAGTTGTATTTGTAGGGAAAAAAGCAAGGGAGAGAATTAAGGCCGATTATATAGCAAAGATGCTTTCTACACACTTAGGAGGGTCTGGAGGAGGCGACGACAAATTCGCGCAGGGAGGCGGGAGATATGGGGAGAGAATAAAAGATGCTCTGCTCTTAGCAGAGGGGTTGATTTTGAAAAATGTGGGATAGCAAGACATGTCAAATATCAATTACAACAAAATAGATTGGAATAATATTGAGAAGAAATGGAACCAGAGATGGGATGACCAAAAGATTTTTCAAACTAACCGAGATCTTCATAAGAAAAAATATTTTATCACAGTAGCTTATCCTTATCCAAATTCCCCGCAGCACGTCGGTCATGGGCGGACGTATACTCTTGCGGATTCACATGCTCGTTACATGCGAATGAAAGGCTACAATGTGTTGTTTCCAATGGGCTTTCATTACACGGGAACACCTATTCTTGCCATGTCACGTAGAGTCTCATCTGGAGACAGAATATTGCTAGAGACCTTTACAAAGATCTATAATGTTCCGAGCGAAATACTACAGAGCTTTACCGAACCAGTAAATATTGCAAATTACTTTCATAACGAAATTAAATTAGGCATGAAAGAAATCGGTCTCTCCATAGATTGGAGGCGGGAATTTACTACCATAGACGAAGCATACTCAAAGTTCATTTCATGGCAGTTTAAAAAACTACATGATAAAAAATTGATAATGCAAGGCTCGCATCCGGTGGGCTGGTGTCCAAATGATCAAAATCCCGTTAGTCAGCATGATACCATTGGCGATGTAGAACCAAACTTCGTTGAGTATATTCTAATAAAATTCGAATTGGACGATGGGTGTATTATCCCGGTTGCGACTTTAAGGCCAGAAACTATCTTTGGTTGTACGAATCTTTGGGTAAATCCGCAAATCCAATACGTTAGAATAATTGTTGATGATAATGTCAAGAGATGGATAGTAAGTAGAGAGGCTGCCAGGAAATTAGAATTTTTGAACCACAAAGTTGTGGTAGAATCGGTTTTAGAGGGCAAAGAAATAATCGGCAAATATGCAAAAAATCCAGTTACGCAGCTTTTAATCCCGGTATATCCTGCTTCATATGTAGATTCGGATAATGGGACCGGTATTGTAATGTCTGTTCCGGCTCATGCACCATATGATTATCAAGCTCTTCAGGATTTGAAGAACAGTATCTCAGATCGGGACGAGTTTGGGTTGAAGACAGTTACTGTCGACCCTCTTATTATTATCGGATCGCAAGAGTATCCCGGTCCTGATGCAATACCTGCGTTGAGAATAATAAATAAATTCAATGTAAAGAACCAAAGTGATCCGAGATTGGAGAAATCTACGTCAGAATTATACTCCCATGAATATTACAGCGGCATAATGCTTAAAAATACAGGAAAGTATGAGGGAATGCCAGTCCAAGATGCAAAAGAAAAGATAAAGAGTGAACTTGTAGCCGCCGGTATAGCCGATAGGATGTTTGAATTAACAAACAAACCTGTTAGATGTAGGTGTGGCGCTGAATGTGTAGTTAAGCTACTAGTTGATCAATGGTTTCTAAATTATGGCGATAATGGATGGAAAAATTTGGCATACGAATGTATCAAGAAAATGGATATAATTCCTGAAGAGATTAGGCATGAATTTGAATATGTAATTAACTGGTTAAGAGAAAGAGCATGTGCCAGAAAATCTGGACTTGGAACTGTCCTTCCATGGGACAGTGGTTGGATTATTGAAAGCCTTTCAGACTCTACAATATATATGGCATATTATATACTGGCAAAATACATAAACGATAATTCAATAAGTAACGTTAACGCTCTAGTTGAGTCATTTTTTGATTACGTGTTACTAGGAATAGGAAATGCTCCTGATGTCGCAGAAGAGTGCGATATATCCAAGAATTTGCTTACAGAAATTAGAAATGATTTTTCCTATTTTTATCCTGTCGACTCTAGACATTCTGGAAGAGATCTGGTTCCAAACCATCTGTCATTTTTCATTTTCAACCATGTAGCAATTTTTCAGAAAAAAGATTGGCCGAGACAAATCGTCGTAAACGGATCTGTATTAATGGAAGGGAAAAAAATGTCAAAGTCTATTGGAAATATTATTCCTTTACGATCAGCAATAAAAGAGCATGGCGCAGACGTGATTCGCGTTGCAATGCTTATCTCCGCGGAGCTCTTACAAGATGCTGACTTCTCGTTCGAGGCAATAAAGGGGATTCGCTCTAAGTTGGAGGAGATTTACTATATGGCAGAAGAACATTCGACCAGGTGGCCCGAACAAACGACAAGAAAAGAAAAATTCGAGGAATTGGAAGATCGCTGGCTCATAAGCAGGCTACAACGCAATATTTCCGATACCACATTATCAATGGATAGGCTTCGTGTAAGACAAACCTTGCACAACATATTGTACGCACTAGATCAGGATTTACAATGGTATAGAAAGAGAGCAGTTGCAAAGAAAAGAGATGACTCTTCATGTATTCCTGTCCTTTATGAATTCCTAGAGTTTCGCATAAGAATGCTTGCACCATTTGCTCCCTTTATGGCTGAAGAGTTGTGGGAAAAAATTGGTAATTCTTCGAGCTCAGTTATTCTGGGCGGTTGGCCTGTAGCAGATGAAAGCAAAAGAGATCTAGTGGCAGAAGAATCAGAAGACCTTCTAATGAACTTAATATCAGATTTACAAAACATCATCAAGGTGACAAAAATTGTTCCACAGAAAGTGATTATTTACACAGCAGCACAATGGAAGTTCGAACTCTATCAGAGCATTCTTGAGATCATATTACTAAGACAGCAAACTAACTTTGGAGATATTATGAAATTACTGATAGAAGAAAAGTCTAGTGCAAAGAGCAATCCCAATTTAGTACGAAAAATGCTGGAAGATATTCTCTCGGACCCACTTGAGTTGAGACAAAGACGGGTGAGGTTAGAATTTTTTGATGAAGTTTCGTCTATCGAAGATGCTAAAGCCCTACTGTCCTTAGAATGTGGAAATGCTCATCCTGAGGTACTTGTATATTCAGAAGATAGAGAGGATTTAAAAAAATATGATATAAAGTCAAAGGCAAAATTTGCCAGGCCATTCAAACCTGCGATTCATATCGTTGAGCGATGACCTTGTCCGCTTCCTTTCGTTCTCTTGGCAACAATGATTGATGAAACAATATAGAGCAAAAATCCTATAATTGCTAGGACTAAACCATAAAAGGAAAGCGCGCCTCTATGTGCATAGGTTCCGATTCCTACTAAGATGGCTCCTACAAGGAGTAATGCTATACCTCCACGAGCAGATGAAGGCATTCGAACTTGACTTTTGCGAGATGGCAGTTATTTTCACCGAAACGAATTATCAGGTCGCTAATATCATTTTTTCGTAGATTAGGTTTCGAATTCTTAGAAATTAGTTCGTTCTAGAAGACAGTTAAACCATTGCTAACAGTCGCAATATCATCTTAATCCTGCCTAAAACCCGATATTTTTTCTCGTTCTATACATAGCAATATAATATTTGGAATCTTTTTATTAAAGCGAGATACTCCCATCTCTGAAATGAAAATCGCAGTAGTTGGCATAGGAGTTGCTGGAGCATTTCTTATGAACAGATTAAGCGATGATCACGATAACACCGTAGTTGGTTTCGAAAGGATGGCAAAAACACAACATGATGCGGTGTGTGCTTGGGCTACAAGCGAGAACGTAATGTCAGATTTGGTTAGAAGTTGTGGACTGGATTTCGGACAATATATCATGCATCGAGGGAAGCACATGATGGTAGATGCAGGGGAAAGTGAGGATAATATTGATATTCGCTTAAAAGGAATGGTGATTTATGACAAACTAAAATTGATTCAGGACATGATTAGGGGTACTAGCATTGAATTCGGAAAAACCCCTAAGAAAGAGAACCTTGAAACAGACTTTGACATTATCATTGATTCTACCGGTTTCCATCGAAATTATCTACCAAAACCCACAAGAGAAATGTGGATTCCTTGCGTACAATATAAAGTGAAATATGACTCTGATAAAATACCATATGATGATTTCTACCTCAAAGCCTTTCCTTCGATGACTGGATATTTCTGGTATTTTCCTCTTAACAATGGATATGCACACATAGGCGCTGGGGATTTTCAAAGAAATCGAGATAATAAGTTTGTTGACACATTTCTAAAAAGGTATCAATGTGAAATTATAAAAAAAGTAGGCAGACCTGTTAGGATTAGCCCACCTATCCAATGTGAACCATTTACAGATGGCAGAAAGTCGGTAGGCGTAGGTGAATCAATAGGGACCGTCTATTCGCTCCTAGGAGAGGGTATAATTCCTGCAACATGGTGCGCTGAATTGTTTATCCAACACCTGCATGACATGAAAGGTTATAGAGATGCAGTAATAAAAAAGTTTGAAATATATGCATTGGTATTCAAATTTATTCAACTAAAAATTACAAAAAGATTTAATACATTAAAGCACTTGATAGATTTGCTCAGGATATACAAGCACATGAAAGAGCAAGAGGATAGATACGGAATGGTAATCAGGATGACTGACATGTTCAGGGTATCGAAAATTTAGGGTACTAGGTTTTGGTTTTGGTTTTGGCTTTTATTCCATTGCTTTGGTTACTTCATCAGAATGATTCATTTCATAGTGTTTGTCAGCATCAGATTTTGTTAGAAATTCCTTTCCACAATACTTGCATCGGAAGGTACCTCCTTCATATTCGCTCATGTGCACCCCTAAATTTTTCTCTCTTCCAAATATTAATTTTTGCAAGAATGCCAATGTATCTGGACATTTCAAGCAGTACCTCCGCTGATGTTTGTACGATCCTCATCTACAAACCTATGTTTTTCTTTTTTCACGAGTGGAACGAGTTTTTCCATAATTAGTTCATCATAGTTTTTTGCCTCTACTTCCAAAGCTACAAGCAAATAGTAGTTTTCATTAATTTGTAGTGTGGCTCTGTTTAGTCGTTCGTATCTACCAAATGCATAGATAAGTGGACCTATCTTTGATTCAAACTTAATCCTAGTTTTCTGCCTAGTTACAGTAAGAGACGCATATTCTTCGTTTTCTTCTTCAGTCATGAGTGGTTTTAATCCTTCTCTGTACTCGGCATTAAGTAATACCCCGAATTTGTTGGCGATACCTATCCATCGTATAGAAGCATCAAGCTTCAAGACTTGTTTTGTGAATGAATAGATGAATTCGTAGTCTATCATATATTAGCAAACAAGTGAGAACCTTAAAAAGCATAAGGTAGCACTATTGAACAATATTACTAGACTAGAGGTTTATATGTGACTGTCTAGGATTAACTATGTTATTAAGGAATGAGCTTACCAGATCTGAAGAATGATCGATAAATGTTTTGGGACCTCATCAAATTCCAGAGAAATTGACAGATCGTATAATAATCAACGGATACGAAACACTCAGTTTGTCAGGAGGCAGAATTAAATTCTCAATTTGTTAGAGTAAAAATTATCAGGTATAGAATCTCATTGATACTGTTAAACTTATGAAACTCAATTATCGATTAAGTTTAGTCGATTAATTTAGCTCGTCTACAAAGGACAAAAATACAATGTAAATATCTAGATTTGGCTATATATCAAGTTAGGCTTAGCCACTTCAAAATGCTTTTCTACCTCATCAAGTCTTTCTAAAAATCCACTAATCTCTCTAACCTTCGAAAAAGAGTTATCGCTCCTGATTTTATTTAGCAGGGACAGGACTTCTTCGTTTGTTACGCCATGCTTAATATCATAGTCAATCTGTCTGCAACAATTAGCCAATGTACCATAACGCTTGTGCTGTCGTTTCTCCCACATTGTAGGATTCTGAGATAATCCGGTTACAAATTTTACTATTGTTTTTTCCATATGATTAACATGCCATTCTCTCATAGGATAACTGTTCTGGATCAAAAAAATCATATGTAATACGAGACGGTTACTTATAATGTTATATCCTTTATAACTTAATAGAACAGACAAGTTCGACTGGCTTAGATTTGCTAACAATCTATCTGACCGATACTATGTATTTGATACTCAAATAATAGATAGCACGAGAACTGTGCGGGTCATGAATTCTAGTATGAGAAAGATATGAAATATTTTTGAATATTCGAATTACCGCTAATGTAGTTGTCGTTGATCTGATCTCAGTTGGACCCTCGAAGGTTAGATGGATTATAATTCTCGTGAGCCTTAACCAGACGACTTAGCGTTAAGTGTTCTCTCTATCAACCTTTGATTCTCTGAATTCTTATACTTTAATCGCTTGTAATCTGAGCTTAGACAATCAGATGTTAAAAGGCAAATATTAAATTGCTCTGTCCATTTTTCAGTACATGGATATCTATTCAGAAAATAGGCCTTGGGGTAGATTTGAAAAATTTCATGAGAATCAAGCATGTACAGTTAAAATTATCTATGTTAATGCAAACTCTCGTCTCAGCTTGCAGTATCACGCACACAGATGGGAATTCTGGAGAATTCTTAAAGGAACAGCAGAGGTGGAGCTCGACCATAAAACCTCTCTTATGGCAGAGGGAGAAAACGTCATAATTCCATGTGGTTGCAAACATAGAGTTAAAGCAGTAAATGAGGCATGTGTAATTCTCGAAATATCCTATGGCAAATTTGATGAGAACGACATCATAAGGATTGAAGACGACTATTGTAGAATAACTAAGATATAATCTACTCAAAGCTGGTGAGATTTGTTGGAATAACTAATAGCTTTTATCGAAATACAAATAAGGCCCTATGAGTGTTCTACCCGTTATGAGCGCAAGCAAGAAACCACACATGAACCTAGTGGTTACAGGCCACGTAGATAATGGTAAATCGACGACTGTCGGTCATTTGATGGTCGATTTGGGTGTTATTGATCAGCGAACAATTGACGCTTTTGCCAAGGAATCTGAATCGACAGGAAAGGGTGATACTTTCAAATATGCCTGGGTTTTGGACAGCATTAAAGATGAAAGAGATAGAGGTATTACGATTGATCTTGCATTTCAGAAATTTGAGACAACAAAATTCTTTTATACTTTAATCGACGCTCCTGGTCACCGAGATTTCATCAAAAACATGATTACAGGTGCATCAGAAGCAGATGCATCCGTACTTGTTGTTTCAGTCAAGCCGGGCGAAACTGAAGCAGCTACAGAGCCGGGTGGGCAGGCAAGGGAGCACGCATTTCTATCGAGAACATTAGGGGTAAATCAAATAGCCGTTGCTCTTAACAAGATGGATGATGTAAATTATACTGAAGCTCGCTTCAAAGAAGTTAAAGAGACCGTAGAAAAGATGTTGAAATTGGTCGGTTATAATACAACCAAAGTAAACTTTATCCCTGTTTCAGGTTGGAAGGGTGATAATTTAGTTAAGAAGTCAGAGAACATGCCGTGGTATAAAGGTCCAACTCTCGCAGAAGCTTTGGACAGCTTTGAACCTCCAGAGAAACCAATAGGTAAACCACTTAGAATTCCCGTTCAGGATGTATATTCAATTACAGGAGTTGGCACAGTGCCAGTTGGAAGGGTAGAAACTGGACGGATCAAAGCCAACGACAAGGTCATTGTTATGCCAGCAGGCGTCACAGGAGAAGTTAAGTCTATAGAGACTCATCATACACAAATGGATTTTGCAGAAGCGGGCGATAACATCGGTTTTAACCTGCGAGGTGTGGATAAGAAGGCAATCAAGCGTGGTGATATGATCGGCACATCTGATAACATACCTACTGTTGCAAAAGAATTTGAAGCACAGATTATAGTAATTCATCATCCGACTGCTATGGCACCGGGATATACACCAGTCCTACATGCTCATACTGCCCAAGTTGCAGCTACACTCTCAGATTTCGTTGCGAAGATAGATCCGAAAACAGGAGCTACGGTTGAAGAAAAGCCAAAATTTCTGAAAACTGGAGATGCTGCCATTGTGAAAATCAAGCCAGTGAGACCACTTGCGATTGAAACGTTTAAGGAATTTCCAGAAATTGGTAGATTCGCACTACGAGATATGGGTACTACTATCGCCGCAGGAGTAGTCAAATCAATTACAGAAAAATACGATCCTACCAAAAAGTAAGTGAAAAAAGAAGATGCCACAAGAAGCCAGAATAAAGCTTACAAGCACCAATCTTTCCACCCTTGAGAGTGTATGTTCAGAGATAAGAGGAATAGGAGAGAAGAACGGCATTAGACTAAAAGGGCCTCATCCTTTGCCTACCAAAAAAATGAAGGTTGTTACTCGGAAATCTCCATGCGGTCAAGGAACAAACACATATGATAAATATGAACTTAGAATCCACAGAAGAGTAATAGATCTGGGGGCTGATGATAGATCCATCAGACAGTTAATGAGATTAAAGATACCGGATGATGTTTATATTGAGGTATCATTAACTCAATAACGATAATTTAAATTCTGAACACCTAATCATTGAGGCTCTATGTTTCATGTTTGGGGTTTGTTATTTCATTACTACTATTCCTAAAGTACGTTTTCACTGCTGAAGCCGCTTTAGAATAAGTATGCAACGATATGATAACATGACGTAATCATGAGAACTGTGTCATTTAGTCGCGTGTTAGTATGAAGAAGATTTACTGTCATTAAATGAGCAAGCAGTTTAAATCATAATCTGAGGTCGCTGTGATAGATTCCTGGGTAGATTTAGAGGAAGATACGGTTTGTCTTTTGTTTGCACTTGTATCTCATTAGCAAGATCCTCTAGTGTGACTTTGCGATGAGTACCTTCAATTCGATCACGAACCGTCAAGCCTTCCTCATTAGTTTCTTTGTCGCCTATTACTAGAGTATACCTGATCCATTCAATTTCTGATTCCCTAATTTTTTTTGAAACGGATTCTTGTCTATCGTCTATATCAGCTCTAATCTGTCTATTTGAAAGATAGGTAGCCATCTTTTCGCAGAATGGTATATGGTGTTCCCCGACAGGAATAATCCTGACCTGAGTATGATTTATCCATAGAGGCAGAGAAGGTTTGAAGCCCAATTTAGAAATCTTCGCACATTTCTCAAGTAGTGCGTATATGACACGTTCTACAGCACCACTAGGAGAATTATGTAAAATAATAGGATTCTTCTTACTTCCGTCTTCATCAATAAATTCGATCTGATAACGCTGACCATTCTCAACGTCTATTTGATCCGTCGACAGCGCAGAAGCCTTCCCAAGGTTGTCGATATAATTAAACTCCCACTTGAGAGTAAAGTAAAAGAATCTATCCTTCCACAGTTCAACTAAAACAGGCCTACCAAACATTTTCACTAGTTCGTTCACAAAGGCAACATTTTCTTTATAAAAATCTTCAGTGAAACGGATGGCCATTTCAACGTCATCAGTTGTGGACAATCCAAGTGCCTCTATTACTCTTACAGATAATCGAAATCGCTTGAGGAATTCCTCTTTTGCCTGATCCATATTTTTACATAATGCATGACAATCTGGCATACTAAATGCCCTTAGGCGTCTAAGGCCCACCAGTTCTCCGCTTTTTTCCCGGCGGAAGCTGTAGCGAGTAAGTTCGTATAGCCTTAACGGCAAATGCTTGTATGATATCTGGAAGTCTTTTGCCATTAAGAATTGGCCAAAACACGCGGCAAATCTCAAAAAAAATTGTTTATTATTGTCTGTTATAATATTATACTGACGTGCAGGAAACCGATTAAAATAACTCTCCATAGCAGGATGTTTGGAATCGTACATTAGTGGTGTTTCAACCTCCATTCCCCCGTATTCCATTACCTGTCTCGTAATGTATTGTTCAATTAGCGATTTCATTAATCTGCCTTTAGGGTAGAAGCGAATATTTCCTACATCTGATGCAGGTTCATAATCTGCAATTGCCATCTTCTTCATTAGCCTGACATGGGGAGGGGCCTCATCTGACGAGCGGCGTTTTGCTATTTCATAGTTTGCTAGTAAATGCAAATTCTCTTCTTCTCTTCGGAATTGATATTTATCAGAGGGAATCATTTCACCGTCGGGTTGTAAAACATACCACTGAGACTGTAATCTCTCCTCTGCTCCTATAGCAGAGGATATTTTTTCTTCATGATCCGCACGAGTATCCGAGGGGACCCCAGTCGAATCACTATCGATAGGGTGAAGATCGGAACTAGAATCTAACTCTGTTATCACCTTAAAATTTTCCGCTAATGGATGTCCTTTGACATTGATTGTAAGGGCCTTTGTCCATCCAAACGGTGCTCTATGGACGTGTTCGATCGACTCTTTTGCAATTCTCTCAATTGATTTTAAGAGTTCAAATGCAACTATCGGAGAAGCAAGATTGGAACTTAGGTGTGAATAAGGATAAATGATTAAATTCCGACTCTTTACTGTATCCATATATTTTTTAATGACGTTAACCGCAAGCATTGCCAGCTTTTCATTGTCGCCCTCTTCGATTGCAACGAGCGTAACAACGAGATCTTCTAACCTAACTTTGGATTTAGATACATTTTCTTCCGCAAATTCTTTATTCTCCTTAACAATGGGCTCGTATTCTATGAAGTCAGAATGTAGTTGAAGAAAACGCATGTATGTTGAAACCGGATAACTGTCGAGCTGAATTAAAGGCTTTTGAATCTTACATCAATCTGTATCTTTTCGGTGGCAATAAGAATCCCTGACACCGCCACCAAAATTCTTTTCACCCCCATCTCGCTCGTTCGTTTTCGCGGTCTTCTTTGGTAGCTTTTTTCCATTCCTTGTAATGTGCTCTGCAAAGATAAGCTCTTTTATTGGTGGAAGATATAGACATGTCTGCTGCCATGCTTGCCTTGCTTGAGCTCATGGAGCGTTCAGCTGATTGATCGCATCCTTGGACGCTGCAGTTAATACCTTTATCGACCTTACCCATGTTGTAATTTAGAGCAATCTTTGAAATATAAATAGTAATCTGCTGCTGTGCAAAAAAGAATCGAATAATCGATTAATTATTAGCACCAATATTTGCATTGTTTTGAAGTCTGAGAGATAGTCTACGATATAGTGGTGTAAGCATGTTTTTAATATTCTTAGTGGTCACTCACAATTTGCTCTTTAGGTGTTTGTGCTTGTTCTGTTCTTGTTCTTTTACTTGTTTTCTCATCCCCATATTTTTTCCTTAAATGTCCATTTTTTATTAAGCAGGAAATTGCTGACTGAAGCGATTGCAACTGCTATAATCAATGAGAGTATGTATTGAATACCAGATTCAACAAATATGTACAAAAGGATCAACTGGAAGGCTGCGCCAAGTGAGCTTATCAATGTGAAGAAGGCGAACTGCCTCAAAGTATTCTTAATAGAGAAATTTCTGTCCTCAAATGTCCATATTTTGTTAAGGAAGAAGTTGGAACTAATTGAAAATATTATCCCGATTAGCGTCGCCTGCATATACCAAAAGTTCGAAATGATGCCATTTGACAACATTAATGAAATCAGGTAGTTTAATAGTAATCCACACGCGCCTACCGAGTAAAATCTGCCCGCCTTAGATAAGAATAAGACAGATGGACGCTTTCCTTCAGTATTTTGTAAAATCTCCTTCGATTTACGTCCGTATCTGTAAAGATACCAAATGGCCTTGGTGTAGTCAAGAATTACGTTAAGATCTAATTTGCTTTCTCCGAATTTCCTTTCGGTGAACGTATATGGAATCTCTTTTACTTTTATACCTTTAACTTTTACTAGGATTTCAAGCAATATCTTGTATCCTACGCTATTGATCTTTATGTTTTCAATCACATGGCGAGGGAAAGCGAAGAATCCAGATATAGGGTCTGTAACATTTCTCACCTTTAGACTATGCTGTGCAATCTTTATTGCACTAGTGCTAAGAACTCGCCGCTTATAAGGCCATCCTACTATTGACCCCCCTCTAGCATACCTAGAGGCTATAACAATACAGTTAGGATCCTCAAATAATTCGTGGATTAGTTTTGGGATCGTTTCAGGAGGATGTGAAAAATCTGCGTCCATGATCAAAATATTCTGTCCCGTAGAGGATTCTATCCCATTTAATAAAGCAGAAATGAGCCCATATTTGCCCTTTCTGTGGATAACTCTAACTGAACATTTTTCTTCCCTAAACTGAAGGTCGAGAGACCCTTCCTTCTTCCCTTGCTCGTGCCAATAGATTCGGGAATAGTTTCTCATATTGTAATCCCTCAAGTAATTCTCTACCAATCTGCCCGTTCCATCAGGAGAGTTATCGTCAACAACTATTATTTCACTGCTGATGCTACGGGGTAAATTATCTTTAATTGCTGTTATTAGATTCAATATATTCTGAGATTCATTATAGGTTGGAATTATGATAGACAGGCTAGTAGTCCTATCTTTATCTTTAGATGCAAATGCTTCGCTCTGAGTGGAATACAATTATAGTAACCAAGTATAAAAACACCATTTATTAAGATTTAGAATATCAAGGTTCCATTTAATGAGGAGGGGGTGTTATATGACTACTGGAAGAATTGAGCATGCCAAAGACCCAAATTATATGATAATAATATTTTAGCATTGGATAAATAGAACTTTTAAAGTGTTTTACCTTAATATAGATTTCTAATAGTATGCAATTAACGTCAATGGACCAATCTTCTTTTTTGGCACTAATACCGTAAAGTGCAAAATCTTGTTATTAGAAACAGGAGAGGTAGGCACTATGTGTGCACGATGGTTGATGTCTAAAAGGACATATGAATAGATCTATTTTTTTATTTAGATTGATTAGGAACTAGCTTATAGTAGAACAATCACTTATTCAATTACATAGTACCAATCAATAGAGCGAATACTTATTTATATTCAATAAACACTAGCAGGAAGCCAAGTACAAAATAGAGTCGCGTATAAATACTTAATTTCCAACGCGTCTTGTGGATGAAATCGACTATAACGACTCCATGTCTAGTAGCAAAACTAGTTCCCTTTACTAAATTCTACAGATTTACAACCCTCTTCAGCACTCAAAGTGCTTACGAAAAAATGAAGGGCATACAAGCTAGAGTCAAGGAGGTGGCCAAGAGAATATGAGAATAATAAGAAACCATGACGCGAAGAATATTGCGGCCTTCTCTGCTATTACAATTCTTTTATTATCGGTCGCAGTAACGAGTCAATTCGCGTCACCTGGAATGGTATCTGCACAAATTGAAAACAAGGGCAATCCTCCTCAAACTGTAACCAAAAACCCCGGTTCTTGCGTAAAAGCGCCTATTAATACCGTGTCCGCTAGTGGCAGTGACAATAACCGTAAGAATAGTAACAATAATAATAATGATAATCAAGCCAACGCTGCGATAGATAATAATCCTGACACAAAATGGTCTGATAAAGGCTTAGGGTCATATCTACAAACTGATTTAGGTTCATCTCAACCTCTCTGCAGTGTTCAGATTTCCTGGGACAAAGGAGACAAAAGGTCATATAATTTTGTGATATCCGTCTCAAACGACGGATTTAATTTCGAGGATAAGTTTAGAGGTACCAGCAAAGGTACGGATATTCAGCCTGAAAGCTATGATCTTCCTAAAGTTAATGCAAGGTACGTTAGGGTGACAGTATATGGAAATTCAGATAATAACTCTGCGGGCATAACGGATATTGCTATCACGAGAGAGATCGACAGTAGTGGAGAGAAAGACGTTAATAATAATAGTTGTACTAAACTTGGGATTACAGGCTTTAAAGCATCGCCAAATGATGCTGGTAATATCCCTGCAAATACGATAGACGATAATCTTAATACTAGGTGGTCAAGTTTTGGAGTAGGTTCATTTATTCAATCAGACTTAGGATCGATCAAAACAATATGTAGTGTAGGTATTGCCTGGTACAACGGAGACGTGCGCCAGAATAATTTTGTCATATCTGTTTCTAAAGACGGAACTTCTTTTTCAAATGTATTTTCAGGCACAAGTAGTGGACAAACAACGCAGGTAGAACCCTATGATTTCAAGGATATTGACGCTCGTTATGTAAAAATAACAGTTAATCGAAATACACAAAACAACTGGGCAAGTATTACTGAATTAGCTGTCTTCGGGTTCAGTCCCGTGTTACCTCCTAACCACGCGCCTAACGTCAACAACATACCAGACATTAAAGTCCAAATTACTAGGCTCCCTGCTGCGCTTGGATCAGTTGGTATCACTTTGAGTGGTCAAGATATAGATAACGACGCGTTGAGATTTGAAGTAGTACCTACTAATCCACCGACTCCAACAAAAGGAAATCTAACCTCTACTGGACCTAACACTCTGAAGTATACTCTATACCCTGCTACTCAAAACGCAGGTAAGGATAGCTTTGTTTACAGGGCAATTGATGCCAGGGGTTTAGCTAGCACAAATGTAGGCGCTGTAAACATCACAATAAGTGAACCACCAAACAATCCACCAGTTGTAGATAACATAAACAACGTGCCAGTTCAAATAACAACTCCTGCAACTCCAGT
>Ga0193705_1000001_pt1 | contig 53722 bp, 54 predicted proteins | sample U3m2metaG_FD_143045 | JGI IMG/M metagenome (GOLD analysis project Ga0193705, IMG submission 143045) | Soil microbial communities from a riparian zone of the East river system, Colorado, United States - U3m2 | ecosystem: Environmental > Terrestrial > Soil > Riparian zone | place: USA: East River... | reverse complement strand
AGATCTTCTTCAGCCTTTGTATTTCAACTTCTTTTGGAATTAGTGCTGGCATTTGTGCCATATTAGTCAATGAATAAAGTGGATATCTTTTATATTAAGTTGACGTTGAGGTTTATCGGGAATATTATAGAGGATTTGTAATAATCTGTTATAAAATAACCAAAATATTGCTAAATAAACCATACGTCTTATAATTATGGACTTAATGCATATACTATCATCGATGCTAATCAATAATGAATATCACAGGTTGAAAATATGGATTATGTCCACTTAGCGAATCACACTTTCGTCGTTATGAGGTCTAGAGTTTGGATTAAGCATATGTCGATCATTTAATGATATACTTAACCAGGTAGCTTTTAAAATAATACAAAATCAGTCAACACGAGATTACGTGTAGAAATTTCTTAATTTTTAAAGCCGGCCTGATAAAAATGGTGCAGGTTCAGGATGAAAAGGATACTTCACAAATAAAAAATTCAAAGATCGACAACAGCGGCTAACACCGGGTAAAAAACTCGACTCATGCTGAGTTTCTTTATCGCTAGGGAGCAGATGACATGCTGTTTAATGATGGGAAGAAGAATATTGATGTCGCCGGAAGAATTAAAGAAGCCTATAGAACAATACATTTGATAAAGTAATAGAGAGGTAGAATCAAGTTATCTCAGATAATGATAGGGTTGGAACTTGGGAAAGAGTGTGATTTTCTAAATGAGAAATGATCTATTTGGGTAGAAAAGAGGAGGAAGGATGATAAAACATGTTTAAGAGCTATTGATACGTTGGCGGTATTGTATTCTTCCTATGAGATAGCGCAACAGCCAATAATAACTCTGTTCAGTACGCCAGGATGCCAAATAGAATTCATTTTTTTCAAAGACAAAATATAACGTTCGAAGAAAATTTGTCATGATAGTATACAATGAGATGATAAACTTGAACCCGACTGCAGGACGACCGATTCACTACAGTAAAATATATATCTTTGTTTCTTCTGGTAAGCCTAGATAAAGAATATATGATGAATAGCAAGACCTGTGTCGTGACTGCTTTAATAGCTATCACGGTATTGTCTACAGCGTTCGTATTCCTTCAGCCAGCAAAAGGACATGGTGTACAAGCTCAGCTGCAGAGTAGATTCGTAAGAATTCAGGATGAGTCATTCTCAGCACAGACACTCCGCACAGGTGATGAATTGACAGTTACTGGTACATTGCAAAGTCTCGTCAACCGACCCCTCAGGGCATGGTTATCGCTATTTAGTGAATCAGTAAATGCAGGTAATAGGTGGGAATTTATTTCGAGAGACCCACCGGGAAACATCTTCGAAATTGCCCCTGAGGCAAAAATACCATATTCCCTTACCGTTAAGGCCCTAGAGCCTGGCATTTACCATGTACATACGCAGTTGAACATAGAACACATTGGTCCAGGTTTAGGTCCAGGACAGACAGTTCAAGTTACTGGCCCTGCAGTATTAAAGCCAGTTCCATGGGGTAATGTAGCATACCAGTGTATCGTGATCGGTGCTGGTCTGGGTGTAACCTTCGCGACAAGGCCGTGGCAAGTGATATAGAGTTCATTCTCACTTTCCTCCATTTTCTTTCAAATTAGACTAACAGGGTTTATTTCACTTTTCAAACAATTTCTAGCATAAGAAATCGAATTCGTTTGCAAGCTTCTATTCTACTACCGAGTGACTTTATTGCACTGCGGATCCTCTTTATTCTCTTATATCATTATAGTTAACGGAATCGGTATCTCCATAGAGCTTAGATAATAACTACATACTCAGAGCGTTCAATCTGAAAATATTTTGACCTTACGTCTCAGTTCAATGAAGGCAACCCTTCAGATATTCCACCTTACTACTATAATGTAGTATTCTATTAGTCATAGCAGAAGATCCCAAAGTATCATTTTTGAACTCGGATTTCCTTAATGTCTCCCATATATTTTTGAAGAACCATCGGGACTTCTATGGTCTGTTTTGATGTCTGACAATTTTCTATTATAGCTACCATAGTCCTTTCAGTCGCAACGAGTGTACTATTCAGAGTGTGAACAAATCGAGTTTCTTCATTGGCTTTATTTCTAAATCGTATTCTAAGCCTGCGCGCCTGATAATCAGTACAGTTTGAACATGAAACAATTTCACGATAGGCATTTTGACCTGGGAGCCATGCTTCTATATCATATGTTTTAGCAGAAATCTTCCCTAGGTCTGCTGAACATAACAATACTACTCTGTTCGGAATTCCGATTTGCTCATAGAATTCCTCGCTTACTGCCAGCATACTATCGTGTTCCTCTCTAGAATTTTCAGGACTACAGTAAATGAATTGTTCAACTTTTTCAAACTGATGGACTCTGAAAATACCTTTCATATCCTTGCCGTGAGCACCTGCTTCCTTTCTAAAACACGGGCTGATCCCTCCGAACCTGAAAGGCATCTTGCTGCCCTCCAGGATCTCATCCATGAACATAGATGCCATTGCGTGCTCAGAGGTCCCTATCATATAGAGGTCCTCACTATCAATTTTATAAATTACTTGGTCCAGATCTTCAAGAATCGCTGCTCCTTCTATAGCTTCTTTTCTTATCATATAAGGGGGTTGAAGAAGCACATATCCCTTCTTCTGCAGAAAAGCCAGTGCAAAATGAATTAAAGCTTGATTCAACCGTACAAGATCATTTTTTAAAAAATAAAATCTGGCACCTGATATTTTTGCTGCTCTTGCAATATCTATTAAATCCAGATTATTAGCGATATCTATATGATCCGCTATTGGAAAATCATGCTTTTTGACCACTCCATTGTATTTAATTACAACATTGTCGTTTTCATCATTTCCAATTGGAACACTATCATCAAGGAGATTAGGAAGACGCATCATTAAGCCTCTAAACGATGCATCGACTTTGATTTTTTCTTGTTCCAAGGCAAAAATCTTGTCACCAATCACTTTCATTGCTTCGATTTCTGAGGTAACTTCCTTTTTTGCCTTTTTTGAGGTGGAGATCGAGTGGGCAAGGATATTTCTCTTATGTTTATATTCTTCTATCTCGGCAATTAGTTCTCGCCGTCTTTTATCTAACGCCACCACCTGATCTAACGGAAAATCTAACTTTCTTTTTCTTAACATGTCCTCGATAAAGCCAGGATTCTCTTTCAACAGTTTTGAATCAAGCATCACAAATCACTTTTTTTGCCAGCAAGACGTGATCCAATACTTCATCGATAGTATTCACAAGTGTTTCAAGTCCAGTAGTGCACGAAAATTCAATGAGTAAAGTATTCTCTATTGAAGACATATCCATGGATAAGCCTTTCGGAAAGTTAACGTTGTCTGGTATTAATGCCTTCATAATGGCTTTCATCTCAGATTTTCTAGAGAAGGTTATCTCTACAATAACAGTAACTTCAAGGGACATTTTCGGCTTTACTATTTACCAATTTGCTCTTCACAAGCGAGATGAACTCTTCTAACCTTACGGCAGGAATCCTACATCCTGCAGCCTCAGCGTGACCGCCTCCAAAACCACCAAGGGGCCTTGAACACTCCCGCATCACTTTGCCAAGATCAGAATCAGAGTGACATCCTAAGCATTTTCTACTAGAAAATTTGTAAGCGCCATCTTCAGTTAATGTTCTAACAAAGAGCAGCCTCCCACTAAATGCTAGAGAGCCGCTCAATAATGAGGAAACTCCTCCAAGCATATTCACACCCAAAACTCCTTCGCCGTTCACGAAAACAGAGGTTCCATAATCTATTAGGCGCCACTTTTCGGCAAAGAGAGTGGAAGCATAATTACTTAAAGTAACCCTGTACTTTGTTGCTATTTCTTCGCCTTCTGCTAATAACTTATCTCTATCGCCCATGCAAATCCCAATACCTACACCTGCCTTTCTCATTCTACCACAAGCATTGACCATCATAGAAAACTCTCGTGCATCCCTGACATGTGTTTGCTGATCTTCATTTTCCAGAGTGTATGTATAGCCTATAAGATTATCAATCACATTTACTGCAGTGTTCTTAGATTTAGTAGCTACATATTTGGCAATAGCATCTAATATCGCACTTTTTTCTTCTTGAGTGATCTCGGAAAGTACTCGCCACCGGCCATTTTCCTTCATATTTATGCCAGTATTTTTTATTAAAGTATAACAATTTTCAGTATTCCACGTCAACCCCTCAATATATGGAAAAGAAGTATAGGCAAGTGCTTCGTGTAATGGCCGCGTCTCGCGTCCTAAAAACATCAAATCTAGGTCCACACTAACAAGGCCATGCGACTCGGCGATCTTTACAATTTCAGAATTCATACCCATAAGTGACTTCTTATCTCCTTGATCCTGTCTATCAGCCATAGCGGATACAACTGCAACTCCTGACAAATCCCAATTCTTTCTTTCAAGTGCGTGTGCAGCAAGATATGCCATTCCTCCAGCAGAAATTTCCCTACCTCCATCTATGCCATAACTCCAAGAATTAAAGATATGATCAGTAAAATCCGTTCCCATCTCATCCTTTGAGATCCAATGATGATCTATTATAGCCCACCTCTCATCAAAAGCCTTACGAAGCTCGCGACTCATTCCACCTCCTAAATCTAGTATTATATAAAAATCATAATCTTCACGCTTCATTTGTTCTATGACATTCAGGGTCAGATCGGAAACAGTCTTAAACACATATCTAGCTCCTAGTCTTGCCAAAGCAATAGAAATAATACCACCAGAAATTATTCCATCTGCATCTAGATGAGAAACTATTGATATGCTGCTACCTTTGTCGATTAAAGATAATATGTTTTCACTTAGAGCCTTGAAGTCTTGAAGGAGCTCTTTGCTTCCCATGATTGTGCTCTTACTCGAGTTGAGCAACAACCGATGCATATTTCCAGTTTTGTTGAAGCTTTCCAGTTCGTTTGTAGTATTTGGAAAGCCGATGGATCTTTGCTTCGATCAATTCCAATGATCGAACATTGCGGTGATCACTATTATGAGTTCTCAAGTGCTTCTGAAGGGCCAAAGACTTTCTTACCAGATGATCCAAATCCTCTGGCATATCTTTCTTGATATCATTTTCAGCAAGTAGAGCCGTGACTTTTTTTCCTAAAATTGGTTTGACTAGCGGAATTCCATATTCGTCTCGCAATTTGAGACCAATCTCACTTGGCATTAAACCTTCTTTTGATAATTGAAGTACTATTGCAGACAATTGAGCTTGACTTTCTGTTTCCCAAGAAGGTGCATTCTTTGATGTGGGGCGAGTAGAATGAGATTGACCGCGAGTATGAGCATGAATACGTGCCATATTTAAGAGAAAGATTAACTGCATGTCTTAAATGTTACTCAAATTATAAATTGCAAGGCAACAAGAATTGCTTAACGATAAATCCTGTGACAAGGTTGGACAAGTTAGGAGTTCTATCAGATATCATTCAAATCTATGAGACACTCTGTGTGTAAATTGCTTAATTGATGATGTTGTGGTAAGAGGAGAACAAACAAATTGAAAACAATTTATCTAGTAGATACTTTGGCTTGTTAATGTGGTACGAAACAAGGTTATGAGGTGTTTCTTAACAGCTTTAATTTATGGCATAAGTTATTGAAAGTGAATTAGTACCCATAGAGATCAATTGGTAATCAGTTATCTATTATTATTAACGTAGATTCAGATCCCAGTTAGTAGGCCACGGAAAAAAATTGAAATTCATATATTACAGATATATCATTAGTGTAGCGCTAAGAGCTCGTGTCAACCCCTTGGGAACAAAGACATATACGATAAAAGTATAACATCTCTTGCTAGTACGAGAATAAAGGATCGAGAGGACTAGGGTAATGTATATTTGTGTATCAAAACTACAATCCCTAAGATTACTCATGGAGCTGTTTCTTGCGGTCATAAATGCGCTGTTATCGGTGATAATGATCGGAATTTTGGTTACATGGATTTATTTCTGTCTATACATAGTTAGATCTTTTAAACGATCTCCATTGTTAGAATCTATTGCTGTTCCTTGGTTCAACAGTCCGCCAAAGGTCAGTATCATTATTCCCGCACGAAACGAGGAGAATTATATAGCAAAATGCCTTGATAGCGTTCTTCTTCAGGACTATCCGAATTATGAAATAATCGCGGTTAACGATTCATCGAATGATAATACAGGGAATATAATACAAACATATTCGATGAGGATTCCCAAGGTTATAGGAATCGATCTTGAAATGAAACCCGATGGTTGGGTTGGCAAGAACTGGGCATGTTACCAAGGCTATCTGAAAGCAACAGGAGAAATCCTTCTTTTTACAGACGCAGACACTGTTCATTCCCCTTCTGCTATGAGTCTCGCTATAGGACATCTACAACAGCAAAACCTAGATGCCATTACTGCTATACCAAAGCTTTTGTGTGAAGATATTTGGATAAGGATTACGTTACCTATTCTCTCAACTTTTTTGAACACCAGATTTTCAGCATTACGAGTGAACAATCCCAAAACGAAAACTGGGTATTTTTTTGGAAGTTTTTTTGCGATTACACGAAGTACATACGAAGCTATTGGAACGCATAAGAACGTAAGGAGCGAGCTTATAGAAGATGGTGCGTTAGGTGGCAAAGTAAAAAAATCCAAATTCAAGATGAAAATGGTCAGGGGCGAGCATTATGTAACTGCCGTCTGGGCAAGGGATCTTAAGAGCCTATGGAATGGTCTCCGCAGATTAATTATTCCTCTATATAACCAGAATAATCTTTGGACATCTTTGATGGTCGTTTCAGTATTCTTTCTCTTACTCTCGCCGTTTTTGTTGCTGCCATATTCGTTATCGTTATTGTTCCGGGGACCTGATCATTATTTAGTAGACCAGATACTGGTATATAGTAACGTTATGACAATTTCTGTGATATTGTTATCTACTGCTATACAACTAAGGTTTGGTTTGTCTCAAAATCCTATCTATGCTTTGGCTTGCCCCTTGGGCAGTGCTATTATCTCACTATCTTTCATCTCGTCAATTCTCGATGCAAACAAGATCGACTCTGTTAATTGGAGGGATAGACACTATACTGTAAATCAATCCCAGCATCCGTTGAACTAGTTGAGAATGATTTTTATTATACTAAACTAAAAATTCTTCTATCAAACATGATATGGATTTTGGATCCGAACTGAACCTTTGTCAACCTAGATCGCTGTTGAAAACTCTAACTTCATAAGTATTTATTAACAACGACTGGGCTTAACTACCAGAAGAAGGATTTTAGATATGCTCATGAGCACACTTAACGGAGGTTTTAATGCAGTTGTAGCAGATATGTTAGATGGCAAAACTATCTCTAAAGCTACTGCATGTGAATTAATAAATTCTTCAGAAGTTGACATGATTGCTTATATTGCCAAGTTGATTCGAGATCAATCAAAGCAGCGATGCATTACTTATTCCCGTAAAGTCTTTATTAATCTTATAAATCTATGTCGTGATACATGTTCTTATTGCACTTATAAAAAAGAGCCAAATGAACAGGCAGCATCTCTGATGACACCTTCACAGGTCCTTGCAATTGCAGAAGTTGGCAAAAAATTCAAATGTACTGAAGCGTTGTTCATCACAGGAGAAAAGCCTGAGTTGAAGTACGGAGAAGCAAGAACATGGCTAAAATCTCTAGGATATTCGTCAACCATTGAATATATAGCCGAAATGAGTGAAACGATTCTTCGAAAGACCGGGTTGCTGCCACACACAAACGCAGGAAACCTAACAAAAAATGAAATTTTGCTGCTTAAAGATACTAATGTTAGTATAGGACTAATGCTTGAGTCGTCAAGCGAGAGATTATTGATGGCAGGAATGCCTCATGAAATGGCTCCAAGCAAAAATCCAAAGATAAGAGTGAAAACTCTCGAAAACTCCGGCCAGCTAAAAATACCCACAACAACCGGTATTCTTGTTGGGATAGGTGAGACTCCAGAAGAGTTGATCGACTCGCTTTTTGTCATTAAAGAAATTAATCGCAAGTATAATCATATTCAGGAAGTGATAATACAGAATTTTTCGCCAAAACCAGAAACCAAGATGTCAGATTGCTGTGGCCCATTACCTAGTTATTTTCAAAAAGTTATAGCATTGGCTAGGATCATACTGGGTGCCGACATGAATATTCAAGTTCCTCCTAATCTGAATCGAAGCATTTTTGGGAAATTTCTTGATGCAGGAATTAATGACTGGGGCGGAATATCTCCTGTAACGATTGATCACGTGAATCCGGAATTTCCCTGGCCAACTATAGATGATGTCAAAACTGTTACAACTACGAGAGGATACAACCTTAGGGCGCGCCTGCCTGTATACCCTGAGTTTTTATATAGTCGTGATGAAGAATTTATACCAGGTAGTCTTAGAAGTTATATAGATATGTTATCAGACAATTCGGGTCTGGTTAGAGAGGATTATCTAAATTGAACGTCGATTCTCTTTTGAGATCTACTGATCCAATTGTTGCATCAGCATTAAACCGCGCACTAAGCGACAGGGATATTTCTTTAGAACAAGCGGTAGAGCTATTGGATTCTACAGGATTGGAGATGAATATGACAGTATTAGTAGCCGACGAGTTACGAAGACGAACTGTAGGAGATAATGTTACCTATGTAATAAACAGGAACGTTAATTTCACTAACGTCTGTATTAAAAGATGCGGGTTCTGTGCTTTCAGCCGAGATTATCGTGAGGAAGAAGCTTACTTTCTTCCGACCGATGAAATTGTTAGAAGAGCAAAGGAAGCATGGAGTTTAGGTGCAACAGAAATTTGCATCCAGGCAGGACTCCCGCCCAAAGCTGACGGCCAACTCTATATTGATATTTGTAAAGCAATCAAAAAAGAACTGCCCGATATACATATACATGCCTTTTCCCCTGAAGAAGTGCTGTACGGTTCAGTTCGGGACCAAGTACCTGTTGAAGAGTACTTAAAAATGCTGAAAGAAGCAGGAGTGGGAAGTTTGCCAGGAACAGCAGCAGAGATCTTGGACCAGGAGGTGCGGGATATAATATCCCCTGGTAGAATTACAGTAACAGATTGGATCAGAGTCATTAAGATTGCACACTCGATGAATATTCCTACTACTTCTACAATTATGTATGGTCATATCGAATCATCATTACACAAGGCAAAACATTTAGAATTGCTTAGAAAAATTCAAACAGAAACACATGGATTTACTGAGTTTGTACCACTTAGCTTTGTACATACCGAGGCACCCATGTTTAACCATGGCGTTGTTCGTAACGTTCGCGAAGGAGCTGATGGAAACGAGGTAGTAAAAATGCATGCAGTTTCACGAATTATGCTGCATCATTACATCAATAACATCCAGGTTTCATGGGTCAAAGAAGGTGCTAGAATGTCACAGGTACTCCTAGGAGCAGGAGTCAATGACTTTGGAGGGACGCTCATCAATGAAAGTATTTCAACAGCAGCAGGTGCCCAGTTCGGACAATTGATGAAGCCAAAACAGATTCGATCCGTGATCAGATCTTCTGGAAGGGTCCCAGCTCAAAGGTCCACAACATACAAAATATTGAAATTGTATCCTAATGCTGATCATGATGATTCTGAATCTGCTCTAGATATTGCAGAGCCCACTCAATTCGGTTCATTCCACGAGCTAATTAAATTAGATGAATTCCGTTATAGAAGAAAAGAAAAATCAGCCAATTGTTCATAACGAGGTGTGCTGGTACAAGTCTTTATGCCCTATAATATTGATATGACAATTTCCTATTATTCCACAAATGACAATGTCTCGATATTGCATTTATCCACGAGAGCTTCCAAGATATCAGCTGCAGGGAGTGAACGATTTGTGGAAAATATTACTCTGCTTTACTACCAGTCGGTAAAATATTTTAATATTCTGACAGAAATCTTTAACTTCAGTGAAATAAAACTCTATAATTCTTATTAAAAGGATTTTCTTCCACGTTCTGGGTAAGGTTTAAGAATAGTAAACAAGTCTTCTGATTTACAAAGTAGATGGAATCCGCAGCAATAGTGGTTCGCTTGAAATGGAATAACCTTGAACATAAGGGGGTGGCATTTCCTCCAGTTTACCAGCCAAGAGGAATAAGTATTAGAGTTAACGGTGAAAGGTTAACCCTCACCCCTGACCTGGAAGAAAGGATCTATGCATGGGCCAAAAAGAAGGACACTCATTATATTCACGATGAAGTTTTTCAATCTAACTTCTTAAGCGATTTAAAAAAACTGCTGCCAGAGAGGTTCCAAAACATACAGAGCGTAAAAGAGATTGACTTCTCAGATGCCTTCGAAAACGTTGAAAAGGAAAAGAAAATGAAAGAAGCGGAGAAAGAAAGGATCAGAAATCTACCAATAGAAGAAAGAAGGAAATTATCATTAGCGAAGAAGCTGGAAAGGCAAAGATTGACGGCTGTATATGGTAAGGCCGTCCTCGATGGGGTCGAAGTTGACGTAGCTAATTGGTTGGTAGAGCCCCCTGGGCTATTTATGGGGAGGGGTCTTCATCCACTAAGGGGTAAATGGAAATTTCGAGTCTACCCCCAAGATGTCACCCTTAATATGGGAGAAAATGGGCCTGCTCCCGAAGGAGCTTGGCGGAATATTGTTCATGACCACTCCTCTACATGGCTTGCTACTTGGATAGAGAAATTGACCGGCAAGCGAAAATATGTATGGCTTCATGATTCGTCGATCCTTCGTCAGAATAATGACAAAGAAAAATATGACAAGGCGAATAAACTTGAAAAACATATTACTAAAATTCAAAGAGAAATTATCAAGAGGATGCTCAACTCTCGAGATCTCCAACATAAAAAGTTGGCAACCGTATCTTACCTAATATTCAAACTTGCAATGAGAGTAGGAGATGAAAAAGATCCTGAGGAAGCTGATACTGTAGGTGCTTCAACATTGCGAGTAGAGCATATCAAGTTCCCTGTTAATAAAGAAATAAAGTTCATTGAGTTTAATTTCCTTGGAAAGGATAGCGTACCATGGCAGAAGACCCTTGAAGTAAATTCTGAAGATACTAGAGGACTTTATAATATTCTCAAGTTGTTGATGAACGGCAAGGACGATCGCTCTCAGATTTTTGATGGAATAACATCCAACAAGGTGAACGCGTTCCTAAGGGGCCTGGACCCTAATAATGTACCGGGTCTAACAGCCAAAGTCTTTAGGACGTTTATTACTACAAGAGCGGTAAAAGAAGCTCTTGCAAATCCAGCGATAAAGGTAGACAGGAATTCATCAGAGCCAGAAAAAATATATGTTGCAAAAATGGCAAATTTGAAGGCTGCCATTACATGTAATCACAAAAAAGGAATCGATCCTAAAAATCCTGCAAGCAAAAGAGCGCTGGACAACTTTAATCATTCTATACAGAAGAAACAAGAGGCTATCGAAAACGTAAAGGCTGAAATTAAAGCAATGAAATGGAAGACTGAGACTCAGAAGAGAAAGCTGGAACAAAAGTTAGAAAGAATCAACATGCAGCTGAAATTACAGAACAATACGCGTGACTACAATCTGGGGACATCCTTGAGAAATTACATAGATCCACGTGTAATGAAAGCATGGTTAACTTACGTAGACCTTGACTGGAAGAAAATATATACAGCCACTCTTCAGCGCAAGTTCAAGTGGGTCGAAGATTATACTCCAGCCAATATCAAGACATTTTATCCCAAACAAGACAAAATTGCAGAGCCGGCGGTATCGGTAGTACAAGAAGAAAGCTGAAGTTATTCTACTTTCTTACATTATCTCATTAGAAAGCCTAAATAATTTTATCAGGTATACTAGCAGCAACAATTGCATTTGCCAACAGTTTTGATAGTTGCTTTAATCGTCGTGATCACTCTCACGATACTTCAGCCAGCTATTAACTCAGAGGCACAAACAAAGAAGAAAGAATATTCTACAAGTTCGTTATTTGTTGCCATATTCTCTAATGGCGACACATTGATAGAACAAGATATCGTTGCCGATCCCAAAGTATCTAAAACAAATATCACATTATTTGGAAGGACCATTGAGGATCTGAACGTAGCAGATTATAATAATAATCTGATCCATTATAATTCGAGTGGTGTACCCGGCAAAATTACTCTAACATCTTCAGGTGTTTCAAAGATCAGATTAACTTATGTAACTCCTGATCTTGTTAGCAAGGACGGCAGAGTGTGGACGTTTTCTATTAATTCCGCTGACAAGTTTTCGCTAAAGTTACCGGCAAATTCAACAATTACCGATCTAGGCAAGGAATTTCCAGAATCTGTGAGAAGAATGGGAGACCAAGAGTTATTAAGCTTTCAACCAGGAAACATTGAAATTAAATATGTTATTGGATTTCTGGGAACAAAAGACCAATCAAATGCGTCGATTGAATCAGCAGGGCTTGCTATTAAAGATGCTAAAAATAGGTACCCGGGAATCATATTAGACGCGGCAGAAAAACAACTTAGACAAGCAATAATATCGAAAAATTCGGAAATGTACCTAGAGGCCGAAAGATATGCAACAGATGCAAATGACCTTGCACTTCGTATCGCCAGAGATTATTCTAATGTACGCACAACAATTATGAATACGAATAACCAAATAAAGAAAGCCGCCGCTTCGGGTGAAGATATAACACTTTCTAAAATTCTTCTTTCACAGTCTAACTCTGAGTTCTCAAGGGGCCAATATATCGAGGCTAAACGATCTGCAGATAATGCAGTTGTAAATATTGGAAAAAAGATGGAGCTTACAGGATTCATGCCCATCATAATCATCATAATTGTAGTTACCGTTTTAGCAGTTGCCATATGGTATGTTTTTTTTGTAAAGAAGAGGAAGAATATCTTAATATTATCACTCCGACGAAAATGGCCAAAATTAAAGGCTAAATCTGACCCCAGCTTGATTGATAACAGTCAACTTCGTGGGTCAGATACTGAGATTAAAGGGCAGAATTTCAAATCCGAATACCAAGGATCTACATCAGACTCGCCGACTCAATCGCCCTTAGGTTCTTATTCAGCATCCTCATTATCAAAAAATTCCCTTCCTTCTTCGCCAGCTTACATAGATCAAAAAATTCTTTCTGACTTCATAGCAAAACTCCTGATGCAAAGACCATATTTAAGGCTTGAAGATCAACAAGTTCTGAAATACCTCGAGGAAAAAGAAGGCGCAGCATTTGAAAGCGAAATCAGAAATAAATTTCAGCTACCCAAAACGACAATATGGCGACTAGTTAAGCGCCTTGAAAGGGAAGACTTAGTTGAAGTCAGAAAGACAGCTGGCCAAAACCTGATAAAGCTAAGATTTGAGGAGAGAACTGATACATAATTGCAGGCATCGCCTGAACAACACATTTGTGATAACAAATATTAACTAAAAAGGGGAGATTGTTAGATCGCATTACTGTCTCTAATTTTGTGGCTCCTCTGTTTTTTGTCAAAAGTATAAAAGTAAGCATAAACATGTTTGCGACAATGAAAAAATTTTTCAGAGAATTTTGCGATAAGGTAATTTCATTACACCCATCTATTCGATTCATAGGAATTGCAGATCAGCATGGGCTAATATTGGCTACATCTGAACGCAAAAACTTGAGGCCGCTGTTAAACAATGAAGAAACAAGGCAGTACGCAATTACGGCAGCTACACGTCAGTATACTAGAATTAGATGGCAAACGATCCTCGGTAAAATTGACTATACTTGTTCTCATTACGATAAATTACTTAGAGCTACCTTTCCTATTACCGATAAAAATAATCGTTTGGTAAACATCATCATAATTACTATGGATGTTGAAACAGATAACTTTCATCAGATTATAATGAAAAAAATAATCCCTTTGGTTCGTAAAAATGCGAAACGTTTTCTGCTAGAATCTACGGTTTAGCTATAATACAAGACAACTTATCCCTTTGAACGAGGAATTGTTTTGTTAAATAAAGAGGGTTAATCATTACTTCAGATGGATAAGGAGACAAGATAATTTCTTTCAGAATATGTCATTTAAGGCCATTAAGATATCCATCCTGGTCTAGCTTATCAGCGTGGGCAGCAATATATCTCCATACAATGTCAGCCTTGTCAGACTGAAAATCCCAAGGAGCGATTAGCACCAAATCATTATCTCGAATCCACATTCTTCGTTTTATCTTTCCACGAATACGACATGTCCTTACCTTGCCGTCATTACACTTTACGATAATATTATCCCCTCCCACTAGTTTGATAACCCGACCAAGAAGTTCGCCCTTCTGTGGTATCACCAATTCCTTTAGGTGAGATTCACTCAATACTTTTCTTTTACCTAAATTGAAAACCTCATATCTTATTCTTTCAAAAGAGTTTAAAAATGTATCCAATCATCTTAGGCTTGAGAACAGCTGTCTACCAAAATCAATAGTAATTTTGTGGCATGGATTAGGTTAACACGAAATTTTAATTTGGTCTCATCTAAATCAACGTCTATGCGACAAACTTCCCCTCTAGAATTTTAATGTCTACTTTGAATATTGTCTAATCGTATTAAGTTGTAGGCCCTATAAATAAATAGATAGTAGCGTATTTTGGCTCGCTGTTTATTAGAAACATGATGCGTAAAAGGACGCCTTTATAGGAACGAATGTAGCCTATTAACGTAAATACCTTATATAGTAAGACTAAAATTACTCTATAACAGTAACTACTATAATTTAATAATGAATGAATTCTCAAAAAATTGTAAAGTCGGAAGTCACCTTGATTGTAATGAATGTATATGTAAATGTCATATTCCCGGCACACTGGAATATATGTCAAGAAATATTGCTAGACTAGAAAAACAAAGGCCTGGACTGGGAGATTCCTTACCAGGTTTCTGATTATTCAAACTCGTGTATCAGAACAAGTAGATCGTAAAAGCATGTCTTACAAGCCGTAACTAATGTGAGCTTAGGCGCTGCAATTATCACCAGACACCGTAGCTAAAAAATAAAGATATCTTCTGACGTTCATTTTTCTGTTTTCGTGTACTTTTTGATATATCGATATAGAGTGAAAACTATATTAAATGTAGTAGAGGAATCAAAACAGGGAGTCGCAACAGAGGTCAAGGTAACCAATTACAATTAACCCCGGTACGCTTTTGTCTTTTGACTTATCACGTACTTCTATCCTCTACTACTAGGGATGAGTTGTATCTCATCTTATTAAAAAATCCGTTACAATAAGACTTAATTATTTTAACTTCTTATTCTTAGTAAACCCTGCAGTAAGAAATATGATTGGCATTTTTGTCTAACGTTTGTAGTTATATCATGTTGCTTTGATGCTTATTCAAACTTATCCTCCTAACATTCTCTCTCCCGGAACTTGTCAATGTAGTAGATGTTCTTTAGACGCGCCGTCTTAGAATGCTCTCTAGCTCTTATCTGTGCAGCATGGCTGTATTCCGTTTGTGGAAGAATTTTGACGTCTACCTACTGCAATATTTGTGCCACTCCATTGGTCTGGGGTCGGACTCTACTAGTATTAAGTCAGTATATCGCATCTATGGGCATCGGATCTTAGAGGGATTCTTTTTTTTCAAATCCAAAATAACACGAATGGCATTGATCTTTGCCGTAAATGACGCCACTTCTCCCACATTTTGCGCAAATCTTATCATTATCTATGGTCGAATCTAATGACTTAGCTTTTTGAAGACATCTACCACAAATAGGTGCCTCAAGATCATAACTCGAAAGAAAACCAGATCCGCATTGGGAGCACCTAAGGCTATACATCTTTCCCTTTGGTTTCCAACGCCTGAATATATTAATCATGAAATTGTCTCATCATGAATTTAAATTAAAGAGCATTTAATCCTATTGTAAGCTTCGGAGCATCTTTTGATTCATCAATCTTAATCGCTCTCTAGTAGAACTGGTACATGGTTTACGTCAAAGCCATATAATATTGAATATATACCGAATCCCAAATGTGAGACACAAAAAAACAACTTTTTTGATTTCTTATATTTTATAGCTCAAATGTAATCCAATATTGAACGAGATAAACTTTCTCGATTTCATCAGGAGATAAATTCGAGCAGGAATGCTGTCACTGTAAATTCGCCATCGTCCAGTTCATACTCCACCTATTTACCTAGTATGCATTACTTTCTGATTCCGTTTGCTTTGGATCAAATAAAAAAGTTCGGGAAGGAAAAGGCTTTCTTGTGGTTTTTACTTTTTGGTCATTCTAAGTACATCTACTTGACCACTATGTAGCCAATCCTTCAGCTCAGCATGACTTGGCTTTGCATCATGTTTTCCAGCTAAATGTAGATGCAAAAGAACATAGTTAACTTGATTCAGTAACGGCTTGTTCTGTTCATCGCCCTTACGGGTCTTCTTCTGTAGATCTTCTGGGACAGTTTTCCACCAATCGTCAAAGCTTCGTTTACCATTATTTTTAGGTTGTGAACCAAATCCTTTAGGTAATGTCATTGACAACAGTATAGACAGTTAAGGTTTTAAAGGTTTTTGGCTAAGATATTAGTGAGTCTGTATAAGTAGAGCCATGGAACAAGTATTGTCTAATTCGTACATCGGTCTTAAAACATAGCAGCCTAGTGATCTAGATATTCAGTCATATATCTCGGTCTTTGTGTCCTGAATTCGCAATCCTATTTGAAAACTTGTAACCAAAGCCCATAGCTACGACGAGAGTAACGAAGCCCGACATCAGTGAAGGGATCCAATCCATTCTCAGAACATAATATACTATTATCGTTACCAACATTGCAGGACCCGAAATGATAATTGCTAGTAATGTGCTTCTGACAAATATACTGCCTAGTGTTATCTGTTCTTTCGATTTGCGGGAAGATGCTTCATCACTCTTATCATTCACATCTGGCGTCAATACTGTATACCAATGTAAGCATCCTTATAATTAATTATAGTGAAGTAACTAACATTTTATTATAACCTTACTGCCATCCCATTTGTTGTTTGTAAAAACATGCCAACTTCGCATGTCTCAGGCGATCTCCTACGGTTCTGGCCTTCTCCATCTTGTGGATTTGTGATCTAAACATACTCAGATCACACATGCATACTCCAGCATCAGGTTTATATTTTACCTTAGAAATTTCGTGCTTCTTGTAATCAAGATATATAATTACAAGTCTGGACAATACCAGCGTGGCACAGATCCCACTAATCATCCAGTATAGAGATATACCTGTAGAAATGGCTAGGTACGGGTTGATGTGACCAACAGATTGCAATAAAACAAGCGGTAGAAAAATAGACATCAGAACGCCCACAGGTGTAACGACCATAGCAATCTCTGACCATTTATCATAAGGTTTGACCTCTAGTTCAAACTGGTCCAATAGTCTTTCAAGATTTTCAGGCAGCCTAACTAAATCCTGAAACGTGTCCATATTTATTAGACAAATAAAGATCTAATTAAGATTATCTATTGAGTGAAACTTTTATTTTCATAACTATTTCATAAAGAAGCTAGTAAATGTAAAATATATTGAGACCGCCTATACTATAAATATTCAAGTTTAAGGCAAACTATAGTATAAACTATGATAGATTCTAAGTATAAAACGATAAAACCTAAAATGATCAGATCTAATTCCTATATGATGTAATTATTTCTATTTATGATAATTGAAAAAAGGAGAATTTTTATGTCAATATTAATATTCTATTCATAAGCTTGTACTATAAGAAAATGAATTCAACCCAAAACGGCTCGAAACTAATTTTTGCGCATCAGAGATCTCAGAATATTACTCCTGATATTTTAGTAAAATCGTTTTGGGTTAGTACTTGCCTTGCATTAATCCTCACATTGCCTCCACTCGCAGTTTTTTTGTCACTAGTTCATGGGAATGATAACATACTAATGGGCTCCATTCTCGGGTTCGGACTACATTTCATTCTCTTCGCATTTTCTGGAAAGATCTCTAATGCACTTAGCTCTTTGTTAGATTATTAAGTACTGATGGTTTTCCGATAATTGTATTTTAGCTTCAGCCTCTGATTCTGCGCTTGAACCAGTTTAAATACTTAATATTAAAATAGCATATACTAGTATCGATAAACGACTAGGATGCGTGTAATTGACTACATATGAGCAAGATAAGTATGCCAAGTAAGATCTTTGGTACAGTTCTATCACACGGCCTAAGAGGCAGGATGCTGACGAAAGGTGAGCTACAGACACTTGCTGAATCTCGTGATATGGAGGAACTAGTTACCAGAATTAAGAACACTGTTTACCTAGATGCCTTTGCAAAACTCTCTCGTCCTTACAATGCTGAAAAAATCGAAGGAGCGCTTAGAGAGTATCTTGTAAATACTCATGCTAAGATGGTGAATGTTACAGGAGGAGCTGGAATATTGAATGCGTACTTTGTGAAGTATATCACCTGGAATTTGAAAATAGTGCTAAAGGGTAAGGCGTTAGGAAAGTCTTATGAAGAATTGCTTCCCAAGATAAACCTTAGAGCAGAAGAGCTTGTTGGTAGGAGAGATATAGTTATAAAGGCTCTTGTGGCGAAGAATTTGGAAGAGGCAGTAGCAGCTACAGCAGGCACTGAATTCGGAGAGGACGCTGCTAAAGCTGCAACAGTCTATAAGGACAAAGGTGACATGAGAATATTTGATACCTATCTTGACCATGTTTTCTATCATGACCTAGGCAGGGCAATAACATCCGAATCTCAGTCCCCAGATGCAAAAAAAATTGCGTCAACAGATGTAGATTCGTACAACATCCTTTCTATACTTAGAGGCAAGTTCTGGGGCCTTAGCCCCGTAGCAATTAACGAACTAATAATAAGTACCACTTCAAAGGTTCCGAGAGATACACTTCAAAAAATGATTAATATAGAAAAGATCTCCGAAGCAGTAGGTGAGCTTGCTAATACTGTTTACAAAGACATTATTCCACAGGCAGGAGCTAATGATATAGATCTGATAATGCAATTAGAAGCTGGCTTTGAGTCGCTAAGTCTGAAAAGGGTAGTCAGCTCATTTAGATCCATGTTCAGCGTAGGAATCATGCTCGCCGCATTAAAGTTAGTAATGCTGGAAGTTAGAAATCTATCTGCAATAGCATCAGGGATAGAACAAAAGGTACCACCAGAAACGATAGTTTCGAGGCTAATTAGAGTCGAATGATAAAACGATTATGTCTTATTACGGATTAGGTTTGCAGTGAATACATTCTACGTCGTCTGTATAAAACCGAAGCGATAGAAAGTTATTATTGACTCTTCTTACGCCTTTGCTTTTGAGTGATAACATTATCTCTCCATATCAGATTGGAATAGAGCATTTTGGGTACCAGTTTTTTGAATTCAACGCCTTCTCCTACATACCATTTGGGAAACCATTCATAAAGATGTAACCTGATAGTTTGAATATAGACTATTAATCCTTCAATCATCATTATTCCAATATTGCCTCCTATTAGAATGGCGTAGCTTCCTGACTGTGCGAATGCATCATTTACTGTTACAAGTAATGCAGCATGCACTAGTAACATAATTCCAATCCTCGTATAGCTAATTACGTTAGAGAGCATCTCTATGATTCTAACTAGTATAACTTCTATGACAATCCCAATGAAGCCTCCTCCTTCTTCGTGACCATGTTTTGCTGCTATTTCCTGCTCTTTCTTTGCACCGTATATCATAATCCCAACAGTAGCGAAGATTATTGGAGGAGCTGCCTTGGCCACCAGATCTACGGTAACCCATTCACCAAACATGAAAGTGAGCCACGGCACCGGCTCGGTATGAATTTTACCGTTTACACCAAACATCCCGATAATATCATATCCCGACCCTATAGCTGCAAGTATTAGGGCAACCACAGCAAGGAATTGTACTATTATTGGAATATCATGTGTTAAGACAAAAAATGTGTTTCTGTCCCTGACATTTTTGCGAAGTCTTAGGAAGAAGGCCAACAATAAATGAACAATGCCTATTGCTACAGATACTTTGAGTATATTAATTACCTGGTCAAACGAAAGTTCGGATACACTCAAGATACCTACGAAGGGTAAATACTTAAGGAAGGGAGCCAGAATATCGAAACCAAATAAGTGGAATCCAAATAACTCGCCTGTTAACAAACCTCCCAAGCTAGCAGCAGCACCACTTGCTGCTAGAAGAGTCCCCCACGTCCTTATCGATCCATTTCCTCTCTGCCTGAGAAGCATGCCAAGGCCAAACAGAAGCAATCCATGGCCTAAATCTGCGAACATTAGGCCATAGAACAAAGGCCATACAAAAGCTATAATCGGAGTTGGATCTGTTTCGTCATAGTTTGGTACGCCTTGAGTCTCAGTTATAACTTCAAAAGTCCGAATATAGGATTTGTTCGTTAAAAGGCTAGGCAATATCTCAGCATGTTCGCCCGCTCTTTCAAAATGCGCCTCTTCTATGACCGAAATATATCCTTTTGTTAGATTATTGAATGTTTTCTTCATTGGTGTAGGTATATAGCCTTGAATCATAGCAAAGTTCTTTGTACCAGCAGGTTTTCTTGTTATTTCCAAAATATCTTTCGCAACTTTTGCGGCTTCGTGAAGCGAAAGGATCTTACTTAATAATGACGCTCTTATCTTTTCAATTGCCTTAGACACCTTGGACAAATTTGCTTCAAGATCTTTTACCTTCACTTCAGACTGAGCGTAAGCAATTGATGGATTTTGAGGCATATGAGCTGGAATTTGAAGTGGGTGATAACCAAAACCTCGAAGTACCTTCGTAACCCGTTCTGAATCCTCATTTGAGCCAAATACAATAACGACGGACTTCTCATCATTGAGCTTATTAGAGTAAACTAAAAGCTCATTAAGGCTTTTCGTGACCTCCTCTATATCTCTTGAATCAATAACAAAAATTTCAGCATAAAATCTCTTCAACTTTCTAAATGCAGCCAAGTCCAGATTCAAGCTAGCCGCCATCTTAAGTGCCACTACAATATTGTTATATTCTTCGAGTTCTTTTGTAATCCTGTTTCGTTCAATCAATACATTTTTTGGCTCATTTAGTATTTCTTTATTTTTGTTCTCGAGGTCTTCAATGAAATGACGAATATCTTCTATAACGTAATCTGTTGTCCCCTTGGGGGCGCCTTTAAACATTGTCGTAATTATGCCTGTCTCTGATTGGACACCCAACGCTCTCATGACCTCCTCAATATCTTGAAATGATTTTTGAGCCTTCAATACAAGATCGTCAAGATTTGGATTACTATGTTCAGAATTGCTCGGGAGAGCATGGAACCATTCCAATTCTGCTAGCTTACTTACGGCTTCTTGGGTATCAGTGCGAGGCAAGATAACCGTTGCTTTCATCAGCTTCGCTAGTCCCATAGTATTGCGTAGGGTGTAATTATGATCTCTTTAAAATTCTTTCTCCCTTCGTTCTTTCCATATGTTTACCTTATGTCCTGTTTAGACTCAATAGGTACGAGAGTGGGAAAGTTAAAAGTACAGGATTTCTTGTTGTGGATTATTGGCCTAAAATAATAAACATCATAACTATACCATATATTGCTATTGACTCTACCATGCCAACAAAGATGAAAACTCTAGATTGCATCTTTGGGTTGTCACTAATTGCAGCTAAACCTGCAGCCCCAACAAATCCAAGTCCTATACCTGCACCGGCTCCTGCCAGACCAAAAGCTAAACCCGCGCCTATGAGTTTAGCGGAGCCGCCGTCGGAAGCTGATTTTGATTGACCCTGTGCATATACTGAAGGATTAGGTGCGAATAAAAAAGCCACAAAAGCGAATACGAGGATAAGACAGGTAACTGGAAGAAGATCGTGCTTTATATTTATCTTCATACATGTTCGAGATTAAAGGCCATATTTAATTATAACTGAATACTGATGTCAATTTTATCTTAAAAAGCATCAGTGAAAAGTTCAAATCTTAGATAAGGCGTCTCGCTTGCTCTGCTCAAGAGATGCCTTAATCTTCTGAATCATAGACTCATACTCGGCTTTCAATGCTGCGCGTGACTTCTCAAAATGAGCTGAAATAATATTTTGAGTCATTTGTTAAGTGCTCTTTGATGTTCTTCCTCTATTATCTTTTTCTTATCTAATAAGCCTTTAACCTTTTTCAAACGGACGAATTCCTCACGTTCTCGTTCCTCGAGTGTTGCTCGGATAAAGTATATAGCACTCTCATATTGAGGAATAATAACAAATTCTAGTGCATTTATGAGTTTCTGGGTGCGTTCAAGCTCCTTTGCCAAGCTGAATATAGCGTTTTCGTACTCTGCAGCTTTGCAGACTTTGGGAAGGATATTCTTGATTAATTTAGCTGCCTTGTCCACGGACGCATTTGTTTCTGTAAAACCATAAGAAAGACCTTGCCCACCTACTGTTGTTCTTACCTGAAGCGTTGGAATCTTTACATCGACAATCCTCCTAACATTTACATCTACTTCCATGACACTTGGGGTAGAGTCAGAAACTGATTCTAAAAGCGTAGTACCAAGCGACATATAAGAATCATAAACAGCAGTATAAATTTCTCCAAGTGGAGACCAGATATCACCTCTGGCTTTGTTAGCTTCTTCGATCATCTCATCGATTTTCTTTAATAATACCTCACGCTTGTCATCAAGAATTTTGTGGACCATCTTCCCTACTTGCATTGAGTGTCGAATCTTGATAAGCTCAATTTTTGTTGCAGTTACCCGACCGCCAAATGACATGTTCGCTATCTATTTCCCTTATAATATTGTCTTACGTTCTTTTCTTTGATCTTTGTTAGTTCGCCTTCAGGAAGAGTAGACAGTATGTCCCACGCTCTGCCTAAAGTTTCTTCTAAGCTTCTATTTTCATCGTGACTTTGTTTTAAGTAATGGCTTTCGAAGAAATCGCCTGCATCCAGGTACTTTAAATCTACCCCTGTCAGGCCAGCTCTTCCAACTATCTCAGCAAGCGCTCTTACTTCCTGAGCTCTAGAATAAGCATCGTACAACTGGTTTCCAACCTCCATATGATCTGCTCTTGTCTTGCCTTCACCTACGCCGTCTTTCATCAGTCTAGATAGAGACATAAGTACGTTAACTGGCGGATAAACGCCCTTTCGGAAAAGATCTCGACCAAGTACTATTTGTCCTTCAGTAATATATCCTGTAAGATCTGGAATGGGATGAGTAATATCGTCAGCTGGCATTGACAAAATCGGTACCTGCGTCACACTTCCACTTTTACCTTTAATTCTCCCTGCCCGTTCATAGTTGTTTGCAAGATCTGTATAAAGATAACCAGGATAACCTTTTCTACCTGGAACTTCTTCTCTGGCTGCACTAATCTCCCTCAGAGCTTCTGCGTAATTTGTCATATCAGTCAAAATAGCCAATACATGCATACCCAAATCAAATGCCAAGTATTCTGCTACTGTTAATGTTACCCTCGGTGTAATAATTCTCTCTATCGCCGGGTCATCTGCAAGATTGAGGAACAAAACGCTTCGTCGAAGCGCGCCAGATTCCTCTAAACTTCGTTTAAAATACTGCGCTTCTGAATACTGTACTCCAATAGCTGCAAAGACCACGGCAAAATCCTCCTTGGTTCCTACTACCGCTGCTTGCCGTGCGATCTGTATTGATGGAATGTTATGTGGCATGCCAGAGCCGGAAAATATAGGTAGCTTTTGACCCCTTACCAAGGTTAACATTCCATCAATAACAGAAACGCCTGTTTGAATAAATGAGGTTGGGTATTCTCTTCTTTCTGGGTTCATAGGTTCCCCATTAACGTCAATAAATCTATCAGCGATTGGATCGGGTAATCCATCATTAGGTCGGCCAAGTCCATCGAATACCCTACCAAGCAGTTCTTGTGAAACTGGCATAGCCATCGTCTTACCAAGGAACTTTGCCTTGGTTCCAGTAATTGCAAGGCCCGTGGTACCCTCAAATATCTGAACTACCGCCTTCCCATTGCCTACTTCTAATACTTTGCCAAGCCTTCTTTCTCCCTCGGCTGTTTCGATTTCAACAAGTTCATCAAAAGATGCTCTTGTGATTCCATCAATGATCATCAGGGGACCTTTAATCTCGGCTACTCTTGTATATTCTAAACCAACCGACTCAGACAACTACTTTTACCTCCTCACGTGCAGTCACCTGGCGAAATTGTTCTGTCATCGTCTGCTCTAAATTGTCCAGCCTTCCCACTTGTTCGTCAGAAATTTCAAACTTTGCTTTAAGCAGTGATGTGATGATTGGCATAGCTCTTATATCTGCAAGCTGTGCACCTTCTTTAAGCGCCCTTTGTGCCTCCTTATGGAATTTCACCATTAGCCTGACTAATTTCAACTGTTTTTCCGGACTACAGTACGTATCTACCTTGTCAAATGAGTTTTGTTGCAGTATTCCGATTTTGATCATTCTTGCCACTTCTAAAATTAACTTCTCCTCGTCAGGCAAGGCTTCAGGACCCAATAGTCGCACTATTTCTTTTAACGTATCTTCCCTTTGAAGAATGTGGTAAGATTGAGCTCTCAAATCGTACCATTCCTCACTAATATTTTGCTTCCACCATTTTGCAACGTCTTCAAGATATCCTGAATATGATTGCATCCAGTTAATTGAAGGATAATGCCTAGAATAGGCTAGTCTTGTATCTAAGGCCCAGAAAGTCTTGATAAATCGGATTGTATGTGTTGTTACAGGCTCTGTAAAGTCGGCTCCAGACGGAGATACGGCACCGACTAGTGTGACTGAACCAGCCCTCTCCGGCGAACCCAATGCCCTGACGCGTCCAGCCCTTTCGTAAAATTCGGCCAATCTTGATGCCAGGTAGGAGGGATATCCTTCTTCCGCAGGCATTTCTTCAAGGCGCCCAGACATCTCTCTCAATGCCTCTGCCCATCTACTGGTCGAATCTGCCACAAGAACTACATCAAATCCCATATCCCTGTAATATTCCGCAATTGTAACCCCTGTATAGATGGAAGCTTCTCTAGCAGCTACTGGCATGTTGCTGGTGTTTGCTACTAGCACAGTCCTTTCCATAAGTGGCCGTCCAGATCTAGGGTCAATCAGGTGTGGAAACTCTACCAAGACCTCAGTCATTTCATTACCACGTTCGCCACATCCGATGTATACGACTACCTTAGAGTCAGCCCATTTTGCAATCTGATGTAATGTAACTGTCTTACCTGTTCCGAATCCTCCGGGAATAGCACCAGTTCCTCCTTTTGCAATCGGAAAATAGGTATCAATTATACGCTGACCTGTGATCAGAGGAACCGAGGGGTCATATCTTTCAGTGTATGGACGTGGCCTTCTAACAGGCCATCTGTGATACATTTTTAGCTCAGTCCTTTTTCCGTCTTTTTCTACAGTTGCTATTACTTGCTCTAAGTCATATTCCCCTTCTCCTACGATATCTGTAATCTTGCCACCATGATGATCTGGTGGAACCATAATACTGTGTGTAAGCAAAGGAGTTTCCTCTACTGTACCTAGAATCGATCCTGCGACAATATCATTCCCCTTCTTCACTTGTGTGATAAACTTGTATTTCTTATTCATGTCCACTGCGGTTGTTGCAATTCCTCTGCCAATGAAATCTCCTGATTTCTGCGCAATCTCTGCAAGTGGTCTTTGGATTCCATCGTAAATCTTGCCAATAATTCCTGGACCCATCAAAACAGAAAGTGGTCTACCCGTACCAACTACTGGTTCACCTGGCCTTAAGCCAGAAGTAGACTCATAAACTTGGACAAATGCAACGTCTCCTGTTAATCTAATGACTTCACCAATCAATTTTGATTCTCCGACCTCAACGGTTTCGTACATTTTTGTAGAAGACATTCCATCAGCTTTTACTGCAGGGCCGCTGACCCAAACAATCTTTCCTTTATCAACCATTGTCCTATTTTTCGCCTCTTAGAATTTGGACAATATTCTTCCTTATTAAAGGTTTGAGCCTTTCAATACGTGAATCCAAAGTATTATCGTATGTCATTGATCGATCCTTCGAACTTGCCCTTATTCCGCCAAGAGCTTCAATTGGATTTTCTGATAGCGTTATTTTAACTCTGGCACCTTTCGCTTTGAGCTCTTCTATTGCCTTTTTTACTAGCTTGTAATCGGTTTTATTGCATTCTACTATAATCTCATCAGAATTAATTGCTGATATGCTATCTTCTAGCATTTTATAAATGAGATTCCGGTACTTTTCATCTTGTTTTAAAGTTAATAGCCTTGACATGGCCTTTTCAAAAGCATCGTTCACTGCAGTCTCAAGCAATAGAAGTTGCTTATTTCTTGTAGATAGCCTGCTAGAACCAATGATTTGTCTTTTGAGGTTTTCTGCTTGTTTTTTTGCAGCGTCCAAAATTTGATTATATTCTGCATGTAACGTTGTTCTTGACGATTCAAGATTGGCCAATGACTCGTGATATGCAGATTCAATTTGAGCAATTAATTCAGCTTCTTTTTGTATTAAGACTTTACTTACAGTTTGTTCTAGTGGTGAAATTGAGCTCATATAGAATGTTCTTGAGAGACGAGATTTTAATCTTTTGCTACTTTAGATCAAAATCACTCAGACTTGGAGCTATTATAATATAATATAAATTAAAAGCTCAGCCTTTTAGTTTGCATATTAATTTTCTCGACCAAATCTTTTGAGTTATTTTCCCTGTCTTCTTTTTTTATCTTATAGTTTATATCCTTTATCAGGGCCTTTATTTGCATAAACTGTTTGCCCTGCCAATAAATTTTATTACAATCTGAACAGTTGAGAAAGTATTTATGCATTTTTAGAATACGAGGGGGTACCTGCGTTGCGATGTCTGAAGACGCTTTCTCAACCAGCAATCCGTTACAAGCTGAACATCTTGAGTTCATACTTTCACAGTCAATATATTTAATACTATATTTACATAAAATTTTGACAATGCTATCTAAGTCGTTGGAACATTCTAGTAAAACGCCGCTCGCACCTACTTTTACAATCCTTCTGAATAGCTCCTTATCACAGGTCAGTATAACTCTGTTCTGGGTTATTCCAACTCTTAACACAACTTCATCTTTTACATCAGATAGGTATATGGTATCATAGCCAAAAACACGTAGTTTGCGTGCAAGGCTCCCAAGCATTGCATCAGCAAGAAAAGTAGGTGTGTAATTAGTGAATTGTCTCCCCCCTGCACTCCTCGCATGAAAAGGTGCCCTCATTGTATTGTAAGAGATCAGACCATTCCCCACAATCGTCGCAGTATCCAGAAATGTTTCCAGCAGAGCGTCCTATCTCCCCTCGAACAATAGCTGCTTTTTCTGAAATGACATCGACTAAATCTGGAGTAACTGAAATAACGTCAGAAGCGGATATAATCCCAACCACTTTGTTCTTGTTAGTTACACCTAGCCGCTTAATTTTATGTCTCCGTAACATACGAGCAGCCTCTGTTATACCTTCTCCTCCTTCGATGGTAAACAAGGTCTGCATGATATCAGAAGCTTTAAGCATGCTTGGTTTAACATCATTAACTACAGCGTTTGAAACGATATCCCAATCAGTAACAATCCCTAATGGGTTTTCATTTTCCATTATTATGATACTGCCCACCTGTTCTTGTTTCATTTTTGAAGCTATGTCTTTAATGCTAGCGTGAGGAGAAGCAGAAACAACAGGACTATTCATAATATCGCTCACTAGTACCCTTGTGGTCATATTAGCGTCGCTGTGTTCCCGAACCGGTTTTTTTACCACATTATTGAATCAAAATCCTGGCTTTTATTACTTTGCTAATCATGTAAAGCAGCCACACTAGGTCCTATTTGCATGTCCGAAGTCGAGTTATTTTGACTTGATACTTTATTTTCACCGTTTGCTATTAAGGAAATCTTTGATTGGCCTGAAGGCATTAGACGAAGGAAATCCTCAAGCATTATTGTCTTAACAAAATCTACTAGATCTTCATTATTCGAACTAGTTCCCAATATTCTCACAAATTCGCTCTTAATTTTCTTTGCCACGTTCAATGGCTGCAATCCTCCTGGTAATAAAATTGCATAAATTATTGCGCTCTTCTTTACAGCATCAGCAGGTCCGCAAACCACGGTGTATCGATTCTCTAATCGAGCAACTCCTATCGCCATTCTTAATTCCAGCCCTTTCATGTAATTTCGCTTGCCTTCAATGACGAATGAACCTTTGGGAACGTATTGCCCAGGAGGTGCACCTTTTTTTATTTGATCTGGCGTCACCCAGTACGCATCAGCACTCGAGATGCCATCCTTCCATGCCCTACTGAATGAAACTGTCGCTACAGCCACTTGCTGCAGACTAAGTCCTGTCTCTTCTAGGTTACCAGTATTTTTAATTATAAAGAATGGCGAACCATGTACCTCCGCATGAAATACTATGTCATTTTCTGTTAAATGTTTGCGAATGATTGCAGAGTTAGAGGAGGCATCTCTGCCGCCTATAGCTAACAAACCGTCTGTAGTTATGAACCAACGATAACGTTCGTACCATTCTTTGGAGGTCTGTTGTTTGATAATAATCTTTTTCCGGACCGATATCGTTTGATTTTGTAATTCTTGAATTTGCGCTTCCAATCTTGCTTTGGACTGTTCGATTGCAATATTTCCTCGCTCCATTTCCTTTGCTCTGGTAAATAGAGCTGAGGATAATTTAGGCAGATTGGACTCTATAAGAATAAGTTCTTCTAGTATTTCTAAATATTTTAGTCCTTTTTCTAAGATGATATTTGCAGAGTTTTCAGCAAGCAATTTATTCACAGAGGATTCAGTAATAGACTGAACACCCTGGTATGAGAGTTGCATTAACTTATGGGCAACATTTCTAATGAGGTTAGCCTTTGAAAGAACTAACTCCTTTGCCTTAATCTGCTCTGCGATATCATGTTGTAATGCTGTAATGCGTTCATCAATTTCTATAGTTCTAATGTTGCGCCCTAAATCCATCAGATCATTGCTTAAAACTTCATCTACTGCATCCATATATGAAGGAGTTTTTTTTACGTTTAATTTAGAAAGATGTGCAGTTTTGATAGGTATTGCATCAATGGCCTTTTCATTCTGGCCCAAAATCACATATGGCTGATGGTTTTTTTCACTGACAATATCTGAAATTATTTCCTTTATAATCACATATAGCCTCTCCATATCTTCTTCGGATAATTGTCCAACTGTCAGCGAAGATATTCCAGCCCTTATTGCTATTTCTTCCACATATTTTTTTGGGATTGAAATTTTTCGTCCTATCCACTTGACTACATCAAGGCTATCTGACTGCTTATCTTCTCTCATGGCTCGAAGTTGTTCGAGGGTAATATCATATACGTCAATTCCTCGAGGAGGTGGCGGAGCATATCTAAACCCAATTTTTAACATTCTATGTCTTACTTCAATTGGCTTTAGAATACCCATGATTTGCATATTGCCATCACACAATACGATATTACCATCTCCAAAAAACTCAACAACCATGTACCTTACCTTCTCGTCTAAGTGCCTAAACTTAACGGTGATAATTCGTTCACTTCCAAGCTGTTCTATTGATTCTATCTTTGCCCTTTCGAGTTCAGCTTTAAGAATATTGATCATCTTGTTTTCTTCAAATGATTCAAATTTTAGTCTAGTAATCCAAATGCCTTTGGTTGAAACCATTAGCATAATATCTGGGTCTTTGGGATGATGCATTTTAAAAAGAAAAGACGGCTTTGTAACAGCATTAATACTACTTACATAATAGGCAAGATTAATTTTAGATTTAATCTCGTTTACAAGGTAACGCAGTTCGATTCCAGATAATTCCATAGCAAGTCGTCGGCTTACACAAATATTAATCAAAACGTAGTCCGAGTCAATTCTTGACCGTAAGAAATTAAACCAGGTACTATAATGACAAAAGTAATTAATTGGAGTACCTGGATAGAGTTTTTTATATTAGAGCGATTTTAGGATTAATCGCGGGGGTAATAACAGGGTTCGTAATTGCTCCAGGCACTAGCCAGGGCAACGCTGCAGCAACCGCGCTTTTGATTGGAATAATATTTTATGTCATTTCCTATGAAGTTGCAAAGAGGCTTGCAAAGAACATCCCCAACGTTCAAAGACGTAAGCTTGTCACAAATGGGATTTTTCCATTTATCTTTCTTTTACTAATGTTTATGATTATAGTATATACAGGGCTACATGAAAATATAGCACGTTAAAATAGCGGATTTTCGATACAAGATTTAATACATTGCCTTGGAATTATCGAACGCCTGGAATTCCGGATGAATTATTTGAAAGAGCACAAGACATTCCCATCACAAAAGAAGAAGTGAGAGCTCTCGTCATGAGTAAATTACGATTAAAAGAGGATTTTTCGGCCATAGACGTTGGTTGTGGAAGCGGAAGTATCACTGTGGAGCTCTGCTTGCAAATGCCAAGTGGCAAAGTTTATGCGATTGACATTGATGAAAAGGCGACGGAATTAACGAGGCAGAATCTTAAAAAGTTTGGTGTAGAGGCCGAAATAATCTTGGCTAAAGCGCAGGATATTTTACCTTCTCTTCCTAAGGTCGATGCTGTAATAGTTGGAGGTACATGGGGCGACACCAAGGGTGTTATCGAGGCCAGTATAGCACGCTTAAAAGGAGGAGGCAGAATACTAATAGATACCATTCTCATCGAGACGATATTTGCTGCCATAACTACAATCAACGAATCAAATCTGATCGACGTAGACATCACACAAGTGACTATCGCAAAGGGCAGAAAAGTCACGACGGGTACAATGATGACAGCGAGAAATCCTATCATCATGATATCAGCCACTAAACCTAGCTGACTAATTGAATTGGGTCATCAATGTAAATAAGAATAGGCTGCTAGTATCTTCAAAGTTTTTTGAACCCACGTAGCAGTGTAGCTATAGAGAATTAAGGTTAAACCATATTTAGTCTTAGACAATGAAAATAAAAATTGGCTACATTTTTATCTAAAGAGTCTTTAAGGGAAAGCACCAATATGAAACTTTTCTGTGTTGGCTGTGGACCTGGAGACCCTGAACTGCTAACCATTAAGGCTATAAACCTAATCAGGAATGCAGAGATAATTTTTGCGCCTACTGCAAGGGAGGGTAGACCAAGCATAGCCCTTTCCGTTGTGGAAAAATATCTAAGCAGCTCAACTAGGACAGTCAGTTTAGTATTTCCAATGATAAAGGATAGAGAATTGCTAATGGATTATTGGAAGAGAAATACTGATGAAATTGCTATCGCAGTCAGGTCAGGAAAGAGAGTACTGTATTTAACAGTAGGTGACCCGTCATTATACAGCACATGGATATATGTCCATAGGGAGTTGGATAAGAATTACAGAGATATTGACGTGGAAATTGTGCCGGGCATCGTATCAATATTTGCATTTGCAGCACAAGCCAAGATGAGCCTTGCTGAAGGCGACGAAAGTGTAGCGATTGTTCCGGCATGCTATGATTTAGAGAAAGTCAAACAGACTGCAAAATCGTGCGATACAGCTATCTTTCTCAAGGACGGGAGATATTTTGACAATGTAATTGATATGCTAGGTGAAGCAGGATTTGAAGATGATTCAATGATTGCAATTGCACAGGACGTATCTTCAAATGGAGAAATAATGAAAATAAGCAAACTTAGAGCTTTGCAAGGAAGTAAAGGACCAACCAGTAAATATTTTTCCATTATGGTAGCAAGGAAGAAAAGTGCTACAAGATAATACAGTATACTTTGTTGGCTCTGGCCCTGGTGACCCTGATCTTATTACGCTGAAGGCCAAAAAATTGATAGAATCAGCAGATGTCATAGTATACTCTGGTTCACTCTTGAATCCAAAGATATTGGAATATGCAAAGAAAACTTCTCAGTTTTATGATGCTGCTCTGCTAGAAAGGGAACAAATCCATGAGCTATTAAGAGATACCACAACGATGGGAAAACTTGCTATTAGGTTGCATGATGGCGATCCGGGACTTTTTAGCACCATTAGGGAACAAATCGACATGTTACAAAAAGACGGGCTTTTATGCAAAGTCGTTCCTGGAGTTACCGCGGTTTTGGGTGCAGCTGCTGAGATGAATCTGGAATTAACAATACCCGGTACTACTCAAACTTTAATAATAACACGCGCAGAATTTAGAACGCCGGTACCAGAGAGAGAAAAGGTATCTGAGCTAGCAAAACATGGCGTTACAATGGCATTCTATCTTAGCGTTCATTTAATAGAAAACATCGTGGATGAGCTCTTGAAGGGCGGAGTTTATACCCTAGATACGCCTGCAGCAACAGTTTATAGAGCAACTTGGGAAGACCAAAGGATAATCAACGGAACGCTAGGTAATATTGCAAGAAAAACTAAAGAATATAAAATAATTAAAACAGCGTTAGTAATTGTGGGCGATGCAATCGCTCCAAAAAAATATGAATTTTCTAGAGTCTACGATCCTGGATTTACACACGGATACAGACAAGCAGCAAAACAGAATCGACACTCCGCCAAAAACACATCTGACTAAAGCAGGCTTAGGGCATTTAACTGGATTGAAAGTAACTTCTTATGCTTCCTCCATGGTATCAAAATAAAGTGTAAAGATTGAAATTCACATTGAACGCATTGTCTGCATTTATGACTCTAAAGATCCAACGGTAAGGCAAGGCATAACTTCTACTGCGTCAGAATCTGTCCTATAATTAGCCAGTAATCCTGAGCTGATCATTTTGTTCTTTGTCGAGTGAACGAAATCAATCTGCTTCTAATTTTTAATGTTGATTTTGGTTATAACCTTGAAGACACGAGACAAGACTAAATCCTCAATTATTCATCCACAATAATCAATCACAGGCTACGTAGTAGTCTAGGCAACCTCCAATTCACTACAAAGATATTCTAAATAGTTCCTTCTGGCCAACGGTAGCCCAGGCGCCCATTCCGCTTGCTCCATCTTCTAGGTCATCGGTAACCTCGCTAATGACTATATCTTTAGAATTCGTAGGCGGCCAAATCATCGCCACATACTCGCCTGTGTTGCCCGCATGGTCTAGGCTTGCCATCTGCATTTTCTCTGTTTTGAATCCCTTCGACGTAAGCTTGTACTTAACCTGGTCGATAAGGTGTCTCTGTCCATGAACAATAAGATAGATAGTTTTATTGCTGTCTATTGATGATGAAGATGATGATGCCGACGCCATATTTTTTCAGTATTTAATTATGAATAGAGTGTATAAATGTCTTGATATACTTAGGATTATGCAAGTTATTCGATGACGATCATTGGAGACTCCTATATGAGAATGATTCTCCCTGAGGATATTTCAAATCGTATTGAAGAATTCGTAGGTGGTAAACAAAATTTTCCTTTTATCGAAAGAGATGAATTAGTATGCCTCTTCTACATGTATGGAAAGAACTGCAAAGTAAAAACAGCTGAGGAACAAGAAGAGGTTATCGATCTATCTAATCGTACAGTAGCCAAAATAGTCAGTGATATTGAAAATTACAAGAATAGTAGTAGAAGAAAAATGGATTCCGATTTCACTCGCAGCAAGTACATTAATAGAGGTTTGCAAATATCGGTTCAAAATAAAGCAAATACCACCAGAGATCATATACTGAACGATCCCAATATTGTTTCTGATTGTTTTGCTCAGCATGTAACGTACTATACTCAAGAATTCTTTTTTCAAGTCTACGGCCCATTTGCTGAAAAAGAGTTAATAACGGACATTAGGGAGATTCTCCTCGGAAGAATGGTTATGGTGGGATTTAATCGAAGCAACGAGGCCCGATTGCCTTTCCAGCATGCTCTCGTTCCATTATATATGTGGTTAAGGGATAATAGAAATGCCTATGGCGGTTCACAGTCAAGATCGTAATTTTATTGACAAATCTTGCTTGAGTATAGACTTTAGCATTTCATGTATTAAATACTAGTATTATTACGTACTTAGAATCACTGAGAATATTATTTTACAGGTTTCGGATATACATTAATCCAATGAAATCTTTATATAAAATAGTTTCATTAGAACCACTAATGAATACGAGTAGTAAAATTGTGATAGGCGTGGTAGCAGCATTGGCATTGGTATTGACACTAGGAATAGTTGCTTCTGCCAGCTTTGTCGCTCCAGTTTCGGCACAAGGAAATATGACTGCAGGCGGAAATATGACTGCAGGCGGAAATATGACCGGCGGCAATATGACCGGCGGCAATATGACAAAGTAAGGTACTGACACACCCGCGTAAAAACTAATTGAAAACTGTCAGCCTTCCATACATTTCTTTTTTTTAATTAAACTTCAGTCACGGCCTAAAGTAGATTAATTAGTTAATGAAACAAAAGAAACTAAGAATCAACTGCCTCACACATAAGGCATAACATGTGAAGACTTCAAAAGAGTGTATTTCAGTTTTATCTACTAACCACAGAACAGAACGAACGTGTCAGATTATTTTAAAATCAATATCCTATCCAATTAACATCGATTCCATGATAAATGCAATGGTTAAATCATATCACACATATAAAGAAATGTAACTTTGTTAAATGTGAGTCCACTTGCATTGATGTTGTGGATCCTTAGACGGAATGAACAGGATGTGGTTGATTTCTATAATTTTATGACGCCATTCGTATTTCGCGCTACACATAGCAATATGCTCAATTTCGGATATTGGAATGATAAAACTAACAATCCATCGCAGGCACAATATGCGTTATGCTCCTTGATTGGAGAATTTGCAAGACTAGAGTCTGCAAAAAAGGTACTTGATGTTGGCAGCGGATTTTCTGGACCGGCCCTACATTGGAAATCAACTTATGATCTACTAGACATTGTATGTATAAACACTAACCTTCATCAATTAACTACAAGCTTAAAACTAATTCCTGCCATTCTAAATCCTGCGGCTAGATCTTATATGAGGAATGCTAGCGGAACCCTCTCATTACTAAACTCTACTGCAGCCGTATTACCTATAGCAGATCACAGTGTCGATAGAGTAATTGCGTTAGAATCAGCACAGCATTTTAAATCCTTGAGGCACTTCGTCAGAGAATCTAGAAGGGTTTTAAAGGATGGAGGATTATTTATCATCGCAATTCCAGTAATAGGAACAGACGTGGTTCGAAATCCATTTACACAATTTTTGAAGCTTGGGGTTCTTTCATTTACTTGGGCTTCAGAACATTATCATCTGGAACATGTCCAATCGATTATGAAAGAAGAGGGATTCATAATAGAAGAAACTAGACACATAGGATCTAAGGTATTTGAACCGCTGACTGACTATTGTATTAAAAATAGGAGAGAACTAAAGCATATGATCCTGAACCACCAAACACCTTATCTGGAAAGCATTCTCTATAATTGTGTTGAAAGCATCATCTACAAGTCGGCTTTAAAAATGAAAGAGCTATCCAAAAAAAGGATTATCGACTATGCCATGATAAAGGGCAGGATATAATTGGGATCGCTTTATGTTCTGCATTTGTGGGACATCGTTTTATAAACTTAATTGTTAACGTACAAAGTTCTAATGGCCTGCAAATGGACACCTCGCCACGATAGTCGATGCCTACACATGTAGGTCATTGGTCATCTTTATAATCTGGTAACATTGATAATGATAATAGCTCATCGAAAGCGTAATCACTAATTATTCTGTCTGGCCTCGTTCGTGCATGCTCATAATAAAATGTTTTTCACCTCTTTTGCGATCATATCTAGACAGGCCTTAGCAAAGCCATGCCATGTAAAAATAATACGTCTTTTTTTATCTCCCTAACTTTAATAACCGTGATTGATGACTTGACCTATTTCAGAGTGAACTCTCAAACGAAGTAAAGAGACATGATAGAAAGTATTCCGAACTAAGGATAACAATCGAGCATACGGCTAGCGGAATTAAAAAGTTTGGAAAAAGAGTACTGAATTGAGATTTGATCATGCTTCTGATATAGTATCAGGAATGCTAAAATTCAGTCAGATAATTGTCAGACAACCGTCATTGTCTAGTCAAATGCTCGTCAAATAGTGGTCAAACCACCGTCAAATGCTCGTCAAATAGTGGTCAAACCACCGTCAAATGCTTCTTACATGTCATTTTACGCTCATTTCTACGACGCCATCTTTACAAGCCAGTTAACAAATAATAATTTAATTGCTGCGATTTATTTTATTAGTAGATATGCAATTTATGTACTGATCTAAGTGGGGCCAGTGGGATTTGAACCCACGACCGCCAGCGCCCCAGGCTTCTACCTCATCATGATGAGATGGTATCCTGGACCAAGCTAGACGATAGCCCCTTGTAAAGGTGCATTCGGAATACCTCTTTTAAATGTACAGGCTTCCTTCTTCGAAATTATAATTCCTCTCAGATGTGTTTCTATTGCGATTGTTACCAAAAGTATTTTGCTATTATCTCGTCAAGCAGGCCTTTCCTATATTGTACGTAAAGTCGAAGGTTTTCATATCCATATTGGCTTAGTTTGACAAGCCTATTTTTCCTAGGCTTGTCATTTTTCTATTAAACTCCGCTAGACCAATAATTGCCTTGGTAAAGCTATTTACCAGGAGGAAAAAAAAGATAAAATATTGATCTTGTCAATTTTATAGTCAATCTTTTTCATTGGAAAAGACGTTATCTCAGCATCCACTTAGATCCTTTGCACATTCTGTAAACAGTCCGTTTTGCCCATAGTGTTATATATGGAGTGACACTTTGCTAAAATTCCGTCATATCGTATTGCGATACCCGACTTGCAATAAATGAGTAAAGATCTCATGTCTGTTACCTAGTCTTTTTTTTGGATCTTGTGTGGTTAATGTGATATGATTAATGAGGAGAGAATCTAGACATATAAAATACGTTTATCACGATTTACTTATCTCCTCCACCCTCTTACCTTTCGCTGTCGGAATGATTCTAAGTGCTGCCGACGCGAAATGCTTTCTGAATTGCTTACCCTTAAATATCCTATCTAAAAGGATTGCTAAAGCAGCTATTTCTGAGTGGGGCTGGTTACCGATCGCAATATTATAATCAGCAAGATCATATATTTCGCGAGGCACTTTTTCTGCGCCAACAACTACGAGAAGTTTGGTCTCTTTTCTAAGTTCATGTATGGAGTTATCAATATTGACTCCATACATAGTTAGATGTACAACTTTACCATGGTCTTTTTTCCAGTTACTTATTAAAGTTTTCCATTGATCGATAATTTCGATTTCAAACTCAGGCGCTCCTCCCCATCTTTTGCAAACCACATCTATAGTTCTCAATATAGAATCATCGACATCGGTCATGTACAACTTTTGACTACCGAAGGCCCTAGCCACAAGTGCTACATGAGTTGTGGCACGGTCGTCACGTACCAATCTATGTCCTATTCTAAGAACTGCTACTTTCACAGATACTCACATATATTAGATTTTAATCGGCTTTAGGTTTTCTTGGGGAATAACAAAATATGTTATCATGTCTCTTAATCGGTCAATACCATATCCTGTCTTAGCAGAGACCATCACTACTCGCTCTCCAGAGTCAACTATGCCTAGCCGAGTGGACTTTTCAAAGGCATCCTTAGGATTAGTCAAATCTACTTTATTTACAACATAGATAACCTTTGTCATCAGTACCCCTAGGTCGTTCATCACTTTGATTGAGCTGTCCAATTTTATCAGTACCTCTTCAATAGGTTCGCTTATATCCAATACGAGTAGAATTAGTGCAGAATGGGTTAACTCTTGAAGTGTGGACTTGAATGCGTCTATCATATACGCCGGTAGCCTACTGATGAATCCTACAGTATCTGATATTAGAAATCTACCATATTTCGAGTTTATGGACCTAGTGAACGTGGATAGGGTAGTGAACATTCCTCCCCCAACTATCTTAGCTTCACCTGTTAGAATATTGAAGAGCGTAGTCTTTCCTGCAGATGTATAACCCGCTATGGAAACAGTAGGTAGACCTGCTTTTGCTCTTTGGTTTCTGTATAGACTTCTTCTTACCTCTTCCTTTGCCAATTTTTTATTCAGAACTACTGCCCGTCGTTTAATATCGAGAAAATGAACATCAGCATCATATTTACCTAGTCCATAAAATCCTGGCTGCTCTCCAGCTTTTGCCAATCTAACCTTTTGTTTGGCTCTTATCATTTCATAGCGAAGCTGAGCTAACCTAATCTGAATCCTCGATTCCGCAGTACTTGCACGACGTTCAAAAATTTCTAAAATCAGCCGTTCTCTATCGATAATTTCAACCTTGCAGAGTTTTGCTAGATTGTATTGCTGACTTGGTTTTAGTATTTCGTCAAATATGATAACTTCTGGCCTCAACTGTTCAGCTAATTTTTTTACTTCCTCTGCCTTTCCCTCCCCGATTCCATATCTTGATCTTGTAATATGACGCTGACTAATGGTTTTTTTAATAGAATATCCGGCAGCATCTGCTAGAGAAGTTGCTTCCTTCATCGCCCCTTCAAAAGTATATGTAATTAAAAGAGCACTTGGTATAGTTGACATCTAATTAATCTTCCTCGTCCTCGATTTTTTCATATAATTTAATTCCTAAGAATCTTCCTAGCTTTTTTGCGGATAACTCATCTGGTTTTAATGTTCCCGTCTCAAATTTTCGTAGCAGTGTCGCCTTTTCATTCATTATTTTTCCTAATTGTTCGTGTGTCCAACCTTTTTTCATGCGCGCTTCTCTAATCAAATTTCCGAAATTGCGATTAAGTAGTGTCTCGTCAGCCATCTGGATTTTACTGGTACGTTGCAAGCTACTCTTCGGACTTGATGCTCTACTATTACTACTTGCTTTTCCCGGCATAGAGGGTACATATGGTTTTCCACGTTTTGAGCATGATATACAGACATTAAATATGGAGCCGTCTATTAATACAGTTTTTTTTCCATCTGTTATGCGTCTTCCGCAGAGTTCGCAAAACGATGAAGATGATGACATCTGATCTATTTATGCTACGATTGCAATTTAGCCTTTTCCTGCCACTGAATAATTAGCTCTCTCATTTTACCTTAAATAAAGGATTGAATCACGCTTAATACGTGTATTACCTCTGTTAACTCTGCTCACGTTCGCTCACGTTTCATTTTCCATATGCCGATAATTAATACCACATATCTAAACATACACAAGATTTTATTTATGTAACTCTGTAATGCGTTTAATTGAAGCCACTACCTTTGAACTCCAAAGAAAAAATTTGTCATCATGTTGACGCCCTTTTTGGAATTGGCGTTTCCGATGCTATTCCAGAAGACCTAGAATTTGAATACTCTAGGAAAACTGGAAGGCTGAAAAATTTCAGCATTCGAAATCAACTCGTTGCAACTCTGAGGACGGATGGAGGACTAGCTTTAACGATATTTGGCGCAAGAATATTGATAAGGAATAAAAAATTTATAGATAATTGTGTCATACCATGTAGCGAAGCAATCCCTTTTGTTAGTGAGGGAAGATCTCTATTCTGTAAGCATGTCGAATGGTGTGGTTCGAATGTTAAGGTTGGATCAGATGTAGCGGTAATTGACAACCACGGTGATGTTCTTGCTATAGGCAGGTCTGTACTCGGATATGAAGTAATGAAAAGATATCGAAAGGGTGTTGCTGTCAAGGTTAGAGAAGGAATAAAAAGCAGAGTTACTAACTAGGGTTTGCTATGATGCGTGGAGGCAACAGAGAGATGCGGAGAATGTTGGATAAGATGGGGCTTGAAATGAAAGAGATGGACAGTGTTGAAGAGGTTATTATCAAGACGGATACGAAGGAGCTCTATCTGATCAAACCTCAAGTAGTGGAAATGAAAGGAAAGGATAGCACAATTTTTCAAGTCGTAGCAAGCGATGTTGAAGAGAGGAAAAAGGAGATCCCTAGTTTTAAGGAAGAAGATGTTATCCTAGTAATGCAACAGGCGAACGTTACAAAAGAAAAAGCAATTCAATCATTAATTGACTCAAAGGGAGACATTGCGCAGGCGATCTTGGGGCTTACTTCCTAGAAAAATCAAATCCCATAAAATCCGTAGTCTGTAATTGTTCAATAACTGGTATACCGCATTTCCTCACTTTTAACCCATACAAAAATGGCAGTTTTTGAAAGGGTTATAGAACTTTTTACCTTTATTATAAAAACAGATGATAAATAAACGATTGTCATTCCTTGTGCTCTGTACATCTCCCCGAGTAACATCCATTTTCATTTGACTAAATTAAGAATCGATATCAAATGATCTAACGTAACCCATCAGGGATATTATATCGATAGGACTAGAGATTGTGACTAAATGGTGCTCTCGTGAATCATATCCCCAACAATAGGGTAGGGAAGAGTGAAAACAGCAGGTTACTTGCCTATCCTAAACATCTTAGTTCCACACACGGTACAAATTCCTTGAGTTGCGGGCTTGCCATTCTTCATAGTGACTTTTTTGTCGTCTCTCATCAATCTCTTCGCCTTACATTTAACGCAATATGCTTCCATGCCAAAGCAAGAAGTAAGCAAAATAAAAGATGCGGTGTATAAAATGATTGTCACAATGCTCGGTTGTACTTGTACCAGCATTAGGATGCGTAGATACAAGTTTACATTAAATCTTCCATATTTTTGTATATTTAGTAGGTATTATTCTAATCTCGTTATAAATAATAAGATTCTATTATTGCTAATAGAAAATTCTTATCAAAAAAATGACATAGCGACGCCAGTACGGGAGTGTACGAATTATACTGCCAAGCCATTTTCAAGAATGGCTAACCCACTCATCCAGACATCCACATCATTCTAGTTGTAGCAATAGTTCAGTGTAAATTTATTGCTCTCATTAGGTCAAACTATTTTAGTTATTATTTTCTCTTTGCACTGTCTTCTCTTGGTCTTGTACTTGTAGTTACATGCAAGCTTTAGAAGGAATTAGGACGATCCGAGGCTTTGTGTCATGGAAGCAGGAAATAGCTCCTTTGCAGTAGACTTGAAAGTTTTCCTTGCATTTACATTAGGTCTAGGTATGTTTGGAGCGTACTTTTTTTTATCAGAAAGTCGTCTGACTAAATATGTAACAGTGACTTGGAGTCTTCCCTATAAATTAATAAATTAAAGCCTTAATTGACCGCGATTAATCTAGATAAAAAATAAGATTACAGAATAAAACGTCATTCCCATGGATTACCGTTTACGATTTCGCTCAAACATTTGATAATATCCTGCTTAGTAACAGGAATAGGGTTGTTGTCTAAATGTCCCCGATCAGGGATAATTACATCAGCTGCTTGATCAAGTGGCTGCTTTAATTTGAGCGGCTCAAATTTTAACTTCTGACAGATCCTTTTGAACCGTTCATAATATATGGACCTATTGAACTTATGTGCCACGGTAGTACATGATGATAAGGCATATCCATGTGGAACTCCTTCGTTTGAAAAGACATATGACAGAGCATGTCCAAGTGTAGTAGATGAGTTCCCAAATCCAATACCTGAAAGCATTGCACCATAAGGCAACAGATTTGGTTTATCGTTTACTATAGCATCCTCCAATATATCAAAGGCCTCCCTGCAAAAAAGTTTCGTAAGTGGGTTAGCAAGCTTGCTATCATAACCCTCTGATGCCTGGGAAGCAGCATCGCATGCCGAATTTCTCATTATATTAAACGGGGTGCCAGGTAGGAAGTACGGATCGACAATAGCTGCATCGGCTAGGAATGCTTCGTCTTGTAATAACTTCTTCCTATGTTCAAAACTTATAACTGCGTATGTAGTCATTTCTGCTCCCGTTCCAAAGGTCGTAGGGATAAGTATTTTAGGAATTCCAGTCAACTTACCTAGATATTTGCAAACGTCCATAGAACTTCCTCCTCCAAGGCCTATATATGCAGAAATATTTTTTCCTTCATACTCTTTTTTTATAGCCTCTACAGCTTCAATTGCCGGATCTGGGGTAACCTTATCGTATATATCATAATTGGTTATTCCCATATACTCTAACCACTTGCTGTAGATATCATGAGTGGTGGTAGTAATAATTAAGGAATTTTTTGGGTAATTGAACTCCTTTGCGGCATTCTCTCCAAAGGCTATTTTCTTCGGCATCATTACCTTCCACATAAAAAAGTGGGTAATGGTTTACAGCTATTATGTCTTACTGAAAGTAAACAAATAACATTTGGTCATCACACCTCGAAGCTGATTCTGTACTTCTTTAGCTAGCGTTGTTTTTGTAACTCTTTTGCGATGTTTTTACTTTTATCTGATGGTATCTTATAAGAGTATAATGCAGTCATTAAAGTCATCGAAAACAGTACAAGACCTAGTCCAAGATGTACAGTAACTAGTACAGCATGTAAGCGCTCTGCTATTACAATTGCACCCAGCGTTATCTGGCCAACTGCCGCTGCAGCAGCAATCAATGACGATATCTTCATTCCGTTCGGAGTTATATTCCTTAACTTCAGAGTAAAAGCCATTGTAACGATAATTAGTATACTGGTGGTTACAGCCACCGATCTATGAAAATATTCAATTATAAACTCGTCCATGGGTACAAGCCCTGCAGGACAGAGAGGCCATTTAGGGCATGTCAAACCAACTCCAGAAGCGCTAACATATCCTCCTATAAAGATTAAAATAAAAAGACAAAAAACACTAGCAAAAGAAAGAATTTTGAGAAGCATCATTATTTCTTTTATATTCTACTGTACCTTTAGTGTCCCAGTCATATAAGGATGGATCGTACAATGATAGGGGTATTCGCCCGCAGTCAACTTGGTTGTAGGGACTTTAGCTGGATTTCCTTGAGTCGCTGCGCCCTGCATAATAGTTAGTGACGCGCCTACAGGACCACCCGCAGTGGGAGTAGTAGCAGCGCCTCCGGTAGCATTACTGCTGCTAGCTTTTGCGGCAGTAACTGTTAATTTGGCTGTCATATATGGATGAATCTGACAATAATAGGGTATCGAATCTCCGACCTTTGCTCCTTTTAACTGCTGCGGAGAGGAGTTTTCTCCATTATTAATAATTTTTGTGTCAAATATCTTGCCTGAGTTCGGGTCAGAGGGCCCTGTCCCGGATGTTGCAGTATGAGGGACAGTGTCTTTGTTCTGCCAGACCACCTTACTATCTAACGATACTTTTGCATCATTAGGGTCAAAAGCCGGATTTCCTTGAACAGATGCACCTTGTAGAATGGATATAGTCGTAGCACCTGCGACGGTTCCACCCTGCTTGCTGCCACCTGCTGCAGAGCCAGCTCCTCCACCCCCTGCAGAAGTAGCAGCACCTCCTTCGGTACTGGGTTTAGTCGTAATTGTTGATACTGGCGGTGGATTCTTTGCCATATTATGCCAATTCGGAATTGCTATTGCCGCTCCAACAGCCATAACAATAACCACTATGACAAGGCCTTGTGCCATCCGTTTTGATGATGTTCTAATGATGGGGCTCTCGTCTGGCGTAGTCATAATACTCTTCTCCTATTCTGAAAGGGTCCTCCATTCTGGCCAATTTTCCGCTACCTGCACTTTTCACAAGGTTTATCACCATTAGTAAATACGAGGGGCCTACAATCCATGCGCCTATTGTTGCAATCTGGTTCATTATGATGTATGGAGGTAGTGGCAGATAGTCAAACACTCGTCTTGGCATTCCATAGAGCCCCAGAATGTGCTGAGTAATGAATACTAATATTATACCTACAAAGGCCAATATGAAGTGAATCTGGGCTGCTTTTTCATTATACATTCGGCCTGTAATGAGTGGAAATAGATAATAAATAAATGCTGTGAATGCTAAAGACACAGTACCCATCAGCATAAGATGAAAGTGACCTACCACAAAGTAACTATCATGGGTGAGAAAGTCCAACGGTAGCGCCGTATTTACTACTCCTCCAGCTCCTGACGCAAAAAATAGCATTATAGCGCCTACTCCAAATAACATCGGAGCAGCAAATTTGATTCTACCACCCCACATCGTTGCAATCCAGTTAAATACGTGCATAGAGGAAGCAGGCACAGCTGCCAGAGTTCCCACCATAAATACGGTCTTTTCAGTAAAGCTCATACCAGTTGCAAACATATGGTGTGCCCATGATGCGAATCCAAGCAGCCCCAGAAGTACAAATGCTACAACCCCTGATTGATAGCTGAATATGGGTTTTCTTGAGAACTTTGGTATCATTTCATACAACATACCTACTCCTGGTATCAAAAAGATGTATACTTCAGGGTGGAATGTAAACCAGAATAAATGCTGATAAGCAATAGGATCTCCTCCCATAGCGGGATTGAAAAAGCCCGATACCCCAAGTCTATCCGTATACATCATGATTAATGCAGCTGCAAATGTTGGCATTGAAGTAATAATCATAAACGACGTGATTAGCGTAGCCCACACAAATAACGACATCTTCATCAGCCCCAGATCGGGGTGTTTCATCTTGAGAATTGTAACAACAAAGTTGATTGCACCAAGTATAGACGATATACCTAATATTTTGGCACCAAAAATCCACATATCAGCTGCTGGCCCTGGCGCCCTAATGATAGAATATGGCGGATAAGCGGTCCAACCGGTGTCTGAGAAGCCTAACCATATTAGTGCCGCGGCCACCGGAATCATCCAAAAGGCTACCGCATTTAGTTTAGGCCATGCCATATCTTTGTATCGTACCATAATGGGTACGAGGTAGTTTCCAACGCCTGCAGCAAAGGGAATTACCCACAGCAGTAACATAGTAGTACCATGTACTGTGAAGAAGCGTTCGAAATCTGATGGACTCTGGAATATTTGAGCACCTGGAAGCCACAATTCTGCACGAATGGCAAGGGCCAGAGCGCCTCCCATCATAAGAAAAGCAATAGAGGTCACTATATAAAGAAGGCCGATATCGGTATGGTGGGTTGAGAACAGAATCTCCCACATCGGGCGAGGTTTCTTAACTTCTAATACCAAGATCTACGCACCTGGCATATGGTACATTGACAATGTTAATAAAAGTATTTTGTTTTAAGACTGAGCCTGAAATACTATGATGCCTTGACTGTATAGTATAAGACCAGCAGGTGATATGCCTTCGAGCCATATTGAGCGTGCTACGAGAGGATTGAAATAAGAATAGAAGGAAGCAGAACTCACTAGAGATGGATCCGAAGTAGTATTTCTACTGTACCTTTAGTGTCCCAGTCATATAAGGATGGATCGTACAATGATAGGGGTATTCGCCCGCAGTCAACTTGGTTGTAGGGACTTTAGCTGATTCTCCGCCATTTATTATGCTTGTATCAAATAACTTTCCTGAGTTCGGATCGTCTGGACCTTTACCATTGGTAACTGTATGTGGAACGTTATCTTTGTTTGTTACCTGTATATTGTCACCTTTCTTTACTGTCAAGGTGGCCGGATCATAAGCTGGATTTCCTTGAGTCGCTGCGCCCTGCATAATAGTTAGTGACGCGCCTACAGGACCACCCGCAGTGGGAGTAGTAGCAGCGCCTCCGGTAGCATTGCTATTATTTCCTGTGGTAGACGTTGCGGTCGTTGCATTCTTGTCCGTTTGAGTTGGTAGGGAAGTTCCAGCTGATTTAGTGTTAGGAGTTGATGTCTGAGGCTCTACGAATAATTTTGCCCTCATGTTGTAATGAAGTAATCCGCAATATTCTCTACATTGAATAAGATACTGTCCTGGTACATCGAACAAATTCCATAATGTATTAACTCTACCTGGCACTGCGTCCAACAAAACGGCAAAGTCAGGTATATTATATGAATGAATTACATCCTTTGAAACAATTTCAAACTTATAAGGCACATTTTGTTTCAGATGGAGTTCACCGACTTCTTTTGTTCCGTCTGAATGTTCAAAAGTCCAGAACCATTGCTGTCCAATAACTTTAACAGTTTCAGCATTCGGAGGAATAGCTTCTAATTGATGTTCTACATTCCACGAATCCGCGCCGACCCATGTAAGAAGACAGACCACAACACCTACATAAATCCATTCTGAAGTAGCATGACCCAATTAATGCTCTACACCTTCCATAGACTCTCGAGGCATATTTTTTTTATTTGATTCTCTGAAACGCCAGCATACGTAAATGATGCTGCCTTGTACAAGGGCACCGACAACAAATGCAGCTGTCATTCCCCGATAAAAAAGAGACCATATTTCTACCCTTCTAATTATATAATTTTGTGATGCTTCTTGGGCAAACGCTTGACCCATGATAATACTGAGAAAACAGATTGCAATAATAGGAATGACCAATGAGAAAAGTAAGTCCCGTCCAAATATTATGTTTGATCTCATATTAGGCTCACCTCTTTCTGTCGTCATAAGTTTTCATTTCTAATTTAAGGTTTTTGATAATGTGCAACATTTAAAGTATATATCGGTATATAATCATAATAAATAAATATATCCATATATTCATTCCACAGAAATACTTATTCTACAGAAATCAGTTGGCTTTGCAATCTTCTTTTTTCCCATACCATCAAGTAAACTATGCCTATAACTAGAAGAAATTCAAAAGACTTATCTAAGATTCCGCCAAAGTCAACATTTTCAGGGCGATTATTAGGCGAGAGAGGAGGTGGCAATACAACAGAATATGTATACAACACAATGAGTAGCATGCTCCCAATCAAACCAAAGAGGTTCAGGATAACCGTTTTTCGATAATAGTTCAATGTGTATGTTCTGCTCTGACTAGTTTTTGATTCATCTGTTAGGCTCAGAAGAACATACAGTATACCATATCCTACTTGAGAGCCTGCAGCGGCCAACAAGAAAATACTATACTCAATTCGAACTGAGCCGTGTTCGGAATAGACTGCAAGATGTACACAACCTGCTCCTATCGCAAAAAGCAGCACTAAATATTTTACACCTTCCTTATTATTTGTCAGATTCATGTAGAGATGACTTTTCATTCTGCTTCTGTAAATCCATCCTAGCACGACACCCAATACGACAATTATTCCCAGAACTCCTGCAAGTATTGCTATGCCATAGATATTACCAAAATTCTTAGTTACCGATATGTTAAATACACCTCTGTCACAGTTGCAGTTCAAATTATTGGTTAGTGCATTTCTCGCGGGATCTATCCGATTATGGCTTATAGGATCTTCTTTATTTGCTATGCTGAGAACAACCTGGTAATTTCCAATATCTGGGAATGTATAATAAATTGAAAAGTCGCCAGAATCTCGTTGTGTCCACGGGTAGACCTTGAGGCGCTCCCCTGACTTTTCTGCATAGATCTCTACCATTGTTAGAATATTATATACGTCATTACCGTTTCCGTCTTGTATACTAAAGGAGATTTTAGAAGGTTCTTGTGGAGGAGTATATTCTGGATCTATTGCTTGGTTTACATAATATTTGCCTACTCCGACCCCATTACCATTATAATGAGGCAGATGTTCAAGATGGGCAAAACAAACAGGTAAGAAGCAAAGTATAAGCAGGACTAAAAGTATTGCTCCAGCTGATAATGAAAAGGTATTTGTATTAACACCTTCTAGGATCGGTGTTTTCCATCTCATCTTTTTTTTTATAGATGAACGATAATATAATTCGTATTCAAATCATGTGATTCAGCTGATTTTTCAGTCGATAATTTGCAGCTTTCGTTGTGACCATAGATTTTATCATTTAATAATAAATTGCGGACAAGATTTCAGAAAGAAAACGTCACTTGCAGCGCATCGATCAATCATCGATATATAATTTACTCGTTCGGATAACGATGTAATCCCATGACATTGACACCAGACAGTGAATAATTTCTACCGTCATGTTTTAGAATTGTTAGGGCTGCATTGCGTATGTGCCATTGATAAAGCGCTTCAGGTTTTAGATCTAGCAGGGTGGATAAAGCAGCTTTGATCGGATCTAAATGAGTTATTAGTAGCACGTTTTTATTTTGGTCTTTTACGAGTATTTCCTCGAGTATGTTTTTTATTCTCCGTTTTACACAACCAAAAGATTCTACTCCATACCTCGTTAAAGTAGAGTCATTTTCAGTATAGAAGCTTAAGAACAAATTTCCGTGTTTTTGAATTATGTCTTCATAGTTAGTGCCAACCAGTCTTCCCAGTTCAATTTCATACAAACGCTCATCTAATTTGTAATCCATTCCAAGGATTGCACAAACAATCTTGGCGGTTTCGATGGTCCTAATGACGGGGCTTACATAAACACTATCAATAGGCAGGTTCTTCAAATATTTCGCAGTGTCCTTAACCTGTTCCTTTCCGTGCTCAGTCAGGTGCGATTCTAAATGTCTTCCTACAAGAATCCTATTAACGTTATTATCTGCCTGGCCATGACGCATAAATATCGCTAAGGGCAAAGAGTATATTGAGAAGTGGGGAAATATAATATTAATATTCAGTTGTCATAAATACTAGAAGTTGCTAATCTAGCCACGAGGCCTAGCGTTTTATATTCTGAACTCTTTTGGATAACGTTAATATCCAAATCTCCCAAAGTCAATTATTATATGAAAATCGGAATACTCGGAGGCACTGGTGGCATGGGAGAAGGATTCGCGTTAAGGTGGTCTCTAAAACACGATGTTATTGTAGGTTCAAGAGATATTGACAGGGCAAAGGATGCAGCGCAAAACTATACAAAAGTAGCTCAAAATTCATACGGGAATAGTATGGTGGGTAGCATTTCAGGTGATGACAATTTCTCATTGGCAAATTTCTCTGATGTACTGATCCTGTGCATTCCCTACGAATCTATTGATGATACATGCACAAGGCTGGTTGATGAAGTAAAAAAAAATGATTGTATCATCGTGTCGCCAATTGTGCCTATGACAAAGACTGATGCAGGTTTCGTTTATACTCCATTTGAGCAAATGAAAAAACCCGCTGCCATAATAGTAGACAGCTATTTAGGCAGTAGACTGAGGGTTATCTCTGCCTTCCATACTGTATCAGAAGTGAAACTAAAAAATGTAAAGGAAAGTATCGATTCAGATACATTTGTTTGTGGTAACGATCAGAAAGCAATAGCAGACTTGAACGGTTTGATAAGTGAAATTAATGGCCTCCGTTCTATCTACTTGGGTCCGCTATCCATGACATACCAAGCAGAAATTCTTACACCAATGCTTTTGAATGCAGCAAGAAAAAACAAGTTGAAAAACCCAGGAATAAGGCTAGTGTAAAAATGCTATGAAATTCAGAAAACGAGAATACGAAGGCCATAAGGGAAAGAATTGGATGTCCGCAATGGGAATTCTTTTTATTGTTATGGCTAGTATCATTGCATTGAGAAACCTCTATTTTGTTACTACTAACTATTCTTTTGGATTTTATTTAGATAATTATGTTAATGATCGTGTTACTAATGAGAAATTTGTAATAGCAATGATAATAGCTGGGGCAGTTTTGCTCTGGTGGGGCTATTACAAAAAGAAAGAAGACTATGGCCCACCCGACGAACACGAACGACGAAGGTTTTATTATGATAAATAACATACATAATATCTGCACTATCTTTAATATGAAATCTAGAGTTTATTGTTCGAAGTGACTTGGGCTTGATGAATCGTATTTCAATAGTAATTAAGGAGAGGGTCAACACCATCCTCGATAACCATCAGGATCCTAGAGAAGTACTTGACCATTCTTACGTAAAGCAGACAGAAATGTTGAACAAGTTGCGTTAAGATGTTGCTGAGGTCTTAACAGCAAAAAAAAATTCGAGATGCAAAAGGCTAGACTATGGCACTATATTCATGCCCTTCATGAACAGGCTAGACGCTGACTCGATTCAATATGGTGGATATAGCAAAAGTTGCATTACAACACAAAAACGCAAATCTTGTCGAAGTCCAAAGTTTAGATACGCAAATTCCCGAAATGCAGCTGAGCAAGTTAAGCTTGAAGAGGCTGAAAAAGCCGCTTTCTACCAAAGTAGAAGAATTTAGATCGATAATAGAATTTATAAAGGCCAAATATTCTGCAGCCGAAGCCCAGGTCCGTATAAAAGAAGTTGTCGGAATTTCAGCGGAAATGACTGACGTGGGTATAGCATTGGACAGAGCTGAAGATAAGCGAGCGAAAATGAAGGCAAAATTCCAAGCTCTTGACTAGACGATAGACTCTGATGTGCTTATGGGCAAAGATAATTTCGAAGCTGAAAGAATTATCATAAAAGGTTCTGTAGATGAGGAATTAGCAAAGTTAAAGGCTGAGAGGCAACGTAAAAAGAAATAGGAAAATGAGGAGGAACAAGAAATAAATCAATGAAACCTTCTAATCGAATTGGACGACGTCTGGGCGGGAAGAAGATGAAAAGCAAGAAACAAATGCCCACTCAAAAGAAGACGGCTCGCAATAAGAAGGTCTCAAAGAAAAAAATCCCTGTGGTAAAGAGAAAGCTCTCGTTCCAAAAGTCGCGTATACATAGATCACCCACAAAAAGAAAAAAGGAATCGGTATCTAGACTACCTTCCAGAGCAAAACGGGCAAGCAAAGCAGTAGCCATTCCAATCAAAAAAACGAGGATCGTTAGAATAATGGGCCAGGGACAATTTACAGTCAACAATAGCATACTTAAAAAGCTGAATGAAATTGATGACTCTATTGTTCAATTAGTAAGTAATGTCAGGTCGGACGATATGGAATTTAAAAAACGGCTTTCGGAGCTTACGTATATAGTAGAAAAGAACGGAAAACCGCTAGATCCTAAGGAAATAATTCAATCTGATATAATCTTGCCTAGCGTAGATCTTTCTATTGACGAGGCTAAGAAGCTGTTCAAGGGCGAAGGTGTAATTCCGGAAATCTAAAAAGGTAACTCCCAGATAGGATACCAAAGAGTCATATCCCTTTCAAAAGGAAGCTCGTCAGCGACTGCTGCCATTATCTTCAATTCATCCTCGATTCTTCTTGTTTTGTTGTCGCTAGGAACAAAGGGATAAAACCTGCTAAGTTTATAGTTGTAAATCAAATACTGCTTGTTGTTGCTCTTAGTGCTGAGGAATTCGAATGCTGTAATAAGTAATTGATTAGAAAAACCCTTTTCAGCAATTGTATCACTCATTGCAGCTATCCCCGTTAGGATATCATCCATATAGCTACCTTCAAGTACTATCCAAAGGTAGCCATATTTATCCACACGCATACTATGCGATAATTCAAAATCAGGTTTACTAATATCCAAAAACTGCTGGATATCCTCCTTCAGCTCACTAAAATACATCCCACTTGTATCTTTAATACTTAGGGCACATTTACCAGTAATCTCCAGACCGAGTTTAGTTTCAAGGATTGCATAAGCCGACGAAAGCGAGAAGATTATATCGGAATCAGTTTTTGGCCCAATTGCACTTGTTTTGAACTTCTTGAAGAAACTCAACTCATGGATGCCTCCATCGCCAAAAGCTTCTCTACCCTCCTTTCAAGCGGAGGATGAGTAGAGAAAAGATTTCCGATAGTGCTACCTGATAGGGCTGGAACTATAAAAAAAGCGTTTAGTCCTTCAACTTGACGAAGATCTTTTGTAGGTATACGGTGCATGGACCCATCAATCTTCATCAAGGCGTTGGCTAGCTTCACTGGTTTTCCTGTCATCTGTGCTGAGCCTCTATCGGCTGCGAATTCCCTGTAACGTGAAATTGCTCTGATAATCAGGAAACTAATTACCCACGTCAATATTGCAACAGCTAATACAATTATCATACTGCCACCATTATTACGATCCCGGCCGCCAAAGCCACCACCATACAATCCACCATAAAATCCAAACTGCATCAGATACCAAGCTACTGTAGAGAAAAGGCTTGCAAGGGATAGGACTAGAACATCTCGATTTTTAATATGGCTCAGTTCATGCGCCAAGACGCCTTCTAACTCTTCTGTATCCAATATATCCAAAAGTCCTGTCGTTACTGCAACTACTGAATTTTTTCGTCCTTTACCCGTAGCAAATGCATTAGGCAGATTTGTATTAACTACTGCTACTTTGGGCTTGGTAAGGCCATTTCTTGCAACAATCCGCTCTATTAAATCATGCAGTATCGGAAATTGTTCCCTAGAAACTACTTTTGCTCGTGAGCTCCATAGGACTATTTTATCTGAAAAGTACCACTGAGCTAAAATCATTGCGGAAGCTAAAATTGTAAGAGGGAGAAGGCCTAATCCCAGATACGCTAGCACGCTAAGAAATATTAAGTAAAGTACAATCAGAATTGCAAAACAAAGTATTATTCTTACTGTTAGACCGCTATCCCTCCTCTGCCACGAATGTATGCCGGAAGAAGACAATTCACTTGTAATAGTGAGGGATCTACTTTTAAATTATTTGCGCGATTTACAGATGAATCCTTCTAGTTTATCCATGGCTCGCTCTAACACTTCTTCTCTGGGAAGATATACTATCCTGAAATGATCTGCTCCATATGTAATGCCAAATCCTGATCCATGGACTGTTAGAACGCCTGTCTCCCTAAGAAGATCTAGAACAAACTCCTGATCGTTCTTCCAACGGTTTTTAAGATCAATTTTTGGAAAGACGTAGAAAGCACCTCGAGGGATCCTACACCTAACTCCGTCTATAGCATTCAAGCGTTTTATAACGTAGTCTCTACGCCTACGCAATTTTTCTACCATTAACTTGATATGATTCTGTGGACCGCGTAGAGCTTGTACTGCGGCTATTTGAACGGGCAAATTGCTAGATATGCGAACTCTAGCAAGTTTTGGAACATTTGTTCTAAATTCGTCAAGTTTTTTTGAATTAGCATTGGTACAAATATACCCGCAACGCCACCCAGTCATCAAATAAACCTTAGAAAATCCGTTGAGCAAAATCACCGGTGCGTCTTTTGCCACTTGCCCAATGCCAGTAAACTCATCATCAAATACAATCTTATCATATATTTCATCACAAATTAAGTATAAATCGTGCTCTGCTGCTACATCAGTAATCTGTCTGAGACTCTGGCGATCAAAAACTTCACCTGTAGGATTATTTGGACTGATTAGGCATATAGCCCTGGTTTTTGGTGTAATTTTTGACACAAGATCCTTAATATTGGGCTTGCCATCATCATATATTTCAAATTCAATAGACTTTCCACCATAAAATTTAGTGTATGATGCATATGGGGGGTAATATGGCCCTGGCATAATTACCTCAGTGTTTGGATCGACGACTGATGCCATAGTCATATCAAGTCCTTCAGAAATCCCATTTGTGACTATTACATGTTCTTCTGTTGTCGAGAGACCTTTTTGGCGCTCCTTATCTGCGATAGCCATCTGTAGCTCTGGCAACCCTTCTGATTCTGCATAATAGTTTTCGTCTGCTTGAACGGCGCCAACTAATGCATTCTTTATATGTACTGGAGTTTTAAAATCATATTTTACTGGATCACCGATGTTCAAATAGATGATCTCTTTTCCATTCCTTTCATATTGTCGAGCATGTAGTATGATGTCACGAATGGCGTATTCAACTTCAGCGGTTCTAGAAGACACTTTCAATTAAATATGTTTAAAAGCAAATTCACCTAGATAAATTGTTATTTGTTGGTAATCTAGTCAAGGCCAATTTAAT